>FSUQ01000127.1_pt1 | contig 10275 bp, 8 predicted proteins | sample 1637471 | NCBI WGS metagenome assembly FSUQ01 (sample SAMEA3914816, study PRJEB12502) | metagenome | biome: forest; material: soil | place: USA | collected 2011-09-16 | depth 0.3 m | reverse complement strand
CCGCGCCCGCCCCGGCCCCGGCTCCGGCCGCCAAGTAGCCGACGGCGCCTCCCGGCTTCGCCATGCCCGTCTACACCGCGCGCGAGCTCGCCGACCGGGTTGCGGGCGAGGTGCAGGGCGACGGCGAGGCGAAGATCGACGGGATTTCCGACCTCGCGGGCGCCGGCCCAGGCCGCATCTCGTTCCTCGGCAACGCCCGCTACCGCCAGCAGGCCCGGCGCAGCGGCGCCACCGCGATCCTGGTCTCGCCGGAGGAGAAGGCGGAGGAGTTCCGTCCCGGGACCGTCCTGATCCGGGTCGCCTCCCCCTCGCTCGCCTTCTCCCAGATCGCCGCGATCTTCGCCCCCGCGCCGATCGTCCATGAGCCCGGTGTCCATCCCACCGCCATCGTCGCCCCGGACGCCGTGATCGGGGCGGGAGCCAGCATCCAGCCCCACGCCGTGATCGGCGCCGGAGCCCGCATCGGCGCCCGGACCGTGATCGGCGCCCATGTCTACGTCGGCCCCGGCGTCGCGGTGGGAGACGACTGCCTCTTCCACCCCGGCGTCGTGGTGCGGGAGTACTGCGTCATCGGAAACCGCGTCATCCTCTACAGCGGCGCCGTGATCGGCTCCGACGGCTTCGGCTACGAGCTGAAGGAGGGCCGTTACGTCAAGATCCCCCAGACCGGCATCGTCCAGCTCGACGACGACGTCGAGATCGGGGCCAACACCACCATCGACCGCGCCCGCTTCGGCCGCACCTGGATCAAGCAGGGCGCCAAGATCGACAACCTCGTCATGATCGCCCACAACGTCGTGATCGGGGAGCACACCGTGATCGTCGGCATGGTCGGGATCGCCGGGAGCACCGAGGTGGGCAAGTACGTCACCCTGGCCGCCCAGGTCGGCCTGAACGGCCACATCCACGTCGGCGACAAGGTCATCATCACCGCCCAGTCCGGCGTCGCCAAGGACGTCCCCGCCGGATCGGTCCTTTCCGGCCGCTACGCGATCCCGCGTCGCGACAGCCTCAAGCTCGACGCCCTCTACCAGCGCCTCCCCGAGATCTGGGACAAGCTCAAGGCGCTGGAGAAGAAGGTCGGCGGCGGCCAGGACGACAGCGATAACGACGGCGACAGCGCCGCCTAAGGCCATGCGCGGAATCGCCCGCGCCCTCAGCCTCCTCGCCCTGGCGGGGGTCCTCCTCGGCGGCTTCGTCGCCTGGCGCCTCTACCACACCCTGGAGACGATCGACCGCAAGATCGCCGCCGTCCAGGAGGCGTTCCGCGGCGTCTTCCACGCCGCGCCGCGCCTCGTCGTCAACCACAAGACCGCCTGGGGGGAGACCTCGCCCATCGCCGAGTTCGCGGTGGTCGAGCGGGAAGGGGAGTTCGACGAGGAGTGGCGCCAGACCTTCCTCCACAGCACGAAGAAAGTCTTCCTGCACGGCCGCTACCGGGCCAAGGCCGGGTTCGACCTGGCGCGCGATTTCCAGGTCCGGGTCGACCGGGATGGCGCCGTCACCGTCTACCTGCCGCCGGCGAAGATCCTCTCCGTCGAGAACGTGGGCGACGTGAAGATCCACGGCGAGAACGGCCTGATCAACTGGCTGACCGACGCCGACATCGAGGCCGCCCTCAAAGAGTTCCGCGCCCGCGCCGCCGCCGAGGCGGAGGGCTCCACCCTCAAAGCGGAAGCCGAGGCGGAGGCGCTCAAGCGTTTGCGGGAGGTCTCCGCCCAGGCGGGAACGCCGATCCAATTCCAGCCGGAGCCGAAGGGAGAGTAAGGTTGGAGCAGGGGTGGCTTAGGCGAGAGGCGAGAGACCTCCCTTTGGCATGCGTCGTCCGGGTCTGCAGCGAAGCCGCGCGGGGCGAATATCACCCCTCCCGCGCGCATGATCCGCGGGACCTTTTGCGGCATCGGGAAGGGAAAGGACTGGGCGGTACAGGGTTCGAACCTGTGACCTTCCGCGTGTGAAGCGGACGCTCTACCACTAAGCTAACCGCCCGTTGGGCCACGAGTGTTAGCAACATTCCTGTGGCAACGCAAGCGGGGGCTTGCGCCCCCTTTTTTTCTATGCGAGGAAGGACTATGAGTTCCACCCCCACCAAGGTGAAGCTGGGTCTGATCCAGACCCACGCCTCGGCCGACCCGGCCGACAATCTCTCTCGCCAGCTCGCGCTCGTCGAGAAAGCGGCCGACCAGGGCGCCCAGATCGTCTGCACCCAGGAACTCTTCCGCTCCGAATATTTCTGCCAGGAAGAGAACCACAAGTACTTCGAGCTGGCCGAAGAGATTCCGGGCGGCCCCAGCACCCAGGCGTTCCAGGCGCTGGCGAAGAAGAAGGGCATCGTCGTGATCGGCTCCCTCTTCGAGCGCCGCGCCGCCGGGCTCTACCACAACACCGCCGTCATCATCGACGCCGACGGGACGTTCCTGGGCCGCTACCGAAAGATGCACATCCCGGACGACCCCCTCTTCTACGAGAAGTTCTACTTCACCCCCGGCGACCTCGGCTTCAAGGCGTGGCAGACCCGGTTCGGCAAGATCGGCGTCCTCGTTTGTTGGGACCAGTGGTACCCGGAAGGGGCCCGGCTCACCGCCCTCCAGGGCGCGCAGATCCTCTTCTACCCCACCGCGATCGGCTGGCACCCCTCGGAGAAGGCCGAGTACGGCTTCGCCCAGCACACCTCGTGGGAGACGATCCAGCGTTCCCACGCCATCGCCAACGGCTGCTACGTCGCCGCGATCAACCGAATCGGCCACGAGAAGCCGATCGGCGGCGACGGCATCGAGTTCTGGGGCCAGAGCTTCGTCGCCGACACCTCCGGCGTCATCGTGGCCAAGGCGTCGCAGGACAAGGAGGAGATCCTCCTCGCCGACGTCGACCTGGGCCGCGTCGACCAGACCCGCACCCATTGGCCGTTCCTGCGCGACCGCCGGATCGACGCCTACGGCGACCTGACCCGCCGCTATATCGACTAGCGATTAGGCGATCAAGACGATCAGGAATCCCGCCGTGTCCGTCCTTTCCACCCCCGCCTCGCGCGGTTACCGGATGCCCGCCGAATGGGCGCCCCACGCCGCCACCTGGCTCTCCTGGCCCCGCCCCGACGGGATCAGCTTCCCCGGCCTCCCCAGCTTCGACCCGATCGACGCCGTCTGGGGCCGCCTTGCCTCCCTGCTCGCGCAGGAGGAGGCGGTCCACATCAACGTCTTCGACGCCGAGCATCGCGCCCGGGTCGAGGCGGCGCTGCGCCGCCACGCCCCGGCCACCCTTCACCCCATTGCCCTCCACGACTTCCCGGCCTACGAGCCGTGGTGCCGCGATCACGGCCCGATCTTCGTGAAGCGGGACCAGGGAGACGGCGGCAATGGCGGCTTGGCCGTCGTCGACTGGGCCTATAACGCCTGGGGCGGAAAGTACCCTCCGCACGACCTCGACGACGCCGTGCCGCAGCACGTAGCCAAGCTCCTCGGCCTGCCCCTCTTCACCCCCGGCATCGTGATGGAGGGCGGCTCGCTCGACGTCAACGGGGAGGGGACCCTCCTCACCACCGAGTCGTGCCTCCTCAACCCGAACCGGAACCCGCACCTGGAAAAGAGCCAGATCGAGGAGTACCTCCGCGAGTTCCTCGGCGTGGAGAAGATCCTCTGGCTAGGCGACGGCATCCTGGGCGACGACACCGACGGCCACGTCGACGACCTGACCCGCTTCACCGGCCCGACCACCGTCGTCACCGTCGTCGAGGCCGATCCCGCGGACGCCAACTACGAGCCGCTCCGCGAGAACCGGAAGCGGCTGGAGACCATGACCACGGCCAAGGGCCAGTCCCTGACCGTCGTCGACCTGCCGATGCCCCGCGCCCTCGAGAGCGACGGGCAGCGCCTCCCCGCCAGCTACGCCAACTTCTACATCGCCAACAAGCAGGTCCTCGTCCCCGTCTTCGACGATCCCGCCGACGGTCCCGCCTGCGCCATCCTGGAGAAACTTTTCCCGGGCCGCCGCGTCGTTCCTTTTCCGGCCCGCGACCTCATCTGGGGCCTGGGCGCCCTCCACTGCATCACCCAGCAGCAGCCGGCGTAGGGGGCTTTCGTTCCCTTTCTTCGGAAAAAAGCCGGGTATTTGTTCCGATCGCCGTCTCCGTAATCCACGTTTCTCCTCGTGGAACAGCTTCCGGCGGAGCCATCACCAAAACATTTAACGAAGTCGCCTTAAAAAGCTTTGACCGCGAACGAAACGTGGCGATATTCTCCATTGGCTTTTATGAAGATGGCATGTCGTTCTCTGGCCCTCTGGGCACTCGTCGTTGCATGGGCGTGCAGCTTTTCCCCGGCGTCGGCGCAGAATGACAGCAACGGCCCGATCACCCTCAAGAAGATCGACGACTCCCTGGTGACGGCGCCCCAGTACAACTACCAGGTCAACGGCCCCAGCCTGACGAGCGGCCCCGTCCCGAAGTGGCTCCAGGTCGAGTTCAGCTTCGATACCGACACCGACCGCGACCTCCTGCCCGAGGTCACCTTCCGCATCTACATCGAGGTCCAGGACCTCGCCAACCCCAAGGACCAGGACGGCCCCGCCGCGGTCCTGACCGGGGAGACCACCTACGTCAACCTCCCCAACGGCCGCGACCAGCGCGGCTCCTTCTTCGTCCACCCCTACACGATCCGGCGCTTCGGCGGCGAGAACGCGTTCTCCAATTTCAAGGCGAAGAAGAACATCCGCGTCGAGGCGCTCATCGACGGCCAGCAGATCGCCTTCAAGGACGAGCACCAGGACGACGCGAACTGGGTCAGCACGCTCAAGAAGATCGGCAGCCTGGTGCTGCCCCGGGAAATGAGCCCCTGGCTCCTGGTGAATCCCGATCGCTATCCGCCGATCAAGCTCCGCGGGGGAAACAACTCGTAGGCCGGCGTCCGCCGCGCCCGCGCTTCCGGCTCCAGCCGTCGTCCCGTCCATCCCGTCCCGCCTTCCATGTCCGCGCATTCCCCGATCCTCGCCCTAGACATCGGTTCCCACACGGTGAAGCTGGGGGAATTTTCCAGCCTCAAGGACGGGTCGATCACCCTGCACCGCTTCAGCTCGATCCCCCTCGGCCTCGATCCGAACAAGGAGGAGGATCGGCATGCCGCCGTGACCCGCGCGGTGCGCATGGCGCTCAGCGCCGCCGGCATCCGCGGCGGGAAGGTGCTCTTCTCCATCGCCGGCCACGCCGTCTTCATGCGCGGCGTCAAGCTGCCCCCCGTCGACGCGATGCAGCTCGACCAGATGATTACCTTCGAGGCCCAGCAGATCGTGCCCTTCCCCCTCTCCGAGGTGGTCTGGGACTTCCTGGTGCTCCCCGGCAGCGGCGCCGAGAAGGAGGCGGTCATCGTCGCGATCAAGTCGGACCTGCTGGAGAGCGAGTACGCCGCCGTCCAGGAGGCGGGCGTCTCCCCGGAGCAGATCGACGTCGGCCCGCTCGCCCTCTACAACGCCTACCGCTACAACTACCCGCCGGTCGACCACTGCGTCCTCCTCATCGACATCGGCGCCCGCTCCACCAACCTCCTCTTCATCGAGGGCGGCCGCCTCTACACCCGCATCCTCCCCCTGGCGGGCAACACCGTCTCCCAGACGATCTGCAACGAGTTCCAGGAGCCGTTCGTCATCGCGGAGAACCTCAAGACCGAGCGCGGCGGCGTCAACCTGGGCGGCAACTACGCGCAGCCCGAGGACCGCGACACCGCCCGCCTCTGGAAGCTGATCCGCAACGTCGCCGTCCGCATCCAGACCGAGATCAACCGCTCGATCATCTTCTACCGCAACCAGCAGGGCGGCTCCGCCCCCCAGCAGATCTACCTCACCGGCGGCTCGTCCCGCCTGCCCTACCTCGACGCCTTCCTTGCCGAGAAATTCAACGTCCCCGTCGAGTTCTTCAATCCCCTCCAGAACGTCAACCTGCAGCAGGGGATGGACCGCGCCCAGCTCAGCCTGGAATCCCACAGCTTCGGGGAAGTCGTCGGCCTGGCCCTGCGCGCCGCCGGTCCCGCCCCCGCCGAGATCCGCCTCCAGCCCCCCTCGATCGAGGCCCGCTCCCGGGCGTCCAAGCAGGGGCCGATCGTCTACGCCGCCCTGGCGGTGTGGGCCGTGGTCTTCGTCGTCGCCGCCCTCTTCTACTGGTTCCAGCTCGACGCGGCGCAGAAGACCGCCGCCGCCCTCGACGGCCGCATCCAGACCCTCCAGTCGCTCGACGCGAAGATCCTCGGCCTGGCCAAGGCCAACGACGACCTCACCGGCCGGTTCAACCACGCCGCCCGGATCGTCGGCCAGCGCGACTCGTGGGCCCAGCTCCTGGGCTACCTCAACGGCAAGGTGCCCCAGGGCGTCTGGATCACCCAGCTCACCCCCACCAACAACGGCGCCTCCCTCGACGGCGACGAGGGCGGGGGCAGCGGCGGGAAGGGCCAGCAGATCACCCAGATCCAGGTCAAGGGCATGTTCGAGGACGGCCTCCAGCCCGAGGTCATCAACCGCTTCGTCACCGCCCTGGCCGAGGAGTCGGACCCGAGCCTCCAGTGGTTCGACCTGACCAAGGACAAGATCTCCAACGCCATCCTCAGCACCGACACGCCGCAGCCGAACTCCGGCCAGCTCGCGTGGAACTACACGCTGAGCCTCAAGCTCAAGAAGCCGATCAACCTGGCTCCGTAGATGAAGATTTCCCCCCTCCAATGGGTCGCGATCGGCGGCCTCGTCCTCATCGGCCTCCTCGGCGGCGGCGGCATCTTCTACCTTTCCGGCCAGCTCGGCCAGGCCCAGGACACCATCGCGGCCAAGGCCAGCGCGCTCGGCAAGCTCACCGGCGACCGCTACTACCCCAGCCAGGCCAACATCGACGTCCTCACCAAGAGCAACGACGCCCTGAGCCAGGCGCTCGACCTCCTCAAGCAGAAGCTGCTCGCCCCCGGCAACAAGCTGGGCCAGGTCGGGGAGAAGAACCCGGTCGTCTTCAAGCAGGAGCTGGCCGAGCAGATCCGCTCCCTGGCCGACCTCGCCGCGAAGAACGGCGTCCGCGTCGATCCGGGCGCCTCCTACTTCGGCTTCTCCGTCTACCAGAACAACAATCCCAGCGACAAGGGGACCCGCATCCTCGGCAAGCAGCTTCTCGGCATCGGGGAGGTCGCCTCCGCCCTCTTCAACGCCAAGGTCTCCAGCCTCGACGCGGTGCGCCGCACCTTCGACGAGAATCCGGGCGCCGTTCCCCCCCCTCCCACGGGCGGCGGCGGCGGGGGCGGCCCGGGCGGCGCCACCGAGTCGCTGCGCGGAAAGATCGTCACCCCCGAGGGCGGCCTCTACAGCGTCTACCCCCTCGAGGTCGAGTTCACCGGCTCGGAGGAGTCGCTCCGCAACTTCCTCACCAACCTCTCCGGCTCCCCCTACGTCCTTATCCCCCGGCTGCTCTACATCAGCAGCAAGCGCCCCTCGCCCCCCCGCATCGACGAGCTGGCCGCCTCGGTCCAGTCCCTCTCCTCGGGCAAGAAGGCGCCCACCTTCGTCGTGGCGATGGGCAACGACGACCTCCACGTGCGCGCCCGCATCGACCTGGTCGACTGGCTCGGCCAGAAAGAGGCCGCGCCCGCGCCGAATCCGGCCCCGGCCAAGAAATAGCATTCCCATGGCAGCATCCTGGCACCGCATCGTCCTCCTCGCCGTCCTCGCCCTCCTCGCCGGCGTGGCGGGCTGGGTCATCTACGCCTATCCCGGCGCCGTCCAGGACATGAAGACCCAGGCCGCCGTCAAGGAGGCGGGCAACAAGGTCGGCGGCCTCTCCGCCGACGCCGTGGCCGAGCAGGAGGAGCAGTGGAAGAATCCGCCCCGCTGGACTGTCGTCGACGGGCAGGGGAAGCTCTTCACCTCGCGCCTCTGGCTCTACTTCACCGAGACCAAGAAGATCCAGCTCAGCGACGACAGCGTCGAGATCGACGGCGTCCCGCTGAAGTGGATGATGCGCGCCGGCCTCGACGCCAAGGACCCCGACGTCCTCAACCAGGACCCCGACGGCGACGGCTTCACCAACCGCGAGGAATACCTCCTCAAGACCGACCCCCGCGATCCCAAGTCGCACCCGCCCTACGCGAGCCTGCTCCGCCTCCAGACCTCGTCCGCCAAGAAGTTCACCCTCGCCTTCACCAGCGTGAACGACATGGACGGAGGCAAGGTTTTCCAGATCAACACCCCGCAGGGCCATCGCGGCTCCTACACCGTGAAGGCCGGCGACCACTTCGAGGGATTCACCGTCGGCGAGTTCCGCCCCAAGCGCGGCCCCAAGAAGATCGGCAACATCGTCTCCGACGACGCCGACATCTCCGAGCTCGACGTGAAGAGCGACGCCACCGGCGAGACCCTCACCCTGGTCTACCGCGACGTGAAGGACGTGCCCGAGGTCACCGCCACCTTCGTCCTCCTCCTGGCCAACGCGGTCAACCAGCCCGTCACGGTCGCGCAGGGGAAGGACTTCACCATCCAGGCCAGCCCCAAGCCGGAAATCCCGATGGAAACCCTTCACTACCAATTTATTTCCGCCGACGCCACCGGGGCGAAGCTCCTCAATCCCGAGACCAAGGAAACCGTGACCGTGCCTCTGCTCAAGCCGGAGGAAATGCAGCGGTTCGCCGCTCCGGCCCCCGCTCCCGGAGCCGCGCCGTAACCCTTTCTTTCCCACGGTATTTCTCGCTATTGCTCGATTGACTTTTTACCTGTTATACTGAAACATCTCGACTCGGCTTATATGGAAAACAAAGTAAAGGCGTTAAGCTGGTCCGGCCAGTTCCGCATCTCGTTCGCACCGGCCTGCTTCCGCCGTTTCCTCGTGCTAGGGGCGGGCGCGCTGCTCACTTTGGTTTCCACGCCCGCTGCGGTCTCCGCCCAGGACCCGGACAACGCCACCGTCGCCAAGCTCGCCCAGCAGGAGGAATCCCGCCGCCAGCAGAACATCTTCACCGCCAACCAGGCCCTCGATTCCGGCGACGTCTTCCTTCAGACCGGCGACCTGACGAAGGCCGAGGAGCGTTACTCCTTCGCCCTCAAGGCCCTCCAGGGCGAGGCTCCCAACAGCATGGGTGTCGCCCGCGCCCGCAACGGCCTGGCCCAGATCAAGATCCAGCAGGCGCAGAGCCTGGCCAAGACCGGCGACTTCGTCGCCGCCAACGCCACCCTCGACGAGGCGGTCCAGATCGACGCCACCACCGCCCCCGCCGTGGCCCAGGAGCGCAAGCGGATCGCCGAAGAGCAGGCGCTCGCCCAGCGCCAGCAGATGGACCCCGAGTCGACGACCAACAACCCGGTCATCACCCCCGATTTCCGCGACAAGGTCGCGACCGTGCAGCGCCTCCTCTTCGAGGGCGACCGCTTCTTCGAGACCGGCCAATACGACCGCGCCGACGAGCGTTACCGCCAGGTCCTCGTCATCGACGAGTACAATAAGGCTGCCCGCCAGAAGCTCGACCGGCTCACCCGCTACAAGGAGCACGCCGCCGAGGTCGCCAAGCAGGCCACCCGGGCCAACGCGATCTACGAGGTCGACCGCCGCTGGACCCTCGACGAGCTGCCCGCCCAGCAGAGCAGCGGGCCGGTCACCGTTCCCGTCACCGAGTCGAACATCGCCCGCCTCACCGCCAAGCTCAACCAGATCAAGATCGACAGCATCGCCTTCGACAAGACGCCGGTCGACGATGCGGTTCGCATCATCTCCGACAAGGCGAAGCAGGCCGATCCGGACCACCAGGGCGTGAACTTCGTCCTTAAGCTCACCGCCACCCAGGTGCCCGCCGCCCCCGCCGCCGGAGGCGCCGCGCCCGCGGCCACCGCGCCGTCCGGCCCCTCGCTGGTCACGCTGAGCCTGAACAACGTCTCCCTGGCCGACGTCCTCCGCCTCCTCACCCAATACAACGGCCTCAAGTACAAGGTCGAGGAATACGCCGTCTACATCCTGCCGGTGAACGAGACCTCCGAGGTCCTGATCACCCGCACCTTCGTCGTCCCCACCGGCTTCTTCCAGGGCGGCCTGGCGGCGCCGAAGGCGAACAAGACCGGCGGCGGCGCGGGCGCGGTCGCCACCACCGTCGACTCGGTCAAGCTCGACGTGAAGCAGCAGCTCACCGACCAGGGCGTCGACTTCCCCGCCGGGGCCACCGCCGCCTTCCTGGCCGGGTCGAGCCGCCTCGTGGTGAAGAACACCGCGGAGCAGATGGACCGGATCGACGCCCTCCTCCAGGCCGCCGGCCAGGACGAGGACCCGCAGGTGGAGAT
>FSUQ01000188.1_pt1 | contig 10279 bp, 9 predicted proteins | sample 1637471 | NCBI WGS metagenome assembly FSUQ01 (sample SAMEA3914816, study PRJEB12502) | metagenome | biome: forest; material: soil | place: USA | collected 2011-09-16 | depth 0.3 m | reverse complement strand
GCGGGCCGCTCGTACCAGAAGCCGATCAGGAAGTAGGAGCTGACGCCCACCAGCTCCCAGAAGACGAACATCTGGACGAAGTTGGTCGCGACCACGATCCCCAGCATCGAGAAGAGGAAGAGGGAGAGCTTCGCGAAGAACCGGGAGACCGACGGGTCGTCCTTCATGTAGCCGATCGAGAAGACGTGGATGAGGAACCCCACCCCGGTGACGACCAGCAGCATCAGCTTCGCCAGCGGGTCCACCGTCATCCCGATCTCGACGTGCAGCTCCGGGAAGTGCAGCCAGACCAGCGGCGCCGGGACCGCCACCGCCCCGGAGAAGAGCCCCAGCGCGACGAGGAACGCCACGCCGCTCGCCCCCACGGAAAGGGCGATGCTGGCCCGCTTGAACGGCAGCGCCGCCAGCGCGATGACGACGGCGGCGGCGAGCGGGGCAAGGAGGAGGAGCCAGGCCATGGTCTGGGGTGCGGGTCTAGAATTTGAGCGCGGTGAGGTCTTCCGCCTTCGTGGTCCGGCGCAGCCGGTAGAGGGCCACGATCAGGGCGAGGCCGACCGCCACCTCGGCGGCCGCGACCGTGATCGTGAAGAAGGCCAGGACCTGCCCGTCCAGCGCCGGCCCGGGCGCCCCGGAGGGATTGAAGCGGGAGAACGCCACCAGCGTCAGGTTCGCCGCGTTGAGCATCATCTCCAGGCACATGTAGATCACCAGGAGGTCGCGCCGCACCACCACCCCGACCAGCCCGATCGTGAAGAGCGCCCCGGCCACGCCCAGGTAGTCGTTGAGGGTGACGTCCAGGCTCACTTGATCTCCTTCTTGCTGAGGACCACCACGCCCAGCATCGCCACCAGGAGGAGGACGCCCACGATCTCGAACGGCAGGACGTACTTCCCGAAGAGGAGCGCGCCCAGCGCGGGCACCTCGTCGGCCGGGGCGGGCGGCAGCGCCGAGGCGACCGCCCGTCCCGCCGGATCGGCCAGGAGGACGCGCCGCAGCTGCCAGGCGAAGAAGAGGCCAGCCGCCGCGCCGCAGAGCAGCCCGAACCAGCGGACGCGCCGCGCCGCCTCGGCCCGCAGGTCCAGCAGCATGATGATGAAGAGGAAGAGGACCATCACCGCCCCCGCGTAGACGATCACCTGAATCGCCGCCAGGAAGAAGGCGTGCAGGCAGAGGAAGAGCCCCGCCAGCATCACGATGGAGAACGCCAGGCTGAGCGCCGAGGCCACCGGGTTCCGCGCCAGCACCACCGCCAGCGCCCCCGCCAGCATCAGGGACGAGAGGGGCCAGAAGAAGAGCGCGTCCATGGTTCCCCGGTCAGGACTCTATTTGTTCGCCCACTTGCGGATCGGGCGCGGCATCGTGCCGCCCAGCTCGTAGAGCTTCGCCTTGTCGTGCCGCATCTCGGCCCGGCTCAGGCCGGTGATCGCGTAGTCCTGGCGCAGGAAGATCGCCTCCTCCGGGCAGACCTCCTCGCAGTAGCCGCAGTAGATGCAGCGGGTCATGTCGATGTCGAACGCCTTGGGCGCCTTCTCCACCTTCGCGTACCGGTCGCCCTCGGGAATCTCGCCGGGGGCGATCTGGATCGCGCGGGGCGGGCAGATGAACTCGCAGAGCTGGCAGCTCACGCACTTCTCGCGCCCCTCCTCGTCCCGCACCAGCGTCGGGGCGCCCCGGTAGCCCGGCGGGATGACCTGCTTCTGCTCCGGGTATTGGACGGTGAACTTCGTCTTGCCGGTGAGCTGGCGGACGAAATGGCGGAGCGTGATCGCCAAGCCGCCGAGGAGCGCGGGGAGATAGATCTTTTCCTGCCAGCGGAGAATCGGCCGGGCAACGATCACGGGTCCAACCTACGCGCTTTCATGGAGATGGCAACGAGATAATCGACTTCTAAGCATACCCCCATGCCCAGATGCCGATCCCATTTTAGAACTCCCCCTCCCCCACATGAGCCACGCTACAACGACAACACGCCGCCTTCTAACGCGCCCTCCCCCGGCGTTTCGACTGGAAAAGAAGGCCGCCCCAGGCGAAGCTCCCCACCCGCCCATGAAATACCGCCCCCTCCCCCATACCGACCTCTCCCTGTCCGAAATCGGCTTCGGCCTCTGGACCGTCTCGACCGGCTGGTGGGGCACCTATACCGAGGCGCAGGCGATCGCCCTGATGCACCGGGCGCTCGATTTGGGGATCACGCTCTTCGACGCCGCCGACACGTACGGCAACGGCCTGAGCGAGGAGCTGCTCGCCAAGGCGTTCCCGGGCACGAACCGCGACCGGGTGGTGATCGCCACCAAGGTCGGCTACGACTTCTACTCCCACGGCGACGACCGGGGCCGGGGCCAGCGCGAGATCCCGCACGACTTCTCCGTCCCGTTCGTCCGCAAGGCGGTCGACGCCGCGCTCCAGCGCCTCAAGACCGACCGGATCGACATCCTCCAGCTCCACAACATCCGCATGGAGCAGGCCGGCGACCAGCCGCTCTGGGATTTGCTCCGGGAGCTGAAGAAGGAAGGGAAGATCCGCGCCGACGGCGCCGCGCTCGGCCCCGCGATCGGCTGGCTCTACGAGGGCGTCGAGGCGGTGCAGAAGCAGAAGCCGAACGTTCTCCAGCACATCCACAACCTCCTGGAGCCGCACCCCGGCCGCCAGATCATGGACGAGGGCAACGCCGCCAGCCCCGACACCCGCCACCTCATCCGCGTCCCCCATTCCAGCGGCATGCTGGAGGGGAAATACACCGTGGACACCGTCTTCGCCGAGAACGACCACCGCCGCCACCGCCCGCGCTCCTGGCTGGTCAACGGCGTCCAGAAGGTCGCCCAGCTCCGCTTCCTGGAGGGGCCGGGCCGCACCCTGGGCCAGGCGGCGCTCCAGTGGATCCTGGCCGACCCCCGCGTCGGCTCGTGCCTCCCCAACATCTACGACGCCGAGCAGCTCGCCGAGTTCGCCGCCGCGCCGGAGACTCCCCGCCTCTCGGCCGAGGAGCTGGCCCGCATCGCCGCCCTGGTCGCCTCCGGCTTCGGCATCGACGACGAGCCGCCGAAGTACAAGGGCACGATGACCCGCGAGCCCGCCGTGGCCTGAACGTCGCCGCCCGGGGAAGGTCCGCCGCCCCTGGCCCAGGCAAAACGCCCGCCCTTCTCTTTCGGCTTGCCCCGGGGAGTCGGGGAGGATCGAATTGACGAACGCCTCTTCCTGAAGGAGGTTGGCGTGTCTCCATGCCTTCGGACCCCTCCGCCGCTCGTCCCGGCCTGCGCCTGCTGAACCCCTTCCGGGAGTTCGCTTCCCTGGCCGACCGTTTCTTCGAGCTGCCGCCCACGGTCAAGCGCCCGATCCTCTTCCTGGGCGCCGTCCTCATCATCGTGATGCCGGCGCTGCTCTACAACATGGCGGCGCAGAGCTCCTACGACGCCTCCACCTGGGTCGCCCACACCAGCGCGGTGAAGGGCAAGGTCTACGAGACCCTCTACCACCTGCGCGACGGCGAGGCGGCGGCCCGCACCCTGATGATCGCCTCGATCCCCATGGCCACGGTCGATTTCGACACGGCGATGGGCAAGCTCGACGGCGACCTCGCCGACCTGCGCACCCTTTGCATCGACAATCCCCGCCAGCAGGAGCGCATCGGCGCCCTGCGCCTCGCCATCGACGGGCGGAACCGGGCGCTCCACCAGGCGGTCCGGCTCAGCCAGCAGGGCCAGCGCGCCGCCGCCACCGCCGCGCTGACCCAGTCGTTCTACGACTTCCCCTTCCGGGAGACCAGCGAGGCGATGGTCGCCGAGGAGCAGGGCCTGCTCCAGCAGCGCATCGACACGGCGAGCCAGAAGAAGCGCACCGCCAGCCTCCTCCTCGTCTTCGCCTCGTTCGCCCAGTTCCTCCTCCTGGCCCTGGTCTACTTCGTCTCCGAGAAAGACTCCCGCCGCCGCCAGGTCGCGGAGAACGACGCCAAGGCGGCCGCCGCTCAGGCCCGCTCCGTCGTCGAGAGCAATCCCGACCCCCTGGCCGTCCTCGACCACAACGGCCGCCTCCAGGACGCCAACAAGGCGTTCTTCACCGCCTACCGCGCCGACCACGCCGAGGCCCGGGGCCGCTTCCTGCGCGAGATCGGCGCGGGAGCCTGGGACATCCCGGAGTTGCACCAGCGCCTGATCGACCTCGTCCCCCGGCAGCGCGAGATCTGGGACATGGAGATCACCCAGAACCTCAGCGGCGAGGAGCGCCACGTCATCGTCAACGCCCGTCCGTTCCCCGGCATCGGGGGCCGCAAGATGATCCTCCTGGCCGCCAAGGACATCACCGCGCGCAAGCGGAGCGAGGACCAGATCGTCCGCCTCAACGACGCGCTCAACGTCCGCGTCGAGCAGTCCCAGGCGATGAACCAGGAGCTGGAGGCGTTCAGCTACTCGGTCTCCCACGACCTGCGCGCCCCGCTGCGCCACATCACCGGCTTCTCCGACATGCTGCAGAGCCACCTCAAGGCCGGGACCCCGGACGAGAAGACCCTGCGCTACCTGAAATACATCCTCGAATCGGCCAACCAGATGGGGACCCTGATCGACGACCTCCTCGTCTTCTCCCGCATGGGCCGCACCGAAATGGTCGGCGAGCCGGTCGACATGGAGGCGCTGGTCCGTGAGACCGTGCGCCACTTCAACCTCGAGATCGAGGGCCGCAAGGTCGCGTTCCAGATCGATTCCCTCCCCGCGGCCAAGGGCGACGCCGCGATGCTCCGCCTCGTCTGGATGAACCTGATCGGCAACGCCGTGAAATACAGCCGCAGCCGCGAGGAGGCCCGCATCGAGATCGGCTCCCGCCCCGGCGACGGCAAGGAGACGGTCTACTTCGTCCGCGACAACGGGGTGGGCTTCAACATGAAGTACCTCCACAAGCTCTTCGGCGTCTTCCAGCGCCTCCACCAGGCCCACGAGTACGAGGGCACCGGGATCGGCCTCGCCAACGTCCGCCGCATCGTGCAACGTCATGGGGGCCGCGTCTGGGCCGAGGGCGAGGTCGACCAGGGCGCCACCTTCTTCTTCTCCCTCCTGCCGGAACCCCACCTCCACCACTCCCTCTCCGACCCCGACGCCCCCGCCACCTCCAAGGGCTACCTCAGCCAGCTCGCCCGTCCCGACCCTTCCACCCCCGCAACCCCATGAAAGAACTCCGCACCATCCTCCTCGCCGAAGACAACCCCAAGGACGTCGAGCTGACCCTCGAGGCCCTGAGCGACTACAACCTCGCCAACGAGGTCGTGGTGGTGAACGACGGCGAGGCCGCCCTCGACTGGCTGCACCGCCGCGGCGCCTACGCCAACCGCCCGCCCGAGCCCCCCGCCCTCATCCTGCTCGACCTGAAGATGCCGAAGGTCGACGGCCTGGAGGTCCTCAAGGAGATCAAGTCCAGCGAGTCCCTGCGCGTCATCCCCGTCGTCATGCTCTCCTCCTCCCGCGAGGAGCGCGACCTCCTCGTCAGCTACGGCCTGGGCGTCAACGCCTACGTCGTCAAGCCAGTCAAATTCCACGAGTTCATCGAGGCGGTGAAGGCGCTCGGCCTCTTCTGGGCGTTCTTCAACGAGCCCCCGCGCCGCGTCAAAGCCGGCGGCGACGCCGCCTGATTCCCCCGCCGCCCATGCCCCTTCGCGTCCTCCACCTCGAAGACGACCCGCGCGACGCCGTGCTGATCGGGGAGATCCTCTCCCAGGACGTGGACTGCACCATCCGGCGCGTCGACACCGAGGAGGGGTTCCTCGAGGTCGTGAAGGGCCGCGAGATCGACCTCGTCCTCGCCGACCTGAGCCTGCCCTCGTTCGACGGCAAGACCGCCCTGCGCATCATCCAGCGGGAGCTGCCCGGCGTCCCCTTCATCTTCGTCTCCGGCACCATCGGCGAGGAGGCCGCGATCGACTCCATCAAGCTCGGCGCCACCGACTACGTCCTCAAGGGGCGCCTCGCGCGCCTCCCCATGGCGGTGCGCCGCGCCGTCGACGAGGCGGGCGCCAAGGCGGAGAAGAAGCGCCTGGAGCAGCAGCTCCTCTGCGTGCAGCGCCTGGAGGGCTTCGACCTCATCGCCGCTGGGATCACCCACGACCTGAAGAACCTGCTCCACCCCATCAAGTTCGCCAGCCACCTCGTCACCGAGCAGTACCAGGACAAGAAGCTGCACGACTTGATGCACCTCATCCGCGACTCGGCCGACCGGGGCATCGAGATGGTCAACCAGGTGATGAACTTCTTCCGCGTCTCCGACAAGGTGATGCACGGCGTCCCCGTCGTCCAGATCGTCCACGACCTGGCCGACCTGATCCGCAGCGCCTATCCGAAGCTCGTCGTCGCCACCGAGATCGCCCCCGGCCTGCCCCCGGTCCACGGCTACCCGAACGAGGTCCACCAGGCCCTCCTCAACCTCGCCAGCAACGCCCGCGACGCCATGAAGGGCGAGGGCAGCCTCGTCTTCTCCGCCGACGCGGTCACCCTCCAGGAGGACAGCTTCGGCCCCGGCGAGGCGGTCGCCTCCGGCGACTACCTGCGCCTTTCCGTGCGCGACTCCGGCCCGGGCGTCGCCCCGGAGAACCTCTCTCGCATCTTCGAGCCGATGTTCACCACCAAGGCCGCGGGCAAGGGCACCGGCCTCGGCCTCGTCTCGGTCCAGACCATCCTCCACAACCACCGCGGCTTCGCCCGCGTCGAGAACGTCCCCGCCCCGGGCCACGGCGCCGTCTTCCACCTCTACTTCCCCGCCACCCCGGCGACGCGCCGCCCCGAGGGCGAGGCCGCCCCGGCGGCGCCCCGCCCCGTCCTCCCCACCGGCATCGGCCAGCACATCGGCCTCGTCACCGAGGAGGGCGGCCTGCGCGCCGCCTTCAGCGACATCCTGGAGACCTGCGGCTACCGCGTCCGCTCCGCCGGCCACGGCGCCGCCGCGCTGCGCCAATTCGGGGAGCGCGAGACCGAGCTCGACCTCGTCATCATCGACAAGGAACTCTCCCTGATCGACGGCCTGGAGACCGCCCGCGCCCTGCGGCAGCGCCGCCAGGTGCCGATCCTCCTCGTCACCGTCGATCCCGAGGTCGTGCTCGGCCCCGCGCTGGAAAGCGCCGGGGTGCGCGGCATCCTGCACCGCCCCTTCGACACCCCGTGCCTCCTCCACGCCATCGCCGAGGCGCTGGAAGGGGAGCCGGCGGCCCCGGCGGCGTAGCCGCCGCCAACGCCGCTAGTGCTTCCGCCGGTGCGGCGGATCGGGCGGCAGGCCCGCCGCCTTCCGGCTGCGCCGCGTGTAGGCCCGGGTGAACTCGGCGCCGAAGAGCACGATCAGCGCCCCGTAGAAGATCCAGAGCATCAGCGCCGTGAGCGACCCCGCCGCGCCGAAGAGGGAGGCGAAATGGGTCCGCCCCAGATAGAAGCCCAGGACGCTCCGGCCCGCGTCGAAGAGCGCCGCCGAGACCGCCCCGCCGATCCAGACGTGGCGCCACGCCAGGTCCACCTCCGGCAGCGCCTTGAAGAGCAGCGCGAAGAGCAGCGTGAAGAGTCCCAGCGAGGTCAGCACCGCGGGCAGCCCCCCCAGCGCCCGGGCCAGCGCGAAGTGATGGGTCCCGAGGTAATGCTCCGCCCACGACAGCGACGTGCTGAGGACCAGCGAGAGCAGGAGGAGGACGCCGACCACCCCCACCATCAGGAACGAGAGGAACCGCTGCCGGATCATCGGCGCGATGCCGGAGAGGTGGGCGGGCGGCACCTCCCAGATCCGGTTGAGCGCCTTGGTCAATTGGATGAACACCCCGCTCGCGCCGAAGAGGAAGACGCCGACGCCGACCAGCGACGAGCCGAGGCTGTTCTGCTTCCCCGTCCCCTGGAACACCGCCTGGAAGAAGTGGGACCCCTTCGAGTTCGTCAGCTCCTTGAGCTGGGCCAGCACCCCCGCCTCCGCCCCCGAGCGACCGATGAAGAGCGCCGCCACCGCCACCGTCAGGATGAGGAGCGGCGCGATCGAGAAGACCGCGTAATACGAGATCGCCGCCGCCAGCGTGAACGCGTCGTCAGCCAGCCACTTCCGGAACGCCTCGTCCAGCGTCCCCCACGCCTGCCCCAGCGGGGAGTCGGGACGCCGATGCCAGGGGGGAAGACGCAGGCACATCGCTACGGCTTTTCCGGATGGTCCACGGCCCACCGGCGGGCCTTCCGAAGCCTGGCGAGGGCGGCGCCGCTGCGGAGGAGATCATTCGTCCACGCACAGCCGTCCTGGTACGAATCGGCCTTTCCCTGGATATAGAAAGCCGCCCCGGCGTTGAGCATGAGCAGCGTCCTCCCCGACTCAACCGCATCGCCCTTTTCTTTCGGATCGAGTACCTTCCGGATCAACGCGGCGCTTTCCAAGGCATCGGCCACCTTCACCGCCTCCAGATCGACAGCCGGGGAACCCTGGCGAAGCATCTTCGACAAATCCTTGCCCTCTTGGACGGCCCACACGTTTTCGCTTCCCACCTCCCCCACCGCGCAGCCCCCGACCTGCCCGAAGACGACTCCATAATGGCGGCAGTCGAGAGCCCGAAGGGCTTCCTCGTAAAGACCGACATGCGCCTCCTTGAACACTCCCACCAGCCGCGCCCCCGGCTTCAACGGATTCAGCAGCGGCCCCAGCAGATTGAACACCGTGCGCCGCCCCTGCGCGCCGAGCGTCTTCCGCACCGGCCCGAGAACCTGGAACGCCGGATGGAACGCGGGCGCGTAAAGGAAGGCGAACCCGAGGTCGGCCAGACTCCTCCCCACCTCCTCCGGCTCCAGCACCACGCGAAGCTTGAGCGCCTCCATCACGTCGGCGCTGCCGGACGGCTTCGTCACCCCCCGGTTGCCGTGCTTCACCACCGGCACGCCCCCGGCCGCGAGGACGAACATCGCCGCCGTCGAGACGTTGAAGATGGAGAGGCCGCCGCCGCCCGTCCCGCAGCAGTCCAGGAGCGGCCCCTTCACCGCGGGCGCGGGGATCGGCACCGCATGCGGCAGGAGCGCCTCGGCGAACCCGGCCAGCTCGGCCCCGGTCTCCCCCTTGTCGGAGAGCGCGACGAGGAAACGGGCCCGCTCGTCGTCGGAAACGGCGGGGTCGAGGAGGCGGACGACCGCGCGGGCGATCTCGTCCCGGGTCAGTTCCCGGGGCAGCGTGGAAGGAAGCGGGTCGGACATCGGGGTCCGTCCCTCTCGGGGACGGCTACTGAGGTTTATGGGCCTCGAAGCGCAGCTTGTCGATGGCCTTCATGTAGGCCTCCTCGCCCGAGACGAGGCCGGCCTGCATCGCCGACCAGATCGCGTCGTCCATGAGCTGCATCCCCTCGGCGCGGCCCGTCTTGATGACGTCGGTCAGCTTCATCGTCGCGCCCTCGCGGATGATCGCGCCCACCGCCGCGTTCGCCACCATGATCTCGTTGATCGCGAGGCGGCCGGAGCCGTCCTTCTTCTTGAAAAGGAGCTGGGCGCAGACGCCGCGCAGCGAGTTCGCGAGCATGGTGCGGATCTGCTCCTGCTGGTCGCTGGGGAAGGCGTCGATGATGCGGTCGATCGTCTTGCGCGCGTTGTTGGTGTGCAGGGTGCCGAAGACGAGCAGGCCGGTCTCGGCCGCGGTGAGCGCCAGGGAGATCGTCTCCAGGTCGCGCATCTCGCCGACCAGCACCACATCGGCGTCCTCGCGCAATGCCGCCTTCAGGCCGTGGGAGAACGAGGGGGTCTCGCTCGGCACCTCGCGCTGGGTGATGACGCTCTTCTTGTTCGGGTGCACGAACTCGATCGGCTCCTCGACCGTCACGATGTGCTTCGCGTAGGTCGAGTTGATGTAGTCGATCACCGCCGCGAGCGTGGTCGACTTGCCGGAGCCGGTCGGCCCCGTCACCAGGACCAGGCCGCTCTTGAGGTCGCCGAACGACTGGATCACGTCGGGCACGCCCAGCTCCGTGATCGTCTTGATGCGCGTCGGGATGATGCGGAAGACCGCGCCCAGGCCGTGGAGCTGCTTGTAGTAGTTGCAGCGGAAGCGGCACTCCTCGTTCATCTCGTAGGCGAAGTCGAGGTCGCCCTTCTCCAGGTACTTCTTCCAGGCGGCCGGGGCGGCGATCGGCTCCAGCACCGCGACCATCTCCTCCCGCGTCAGCGGCTCGGGGCGGATCGCCTGGATCGTGCCGTGCTTGCGGATCTTGGGCGGCTGGCTCTCCAGGAGGTGGAGGTCGGACCCGCCCTCCCGGATCAGGATCTCGAAGAGGGCGTCGATCGCGTGGCCGTTGGTACTGGTGGCGCTCATG
>FSUQ01000352.1_pt1 | contig 10371 bp, 8 predicted proteins | sample 1637471 | NCBI WGS metagenome assembly FSUQ01 (sample SAMEA3914816, study PRJEB12502) | metagenome | biome: forest; material: soil | place: USA | collected 2011-09-16 | depth 0.3 m | reverse complement strand
CTGCGCCGGGAGGAAGAGTTGCGCCGGATCGTGTCCCTCGATGCCGCGGGCCGGTAAAAAATCGGGCATTTCGCCTGAAATAGGGGGGCGGGAGGATGGTACGGAGTTTGCTGGAGGCGGTTTTCGTGCCAGGTGGGGAAATTATTTTAAAATCCCATTGACTCCCGGCGCGGATTTGCTGAACTCATTGGCTCCCCCGAATCCTTGGTACTCTGGTGGCGTCAAAACCACGGGAAGTGACAGGGAGGCGGTTTCGTCGTCTTTTTTCGCCCCTTTTAAGGGATGAAATCGGAGGGCGGAACGGTAGAAAACGGGGGAAACGCGCAGGCGGCGAAACGCCCATGTAGCTCAGTTGGCAGAGCACGTCCTTGGTAAGGACGAGGTCACCGGTTCAAACCCGGTCATGGGCTCCCCGTCCGAAACGGGGAGGGAAGTGGAAGCGGCCTGCGCGGCGGTGGAAAGAGAAAACGATTTGTAAAAAATAGATCTGGAAGTCGAACGTCCACGCTCCCGCCGTTGCGGATCAGCGAGGCGGGAAGGCGTCCGAAAAACAGAAACACATAACGAGGAGTATTATGGCTAAAGAAGCCTTCGCCCGCACAAAGCCGCACGTTAACGTCGGCACCATCGGCCACGTCGACCACGGCAAGACCACGCTCACCGCGGCCATCACCACCGTACTCGCCAAGAAGGGCCTCGCCCAGGCCCGTAAGTACGACGATATCGACAACGCCCCCGAAGAGAAGGAGCGCGGTATCACCATCAATACCTCCCACCAGGAGTACGAGACGGAAAAGCGCCACTACGCGCACGTCGACTGCCCCGGCCACGCCGACTACGTCAAGAACATGATCACCGGCGCCGCCCAGATGGACGGCGGCATCCTGGTCGTCTCGGCCGCCGACGGCCCGATGCCCCAGACCCGCGAGCACATCCTTCTGGCCCGCCAGGTCGGCGTTCCCGCCCTCGTGGTGTTCCTGAACAAGTGCGACATGGTCGACGACAAGGAGCTCCTCGACCTCGTCGAGCTGGAAGTCCGCGAGCTGCTGACCCAGTACGAGTTCCCCGGCGACAAGATCCCCATCGTGCGCGGTTCCGCCCTCAAGGGCCTGGAAGGCGACGCCGAAGGCGAGAAGCAGATCCTCGCCCTCATGGAGGCCGTCGACACCTACATCCCCATCCCCGAGCGTCCGAAAGATCAGCCGTTCCTGATGTCGGTCGAGGACGTGTTCAACATCGAAGGCCGCGGCACCGTCGCGACCGGCCGTGTCGAGCGTGGCATCCTCAAGAAGATGGAGGAGGTCGAGATCGTCGGCATCAAGCCGACCGCCAAGACCACCGTCACCGACATCGAAATGTTCCGCAAGCTCCTCGACACCGCCGAAGCCGGCGAGAACGTCGGTCTGCTGATGCGCGGCGTGAAGAAGGAAGACATCGAGCGCGGCCAGGTCATCGCCAAGGTCGGCTCGATCAAGCCCCACACCAAGTTCAAGGCGCAGGTCTACGTCCTGAGCAAGGAAGAGGGCGGCCGTCACACCCCGTTCTTCAACAACTACCGTCCCCAGTTCTACTTCCGCACCACCGACGTCACCGGCTCGGTCAAGCTGAAGGAAGGCGTGGAGATGGTGATGCCCGGCGACAACGTCGAGATCGAGGTCGAGCTCCACGCTCCGATCGCGATGGAGAAGTCGCTGCGCTTCGCGATCCGCGAGGGCGGCCGCACCGTCGGCGCCGGCCGCGTCTCCGAGATCATCGCCTAACCCGGACGTCTGGAGAAACACGGCGCGCTTTTACGGCAGTAGCTCAATTGGTAGAGTACCGGTCTCCAAAACCGAGGGTTGGGGGTTCAAGTCCCTCCTGCCGTGCAGCGCGTCGGTGTTTTCTCAAGGCAATGCCGAAGTTGGTGAATCGATAGTCCGTTAGAAGTCTGAAATTAGTTTGAGTTTGGTCCAACCATGAAGGAGTTCTTCGAAAACGTTTCGCCCTGGCAGATCGCCGGGTGGTCCGCAATGGCCGCCCTCGTGGTCTGGCTGCTGGTCGCCAAGGGAGCCGCGATGGCGCGCTTCATCGGCGAGACGAAGTCCGAGCTCAAGAAGTGCAGCTGGCCCTGGAACCCGGAGCTGACCGGAGCGCGCAAGTACAAGGAACTCCTCGACTCCACCCTGGTGGTCGCGATTTCCGCGCTCTTCCTGTCGGCGTTCGTGACCGTGGCCGACTTCATCTTCGCCCACGCCATCGGCGCCTTCACCCATTAAGCTATGAACGATACGGCGGCACAGAACTCCGAAGGCGTCGAGAACGCGGAAGCCCAGGCTCCCGCGTCCCCGGCCAACGCCCAGTGGTATGCCCTGCACACCCTCTCCGGCCAGGAGGGGAAGGTGAAGAAGAACATCGAGCAGCGCGTCAAAACCGAGGAGATGGGCGACATCATCTACGAGGTCGTCATCCCCATCGAGCGCGTCTCCGAGGTCCGCAAGGGCAAGCGTGTCGAGACCGAGCGCAAGCTCTATCCCGGCTACGTCTTCATCAGCATGCTCCTGCGCGACGAGCAGTCGAAATTGGTCGACCGCTCCTGGTATTTCGTCCGGGAGACCCCCGGCATCATCGGCTTCGCGGACGGGGACAACCCCCTGCCCATGCCGAATGAGCAGATCGACGCCATGCTCCGCCAGATGCGCGAGCGCGAGGAGAAGGTCCAGCCCAAGGTGGCCTTCGCCGTGGGCGACAAGGTCAAGGTCGGCGACGGCCCGTTCCTCAACTCCGAGGGCGTCATCGAGGAGATCGACCCCGAGCGCGGCAAGCTGCGCGTCTCCGTCAGCATGTTCGGCCGCTCCACCCCCGTGGAGCTCGAGTACTGGCAGGTCGAGAAGTCCGCATAGGGTTCCTTCGCGAACCATCCCATTTTTTAAACAAAGCAACCGAAAGAAGTTATGGCTAAAGAAGTCCACGCGATCGTCCGTCTCCAAATCCCCGCCGGCCAGGCCAATCCCGCGCCCCCGATCGGGCCGGCGCTGGGCCAGCACGGCGTCAACATCATGGGCTTCTGCAAGGAGTTCAACGCCGCCACCCAGAAGGACGCGGGGAACATCCTCCCGGTCGTCCTCACCATCTTCAAGGACAAGTCGTTCACCTTCATCACCAAGTCGCCCCCGGCGGCGGTGCTGCTCAAGAAGTTCGCCAACCTGGCCAGCGGCTCCAAGGAGCCGAACCGCCTCAAGGTCGGCAAGGTGACCCGCAAGCAGGTCGACGAGATCATCAAGATCAAGCGCAAGGACCTCAACGCGAACAGCGACGAGGCCGCCTTCCGCATGATCGCCGGCACCGCCCGCCAGATGGGCATCGAGATCACCGACTAACCGTTTCAGGAAAAACAAACCCGTGGGAGGGTGGCTTTCTTTAGAAAGCCGTCCGCTACCACCACCAGGAGAAAAACAGATGGCCCGCAAGCCCAGCAAACGACACACGGCCGCCGCCAAATTGGTGGACGCCGCCAAGACCTACCCTCTTTCCGAGGCGGTGCAGATCCTCAAGCAGATGCCGAAGGGCAAGAGCGACGAGACGATCGACCTCAACTTCCGCCTCGGGGTCGACCCGAAGCAGAGCGACCAGATGGTGCGCGGCACCGTCGCCCTCCCGCACGGCTCGGGCAAGAACGTCCGCGTCCTCGTCTTCGCGAAGGGCGTCGCCGCGGAGGCCGCCACCGCCGCCGGCGCCGACATCGTCGGCTTCGAGGACCTCATCAAGAAGGTCAGCGAAGGGTTCCAGGACTTCGACGTCGCCGTGGCCACCCCCGACGCGATGGGCGAGGTCCGCAAGCTCGGCAAGGTTCTCGGGCCCCGTGGCCTGATGCCGAACCCCCGCACCGGCACCGTCACCGACGACACCGCCAAGGCCGTCAAGGAGTGCAAGGCGGGCCGCGTCGAGTTCAAGCTCGACAAGTCCGGCAACGTCCACGTCGTCGCGGGCAAGGTCTCGTTCGAGCCCGCCCACATCGAAGCCAACGGCAAGGCCGTGATCGACGCCATCGTCAAGGCCCGTCCCGCCACCGCGAAGGGCCGCTTCATCGAGACGGCCACCCTCGCCTCGACCTACTCTCCCGGCATCCGGGTCGACGTCTCGCCGTTCGTGCGCGGCTAATAATCAACCGAGACCATCACCATGCGTATCGAGAAAAAATTCGTGGTCGACGAGATCAAGGCCAAGGCCGACGCCTCGTCCTACCTGATCGTCACCGATTACACCGGCCTCAAGGTCGCCCAGTTCAGCGACCTGCGGAAGCGCCTGCGCGACGCCGGCTCCGAAGTCCGCGTCGTCAAGAACACGTTCCTGGCCCGCGTCCTCAAGGAAGCCGGCCTGCCGGAGCTGGAGTCGGCCCTCAAGGGGCAGACCGCCGTCGTCTTCGGCAACAAGGACGTGGCCGCCGCCGCGAAGCTCCTGAAGAACTTCAAGGCCGAGTTCAAGCTGCCGACCATCAAGGCCGGCATCCTGGACCGGGCCGTCCTCGACCAGAGCCAGATTCTGGCCCTGGCCGACCTGCCGTCCCGCGAAGTGCTCCTCTCGCAGCTCCTGGCCCTCATCCAGACCCCGGCGACCCAGCTGGCGCGTATCCTCAATACGCCCGCCGGCCAGATCGCCCAGGTCATCAAGGCGAACAGCGAAAAAGGAGAGGCCAAGTAGTGATTTTCAGGGGCTCGTCCCGGGAATTCCCCGGGCGGCCCCTGGTAAGGGCAAAGAAAACAGTTCTCGTCCTAGCTCCGAAGCCCTTCGGAGTTAATTGCCGCGCGGGTGCGCGGCGCTAGGCGGGGCAAAACGAAGAAAAGATAAAGTTATGGCAGATCTGAGCGTTATTGTTGAGCAGTTGAGCAGCCTGACCGTCCTCGAGGCGGCCGACCTGGTGAAGCAGCTTGAGACCAAGTGGGGCGTCAGCGCCGCGGCCCCCGTTGCCGTCGCCGCCGCCGGTGGTGGCGCCGCCGCCGCCGCTCCCGTCGAGGCCAAGACCGCCTTCGACGTCGTCCTCGTCTCCGTCGGCGACAACAAGATCGGCGTGATCAAGGAAGTCCGCGCCGCGGCCACCGGCCTCGGCCTCGCCGAAGCCAAGGCCCTGGTCGAGAGCGCCCCCAAGACCGTCAAGGAAGGCGTGACCAAGGAAGAGGCCGAAGAGATCAAGAAGAAGATCGAGGCGGCCGGCGCCAAGGTCGAGATCAAGTAGTCTCCGGACTACCGGAATTTCGGAGGCTCCCCGCGCCGCGGGGAGCCTTTCGAAAATCGGCCGCAGGGTGGGGCGCGAGCCCCGGCGATGCCGAACCATTTTTGTCAGTGCGGCGGATTGAGGTGCGGTTGATTGGGCCAGGTCCGCGGGGAAAGAGCGGATCAAAACAGAGCAGCAAAAACATATGACGAACAAGAAGACCGTGGAGCGCATCAACTTCGGGAAGATCAACGAGACGACCGACGTTCCGAACCTCATCGAGCACCAGCTCAAGTCCTACTCCGACTTCCTCCAGACCGAGACCGTCCAGGCCAAGCGCCGCTCCGAGGGCCTCCAGGCCGTCTTCGCCGAGGTCTTCCCCATCGAGAGCTATGACGGCAAGATCAAGCTCGAGTTCGCCTCCTACGAGATCGGCGAGCCGAAGGCCGGCCCCGTCGAGTGCATCAAGGAAGGCCAGACCTACGCCGCCCCTCTTTACGTCACTTTCCGCCTCCGCGAGGAGAGCTCCACCAAGGAGGAGCGCGTGTACATGGGCGAGCTGCCCATGATGACCCCCCAGGGCAACTTCGTCATCAACGGCGCCGAGCGCGTCATCGTCAGCCAGCTGCACCGCTCCCCGGGCATCTGCTTCGAGTCGTCGGTCCACACCAACGGCAAGCTCCTCTTCTCCTACCGCATCATCCCCGACCGCGGTACTTGGATGGAGGTCACCTTCGACACCACCGACCTTCTCTACGTCCACCTCGACCGCCGGAAGCGCCGCCGGAAGTTCCTCATCACCACCCTGCTGCGCGCCCTCGGCTACAGCTCGGACGAGGAAATCATCCAGCTCTTCTACCCCATCGAGGAGCTGAAGCTCGCCGGCGAGATCGCCGACGACCGCCTCGGCACCAAGGTGCTCATCACCGAGGTCCGCGACAGCGCGAACCAGGACCAGGTCGTCGCCCGCGCCTTCGAGCCGCTCACCAAGAGCGTCGTGCGCCAGATCGCCGAGCTCGGCCTCAAGACCGTCAAGGTCGTCGACATCAAGGACGACGACACCATCGTCAAGTGCCTCAAGAAGGACACCTCGAAGGACACCGACGAGGCCCTCAAGGAGATCTACCGCCGTCTCCGCCCCGGCGATCCCCCGACCGTCCCGAACGCCAAGATCCTGCTCAAGCGCCTCTTCTTCGACAACAAGCGCTACGACCTGAGCCGCGTCGGCCGCTACAAGATCAACCAGAAGCTCAACATCGCCGTCGGGCTCGACACCCGCGTGCTGGACAACCAGGACGTCATCGCCGCCACGCAGTACATCATCAGCCTGCGCAAGGGCGAGGGCTCGACCGACGACATCGACCACCTCGGCAGCCGCCGCGTCCGCACGGTGGGCGAGCTGCTCGCGAACCAGTGCCGCACCGGCCTGGCCCGCACCGAGCGCCTCGTCAAGGAGCGCATGACCCTGTTCGACGTGAACACCGAGGGCATGACGCCGCAGAAGCTCATCAACCCGAAGGCGCTCTCGGCCACGATCCGCGACTTCTTCTCCCGCAGCCAGCTCTCGCAGCTGATGGACCAGACGAATCCGCTCTCCGAGCTGACGCACAAGCGGCGTCTCTCGGCGCTCGGGCCCGGGGGTCTCTCCCGCGACCGCGCCGGCTTCGAGGTCCGCGACGTCCACACCTCGCACTACGGCCGCATCTGCCCGATCGAGACCCCGGAAGGCCCGAACATCGGCCTGATCGCATCGATGTCGTGCTTCGCCCGCGTCAACGAGTTCGGCTTCATCGAGACCCCCTACCGCAAGGTCGTCAACGGCCGGGTCACCCCGCAGGTCGACTACCTCGCCGCCGACCAGGAGGAGAACTACATCGTCTCGATGGCGAACTCCCCCATCGACGACAAGGGCACCTTCACCGAGAAGAAGGTCTCGGTCCGCTTCAAGGGAGAGTTCCTCGAGGTCGAGCCCGACCGCGTCAACTACATGGACGTGTCGCCGAAGCAGCTCGTCTCCGTGGCCGCCTCGCTGATCCCGTTCCTGGAGCATGACGACGCGAACCGCGCGCTGATGGGCTCCAACATGCAGCGCCAGGGCGTCCCCCTGATCGTGACCGACTCGCCGATCGTCGGCACCGGCATGGAGGGCAAGGTCGCCCGCGACACCCAGGCCGTGATCGTCTCCGACATCGCGGGCAAGGTCGCCTCGGTCGCCGCCAACCAGATCGTCATCACCGAGGACGGCGAGATGCCCGAGGGCAAGAAGAAGCTCAAGCACGACCCCGAGGACGGCGTCTGCGTCTACGACCTGCGCAAGTTCATGCGCTCGAACGCCGGCACCTGCGTCAACCAGAAGCCGATCGTCCGCCGCGGCGACAAGATCGCCAAGGGCCAGGTCCTGGCCGACGGCCCCTGCACCGACAAGGGCGAGCTCGCGCTCGGCCGCAACGTGCTGGTCGCCTTCATGCCGTGGAACGGCTACAACTTCGAGGACGCGATCCTGATCTCCGAGAAGGTGGTCAAGGAGGACGGCTACACCTCGATCCACATCGACGAGTTCGAGATCTCGGCCCGCGACACCAAGCTCGGGCCCGAGGAGATCACCCGCGACATCCCGAACGTCGGCGACGAGGCCCTGAAGAACCTCGGGCCCGACGGCGTGATCCGCATCGGCGCCGAGGTGAAGCCCGGCGACATCCTCGTGGGCAAGATCACCCCGAAGAGCGAGACCGAGCTGGCCCCCGAGGAGCGCCTCCTGCGCGCCATCTTCGGCGACAAGGCGGCCGACGTGAAGGACTCGTCCCTGCGCGTCCCCTCCGGCACCTACGGCATCGTGATGGACATCAAGGTCACGAGCGGCAACCTCAGCTCGGTCCAGCGCCAGAAGATGACGCCGACCGAGGCGAAGCAGAAGTCGAAGGAGATCGAGGGGCGCTACACCACGAAGGAGTCGGAACTCCTCGAGGAGCTCACCCAGGCGCTCTCCAACATCCTGCTCAACGAGAAGATCCCCCTCGACGTGGTCAACGCCGAGACCGGCGAGATCATCATCCCCGCCAACCGCAAGATCACCAAGACCCTGCTCCGCAAGCTGGCGTCGGTGTACGATCACATCGAGATCGACCCGAGCCCGATCCGGATCAAGATCATGGAGATCATCCAGTCGTTCGAGAGCAAGTTCGAGCAGCTCAAGAACGACAAGGACATGGAGCTCGACCAGGTCGAGAGCGGCGACGACGTCGACCCCGGCATCATCAAGCAGGTCAAGGTCTACGTCGCCAGCAAGCGCAAGATCTCGGTCGGCGACAAGATGGCCGGCCGCCACGGGAACAAGGGCGTCGTGGCCCGGATCGTTCCCGAGGAGGACATGCCGTTCCTTCCCGACGGCACCCCCGTCGAGATCGTCCTCAACCCGCTGGGCGTCCCGTCCCGCATGAACGTCGGGCAGGTCTTGGAGACCCACCTCGGCATCGCGGCGCGCGCCCTCGGCTTCAAGGTGGCGACCCCCGTCTTCGACGGCATCAAGGAATCGCAGATCCGCGCCTACCTCAAGGAGGCCAACATGGACGAGGACGGCAAGTCCTACCTCTATGACGGCCGCACCGGGGAGCGCTTCGACCAGCGCGTCGTCGTCGGCATCATCTACATGCTCAAGCTCGGCCACATGGTCGCGGACAAGATCCACGCCCGCGCCGTCGGGCCCTACTCGCTCGTCACCCAGCAGCCGCTGGGCGGCAAGGCGCAGTATGGCGGGCAGCGCTTCGGCGAAATGGAGGTCTGGGCCATGGAGGCCTACGGCGCCGCCTACACCCTGCAGGAGCTCCTCACGGTGAAGTCGGACGACGTCACGGGCCGCACCCGGATCTACGAGAGCATCGTGAAGGGCGACAACACGCTCGAGGCGGGAACGCCCGAGTCGTTCAACGTCCTCATCAAGGAAATGCAGAGCCTGTGCCTCGACGTGAAGGTGGGCGCCCGTTCGGCGCTCCACGCCACGAGCGACCCCGCGCCCCGCGTCGACATCCTTGACGAGCCGGCCGCCGCCTAACCGCATCGTTTCAAAACCCGCAGTATATTCGTCCCAAGACGTAACCAGGAGACAGCATGAGCAAAGAGACCGTCGCCGCACGTGAAGTATTAGGTTTGGAGCGTTCCATCGGCTTCGACCAGGTGGGCATTTCGATCGCCTCGCCCGAGACGATCAGCGCGTGGAGCCGTGGGGAAGTCAAGAACCCGGAGACCATCAACTACCGCACGTTCAAGCCCGAGAAGGGCGGCCTCTTCTGCGAGCGCATCTTCGGCCCGACCAAGGATTACGAGTGCTCCTGCGGCAAGTACAAGCGGATCAAGTACAAGGGCGTCATCTGCGACCGTTGCGGCGTCGAGGTCACCCTCGTGCGCGTCCGCCGCGAGCGGATGGGCCACATCGAGCTGGCCGTCCCCGTCTCCCACATCTGGTTCTTCAAGTGCATGCCCAGCCGCCTCGGCCTGGTCATGGACATGACGGCCCGTGAGCTCGAGCGCGTCATCTACTACGAGGACTACCTCGTGGTCGATCCCGGCTCGACTCCGCTCGAGCCCAAGCAGCTCCTCTCCGAGCTCCAGTACCGCGAGGCCCTCCAGCAGTACGGCGACGGCTCCTTCACCGCCCGCATGGGCGCCGAGGCGATCCGCGACGTGCTGAAGTCGATCGACCTGCCGAAGGTCGTCGAGGAGCTCGCCGAGGCCCTCACCACCACCAAGAGCAAGCAGACCCGCAAGAAGCTGGCCAAGCGCCTCAAGCTCCTCCAGGGCTTCATCAACTCCGGGGCCCGCCCCGAGTGGATGGTCCTCGAGGTCCTGCCGGTCATCCCGCCCGACCTCCGCCCCCTCGTGCCCCTGGAAGGCGGCCGCTTCGCGACCTCTGACCTGAACGACCTCTACCGCCGCGTCATCAACCGCAACAACCGTCTGCGGAACCTCCTCCAGCTGAAGACGCCCGACGTCATCATCCGGAACGAGAAGCGCATGCTCCAGGAGGCGGTCGACGCCCTCTTCGACAACGGCCGCCACGGCCGCGCCGTCACCGGCGCCGGCAACCGTCCGCTCAAGTCGCTCTCCGACATGCTCAAGGGCAAGACCGGCCGCTTCCGCATGAACTTGCTCGGCAAGCGCGTCGACTACTCCGGCCGCTCCGTCATCGT
>FSUQ01000120.1_pt1 | contig 10391 bp, 9 predicted proteins | sample 1637471 | NCBI WGS metagenome assembly FSUQ01 (sample SAMEA3914816, study PRJEB12502) | metagenome | biome: forest; material: soil | place: USA | collected 2011-09-16 | depth 0.3 m | reverse complement strand
GGTAAGTTTTCTTCCAGGGGGGGGTCACCCCCTGCGCATAAAAACTTACCAGGGGGGTGCCATGTGGGGGCTATTTTTATTGGAAGTTCCTTTTTTTCAAGGGTTTGTGGCTATTTCCGTGAGTTGGCACGGCATAAGCACATACGTATCCGGAAGGAGATTCTGGAGCTTATGAAAACAGTTTTGATCATCGAAAGCGACGCCGGCATCCGCGTGCCGATCGAGGAGGTCCTGCGGGAGAACGGCTTCGAGGCGGTCGGGGCGGCCCATGGCGCGGGAGGCCTCGCCACGGCCAAGGAATACCTGCCCGACCTCGTCCTTTGCGCCGAACGGATGTCCGGCATGGACGGTTACCACGTGGCGCGCCTGCTGCGGCAGGACGCGGCCGCCGGTTTCCCCCGTTTCCTCCTCCTCACCGAGGGGGAGTACCCCGCCTTTCCCCACGGGATGACGGCGGGGATCGACGGCTCCCTGCGCGTGCCCCTGGCGATGGATGAGCTGATCGCGGCGGTGCGCGCCCAATTCGAGGACGGGGGCCGGGACCGGGAGGAGCCCATGGCGCCGCCGGTGCCGCACATGCCGCTGGCCGGAGAGAAGACGAGCCGGCCCGCCTCGGAGATCCTGAACGATCTGGCGGGCGCCACCCACGAGTTGCTCGGCATGGTCGAGAAATTCCTCCGCTTCACCCAGGTGAAGGTGGCGCTGGACCGCCGCCGCTCCCAGACGCGGGCGGCCGCCTCGCGGATCGGCGGCGGCATGGTCCATTCCAACCAGGTCGGCAGCCTGGCCCGGGTCGTGGCCGACGCGGAGGACCGTGCCGGCGACCTCAACTGCCACCTGGAAAAAGGGTTCCTCCCCCTCGAGATGGAGGAGCTGGAGGTGCTGGTCGGGGAACTCGTGCAAAACGCCTGCCGCTTCTCCCAGCCGGGCGCCCCGATCGACGTCTTCTACTTCCGCCAGGGCGAGGGATCGGAGGTGATGGTCCGCGACTACGGCATCGGCATGACACCGGACGAGATCGCCGTTCTGCGGGCCCTGGTCGCCGCGCCCGCCGAGGAGACGCCGGGGGCGCGGGCGCGCCTGGGCGTGACGATGGTCCGGATGATCGCCGAGAGCCGCGGCGGCCGCTTTCTCGTCCACAGCGTCCCCGATGTCGGCACCACGGTGCGCATCCTCCTTCCCGACGCCCCGCCCGTCGACCGCTCCGCCGGCTCTGCCAGCCCGGGGCGCGTCTCCGAGCCGGGCGACCTGGGCGTCCCCCCGTTCGACGAGGGCGGCGGCGATCCCTTCTAAATCCCCCCGGCCCGCTCCTTTTCCCCGCCCATGCCCAGAAAAACCGGAGCCGAGAACCCCGGGAGACCCCGCGTCCTCGTCGTCGACGGCGATGACCACAGCACCGTCCTGCTCCGCGAGATCCTCGGCCCGCTGGGGGTCGAGGTCGTGGCCGTCCCCTCGGGCCGGGCCGGGCTGCGGGCCGCCCTCGAGCTCCCGCCCGACCTGGTCCTGATGGAGATCGTCCTGCCCGACATGAACGGGATCGACCTCTGCGCCCACTTCAAGACCGTGCCCGCCCTACGCGACGCGCCGATCCTGATCGTCACCGGCGTGGAGGACCCCCACGCGCAGGCCGACGCGCTCGACGCGGGCTGCGCCGGCCTGCTGCTCAAGCCGCTGCGCAAGGTGCTGGTGCGGGCCGCGGTGAACAACGCCCTCCTCCTCAAGAAGACGATCGACGCCAACCGCCGGCTCCTGGAGCAGCGCGCCTCCCTGGCCGCGATGCTGGTCCACGACATGCGGAACCTGATCCAGGCGAACCAGGGATTCGCCAAGCTCGCGCTCCGCGACGACGGCCTCACCCCGGAGATCGCCGGCTCCCTCCAGCTCATCGACCAGACCGCCGAGGAGCTGCGCCTCCTCGCCAACGGCCTCCTCGACGTCGAGCGGCTGGAGGAGGACGCCCTCCCGGTGCGCCAGGAGCGGCTCTCCCTGGTCGAGGCGGCCCGGCAGCGGGCCGAGCTGGCGGGCCGCAACGTCCGGCACGTCCGGATCGGGGTCGTCCTCCCCGGCCCGGAGGACGGCGCGCCCTCCGTCGAGGGCGATCCCGGCCTGCTCCACCGGCTGCTCGACAACCTCCTCTTCAACGCCGTCAAGTTCAGTCCCGACCAGGGGCAGGTCAGCCTCTCCTTCCAGCGGGTCGTCGGCGGGTGGGAGACGCGGATCGAGAACGACGGCCCGGCGATCCCCCCCGAGTTCCACGAGAAGATCTTCGATAAATTCGGCCAGCTCCCGACCGCCGACGGCATCGACGAGTCGCGCGGCGTCGGCCTGGGCCTGGCCTTCTGCCGGATGGCGGTGCGGGCGATGGAGGGCACGATCCGGGTCGAATCGCCCCTGCCGGGCCGTCCGGACGGGGTTTTGTTCTCTTTCGTCCTCCCGGCGGCCAAGGAGGGTCCCTGAGAGGCCTTTTCCCGGCTTTTTTTGAGATGACGGGGCCGGAGCGTCCTCCTACGCTGGGGACAAAGGGAAACCATGGCCAGCCGCATCCTGATCATCGAGGACGACAAGACGATGTCGGCCCTCTACCGTACCGCCTTATCGTCGTGCGGCCACCAGATCAAGCAGATCGAGCGCGGCGACGAGGGCCTCAAGGTCGCCTGCGAGGAAAGCTTCGACGTCATTTTGAGCGATATGGTCCTTCCGGGAATGGACGGCCTCGACCTGATCGACCAGGTCCACCGCATCAAGCCGTTCGTCCCCATCATCCTGCTCACCGGCCAGGGCTCGGCCGAGACCGCGATCGAGGCGATGAAGCGCGGGGCCTATGATTACCTACTCAAGCCGATCCAGCTCGGCGAGCTGATCGAGGTCGTCCAGAAGGCGATCGCGAACAGCCACATCCAGAGCCGCCTCGTCCGCGTCGGCGACCTCGCCTCCGGCGCGGCGAAGGGGCTCTCCATGATCGGGTCGAGCGCGGCGATGCAGCAGATCTTCAAGGAGATCGGGCGCGTCGCCGCCAAGCCGGTCACCGTCCTGATCCGGGGCGAGACCGGCACCGGCAAGGAGCTCGTCGCCCAGGCGATCTACCAGCACAGCGACCGGGGCCAGAAGCCGTTCGTGGTCGTCAACTGCGCCGCGATCCCCGAGACCCTGCTGGAGAGCGAGCTCTTCGGCCACGAGCGCGGCGCCTTCACCGGCGCCCAGACGCGCCGCATCGGCCGGTTCGAGCAGGCCCACAACGGCACCCTCTTCCTCGACGAGATCGGCGAGCTCAGCCCCGGCACCCAGTCGAAGCTGCTGCGCGCCCTCCAGGAAAAGGTGATCCAGCGCCTCGGCAGCAACGAGACCATCCCCGTCTCCGTCCGCGTCCTCGCCGCCACGAACCGGAACCTGGAGGAGGGAATCCGCGACCGGCAGTTCCGGGAGGACCTCTACTACCGCCTCAGCGACGCCACCATCATGCTCCCCCCCCTGCGCACCCGGCGGGACGACATCCCGGAGCTGATCTCCCACTTCATCCTGGCCCATTCCCGCGACCTGGGCCTCCAGCAGCCCGGCATCACCGTCGAGGCGGTCGACTACCTCTCCCAGCAGGAGTGGCCCGGGAACGTCCGCCAGCTCCAGTCGTTCATCCGGCAGGCCATCCTGGCTTCCCGCGGCTACGCCATCTCCCTGGAGACGGTGAAGCTGATGCAGCAGCGCGAGGTCCATTCCGACCGGGAGGAGATGGAGCCGTTCCGCGAGTACGTCGCCCAGGCGCTCGACCATGCCTCGACCGAGAAGGAGCCCGACGCCTACGCCGCGGTGATGGGCATCGCCGAGAAGGAGCTCCTCACCCAGGCGATCCAGCGCTCGAAGGGGAACCAGTCGCTCGCCGCCCGCTGGCTGGGCATCTCCCGCCTCACCCTCCGCAGCAAGCTCACCGAGCTGGGCCTGCGCGAGGTGCCGGTGAAGGAGAACAGCAACGGGACCGGCGTCGGCGACGGCGCCGAGATCTAGGCGGGAATTGCCTTCAGGCGATGAGGTTCCGGCCGTTCCTTTGCCTGGGAATCCTCCTTCTGGGCTTCTCTTCCGCCCTGGCCACCTCGAACTATCGATATGGGGCGGACGAGTATGTGACGGTTGCCAGGGGAATCTCTCCGGACGGCCGTTATGCCGTCACGGCGCACGGAGGAGGCGACTATGGCTACGACGGCTTCCACCTCTATCTGACCGACGCGGCGACAGGGAGGAGCCTGGGGACCTTGGAGAAAATCCAGGCGATGCTGGATACCGGGGCCGGCGCGTATGCCGCGAAGTGGTCGGACGATTCCCGCCAAGTCGAGATCGTCTACCGGATTTCCCGGCATCTCCCCCTGCAGGCCGCCCGCTACCGGATCGAGGGTGGACGCGCCCTTCTGAAGGAAGGCCCCTCCGATGCGACGGAAACCCTGGGCCGATATTGGAGGGATCAATGCGGCGCCTCACTCCGGCCTTCCGACAGGATCTTCGGAGGCGGGGGCGGACGCCCGTCCGGCTAATCCTTCCAGGGCTTGAACGGCTTCCTCGGCTCGACTTCGACCGCGTGGGGATGGACCGGGGTCGTGTCCAGCCGAAGACCGGCTTCCTCCCCTCCTCGAAGTACTGCGGGGAGTGCTCCAGCCAGTGGTTGCGGTGCGTCTTCGCGTCCGGACCGGTGAAGACCAGGGAGCCGGGCTCCAGCCTCACCAGCTCCTTCATCGTGAGGAGCGTCCTCCACGGGTGATCGTCGATCTTCGTGAGGGTATAGCCGAAGTTGGGGCCGGGGAGGAACCATTCCATGGCGGTGGGGGGCGTCAGGGTTTCGCCGCGTTCAGGGCGGTCACCGGGTAGCCCTTGGCCTTCCAGCCCTTCAGGCCGCCCAGCAGGGGCCGCGCCGTCGCCGCGCCCATCTCGCGCAGGATCTTGGCGGCGCCGACCGAGCCCTCGTCGCGGGGGCAGTCGCAGTAGGGGACCAGGATGCGGTCGAGCGGCAGCTCGGCCCGGCGCGCCTGGAACTCGGAGTAGGAGATCGGCAGGGCGCCCGGCAGGCCGTCGGGGCGCAGCCAGCGGTCCATCGCGGGGCGGACGTCGAGAAGCGCCAGGGCCTCGCCCCGGTCGATCATCGCCTTGAGGTCGTCGGCCTCGATCCCCTGGGCGAGGCCCTGCTCCAGCTCCTGGACGAACGCGCGGCGGCGCAGGTAGTTCCAGAGCGCCCAGGCCCCGGTGGCCGCCACGATCAGCCACGGCCAGTCGTGCCGCAGCAGGAAGAGGAGGTGGGGCAGCATGTCCTTCAGCCCCATCCCGGCCAGGAGCGGCAACAGCCCCCAGACCAGGGCGCCCGCCCCGTCGTAGAGCGCGAAGCGGCCCGGGGAGATCTTCACCACCCCGGCGAGCGGCGGGGCGATCGTGCTCAGGCCGGGAATGAACTTGGCGAAGAGGAGGGTGCGCGCCCCATGCTTGGTGAAGATGTTCGTGGTGGTGCCGATGCAGCTGTCCGGCTTCCAGGAGAGACGGCAGAGCAGGTTCAGGATGGTGTGGCCCCGGACGCGGCCCAGGTAATACCAGACGAAGTCGGCCGCGAGGGAGGCGACCAGCACCAGGAGCAGGCAGGGAAGGAGCGCGAGCCGCCCCGACGAGACGAACGCCCCGGCCGCCACCAGGACGGGGATGGCCGGGATGGGCAGGCCGATCTGCTCCAGGAAGACCCAGAGGAAAAGCCCCGCGTAGCCGAAGTCGCTGAGAGCCGCCATGTTCCTACTTTGCGTCGAACGTGGAAAAGGGCAAGTCGAGGACGCTGTACGCCTTCGCATTGTGGTAGGCGAAGTGCCACCACTCGCTCTCCAGGCCGTGGAAGCCGTGGGCCTCCATCGTGTCCCGCAGCAGGCCCCGGTCGTAGAGGACGTTCAGGGGCAGGTTCGCGTAGTCGCGCCACGCCCGCATCGAGAAATCGTCGAACTCGGTCGGCATCGGGACCTCCCGGCCCGTCGCCAGCTCGACCAGGGAGACGTCGATCGCGATGCCCCGGTTGTGGTCCGACCCCAGCGTGGGGGGCGCGATGTAATTGGCCGAGACGTTGGCGTGCTCCTTCCACATCCGGGCCGTCACCGCGTAGGGGCGGTAGGCGTCGTAGACCTTCAGCCCCAGCCCGCGCGCGCGCAGGTCGTCCTCCGCCCCGCGCAGGGCCGCGGCCGCCGGGGCGCGCAGGAACGCCCGGGGAGCGTCGTAGAGCGGGCGCTTCATGAAGTTGTCGGAGGTCGCGTAGCGGATGTCCAGGACCAGGCCGGGGACCGCCTTGGCCAGGTCGACCATCTTCCGCGCCGGGTCGGCCGCCGCCTCGGCCCGGTACTCGGCGGCGTCGGAGACGACGCGGAGCGGCGGCGGCTCCTGGGCGCGGAGGAGCGGCAGGGCGAGGAGGACCAGGGCGGCGGTCAGGAACGGACGCAAGGCCACACCTTACTCACGCGAAGAGGGGACGCAACACCCGGCGCTCCACGAACAGGCCCCATTCCTGGATCCGGGCCAGGAACGCCACGCCCAGCGCGGTTAGGGCGATGAACGTGCAGGTCGCGACGAACGGGGTGAGGTGGGCGCTGTAATGCTTCGTCACCTTGTGCCAGACCCAGAAATAGAGGAACGCCTGGAAGACGTAGAGAGCGTAGCTGGCCTTGCCCACCTCGACGAGGTGGCGGTTCTCCAGCACGCCGTTCCCCAGGGCGCCCAGCCCGGTGAAGACGTACCAGGTCGCCGCCGCCAGGGAGACCGCCTCCAGCGTCTCGCAGAGGAACGCCCAGCGCGCCAGCGCCGGGGTGGCCTCGATCCAGAGCGCGGCGGCGAAGGGGAGGGCGATCCAGGCGCCGCCCCGCAGGCAGGGCCGCAGCCAGCCCGGCAGGCCGAGGTGCAGGGGCCGCTCCACCCCGCGCGCGTAGAGGTGGGCCAGGACCGCGCCGCCCATGAACGAGTCCCAGCAGCCGGGCAGCAGGAGCCACTTGCAGAGGGGGGAGACGGCGTGGACGTCGCAATACCAGCGGAAGAAGAGCGACCCGGCCACCGAGAGCGCCACCGTTGCGGTGAACCAGCGGCGGCAGGCCAGGAGGAGGACGAACGGCCAGAGCAGGTAGAACTGCTCCTGGACCGCGAGCGACCAGAAGTGGGCGGTCGCCACCGGCCAGTCGCCCTCGTGCACGGTATGGAAATTGGTGAGGAAGAGGCAGTCCCAGCCCAGCGATTTGCGCGCCTCCGGGAGCTTCACCAGCGCGCCGAGCAGGAGGCAGCCGTAGAAGAGGGGGGCGATCCGGACGAACCGCTTCAGGTAGAACGCCTTCAGCGTCTGCCAGACCGAGCCGTGGCCGGTGGGGCTCTTCTCCTCCTCCCGCGCCTTCCAGAACGAGAGGGTGATGTGGAATCCGGTCAGGACGAAGAAGAGCCGTACCGCCACCGGCCCGAGGTGGAGGGGCAGGGGGGTGGCCGCGTAATGGTCCCAGAGGACGAGCAGGATCGCCGCCCCGCGCAGCCCGTACAGGCGGCGCGAGATCGAACGGTCCAAGGTCAGATTACGAACGGTTTCCATCGAAAAGCTCCCGCCTGTCTAGCAGGCGGCAGGCCAATTGGGAACCTCCGTTCAATACCGGAGGCCGGAAGGTCGGCGAATCTTCCTTAAGGCCTTGGGGACAAAGGGTTGCGCTCCTTTTAAAAAGGGGAGCCGGCTGCGAGGATCGAACTCGCGACCAACGGTTTACAAAACCGCTGCTCTACCGCTGAGCTAAGCCGGCCGACCGGGGCGATTGAAGCAGACGGCGGGGCGGTTGCCAAGGAGGGGGAATCGGCTGGGAGTTCCGGGCGGGATATGGAACATTCGGCGGCTGTCAGATGAGCGCCGCCCCTGGGAAAGGAAACCGCCCCGTTTTCGTCGTGCTCGGCATTGCCGCGTGGGTCGGGGTTATCGCCGGGTCGATCTTCTTGGCCGCGCGGATCGGCCTGCGGAACGCGCCTGCCGAGGCCTTCCCGCCGCCTTCCGCCCTCGCGCCGTCCGATCCGGGGGAGATCGCCCGGGCGCTTTCCCGGGCCGATTCGCCGGTGAAGGTCGAGCCGGTCCCGGGCCATCCCAGCCAGTTCCAGGTGACCCGGAAAGAGACGGGCGAGACCGTCGTCCTCGACCTTCAAGCGCTCCAAAAGCTGGCCGCATTGGAGGACAAAGGCGATCCGTCCGGGGTGGCGAAGCTGTTCCCGCGTAACCCGGCCACCGGGACGTTCTCCGGGGAGGAGGCTCTCCCGCTGCCCGAGTGGGTGCCGCTCCCGCCCGGAGCGCGGGTGACGGCGCATGCCGCCGCCGCCTCGGACGGCGGCGCGGGGACCTTCATCGTCTCCGTGCCCCAGTCTCCGGCCCAGGCCGGCCGCTTCTACGAGAGCCGGCTTCAGGGGGAGGGCTACGCCGTGACGCGGAACGAGATCGTCGGCGGGGCCACCGCGGGGACGGTCTTCACCGCCACCCTCGATGGGCCGGAGGCGCTCCGGCGCACGCTGCAGTTGATCCTCACCCGGGACGGCGCGCGGACGCAGGTCGTCGGCACGTACGGCACCGGCGCCGAGGCGGCCCCCTAGGAGGTCAGCCCCGGACCCAGTCGGCGAGGAACTTGAGGTTCAGCCCGATGATCGTCAGGGTCACGGTCCAGCCCAGGACCTTGATCCAGGGCGGGTTGACGAACTCCCCCATCTTCGCCCGGTCGGAGGTGAACCGCATCAGCGGCCAGACCGCGAAGCCCAGCTGCAGGCTCAGGCAGACCTGGCTGGCGACGAGGAGGTTGGTGGTCTGCTTCTCCCCGTAGACGCCGATCACGAACAGCGCGGGGACGATGGCGAGGGCGCGCGTCATCAGGCGGCTCAGCCAGGCCGGCATCTTCAGGTTCAGGAACCCCTGGACCACGATCTGCCCGGCCAGCGTCCCGGTCAGGGTCGAGTTCTGGCCCGAGGCGAGGAGCGCCACCGCGAAGAGGATGCTGGCGAAGCCGACCCCCAGCGCGCCGTCGAGGAGCTTGTAGGCGTCCTGGATCTCGGCCACCTCCGGGTGCCCCTGGTGGAACGCGGTCGCGGCCAGGATGAGGATCGCCGCGTTGATGAAGAAGGCGAGCGTCAGGGCGATGTTCGAGTCCAGGGTGGAGAACTTGATCGCCTCCCGCCGCCCTTCCGGGGTCCGCGGATAGTCGCGCGTCTGGACGATCGACGAGTGGAGGTAGAGGTTATGGGGCATCACCGTCGCCCCGAGGATGCCGATCGCCACGTAGAGCATCTGCCGGTCGTAGAGGAGGGCCGGGGGCGGGGTCAGCCCCAGGAGCATCCCCGTCAGGCTGGGCTTGGCGTACCACATCTCGACCGCGAAGCAGGCGCCGATCGTCCCGATCAGGACGATCACCAGCGCCTCCAGCCAGCGGAATCCCTTGTGTTGGAGGAAGAGGATCGCCAGGACGTCCAGCGCGGTGATCGCGCAGCCCCAGAAGAGCGGGATGCCGAAGAGGAGCTGGAGGCCGATCGCGGAGCCGACCACCTCGGCCAGGTCGCAGGCGGCGATCGCGATCTCGCAGAGGACGAAGAGGAACCACGCCACCGGCTTCGGGTAATGGTCCCGGCACGACTGGGCGAGGTCGCGCCCGGTGGCCACCCCCAGCTTCACGCAGAGGTGCTGCAGCAGCATCGCCATCAGGCTGGAGAGGAGGATGACCGAGAGGAGGGCGTAGCCGTATTGGGACCCGCCCGCGAGGTCGGTCGCCCAGTTGCCCGGGTCCATGTAGCCGACCGCGACCATGAAGCCGGGCCCGACGAACGAGAAGAACTTCCGCCAGGGCGGCGCGGGGTGGGCCCGGACGCCGACGGTCCGGTGCGCCTCCGGCAGGGAGGGGGTGGGCCGCTCGCGGCGCCAGGCTTCGGGAAAGGGGGGGGTCATCTTCGGGGGAGACGGTCCTAAAAAACGGCCGCCCCGTCAAGTGTAGACATAACAAACTTTTGCTGGTATGACTATCTATTGAAACCTTATTAGGTCTCTCTTAACATAATTTTGCCATGGCAAACACGCCCTCGCGCCGTCCGAAAAAGAAGAAGACCGCCGCCTCCGTCCCGGTCTCCGTCCGCAGCGCCCACCATCGCGGCGGGATCACGGAGAGCATGGAGGATTACCTGGAATGCATCGCCGAGGTCATCGCGGCCCAGGGATTCGTCCGCGTCACCGACGTGGCGGAGCGGCTCGGCCTGCGCCGCGCCTCGGTCTCCCTGATGGTGAAGCGGCTGGCCGAGATGGGGCACCTCAACCACATCCCCTACCGGGGCTTCACCCTGACCGAGGGGGGGCGGGAGATCGCGGCCCGGATCAAGGAGCGGCACGAGACGCTCACCGAGTTCTTCCACCT
>FSUQ01000061.1_pt1 | contig 10409 bp, 7 predicted proteins | sample 1637471 | NCBI WGS metagenome assembly FSUQ01 (sample SAMEA3914816, study PRJEB12502) | metagenome | biome: forest; material: soil | place: USA | collected 2011-09-16 | depth 0.3 m | reverse complement strand
CTCCTGGAAGACGCGGGCCTCGGAAAGCTGGTAGGGGGTGGCCGCCAGGGGGAGGGGCGTGGGGATGGGGATATGCTCGGTGTGGGGGCGAAGATCGACCCATTGGCCGGTCCGGTAGGAGCGGTAGAGGATGGGCTTCCGCGCGTGGAGCTTGATCAGGTTCTGCAGCCAGGAGGGGGCGAAGGTCGCCCAGATCATGCCCAGGCGTACCGTCGTGTGTTCCGACAGGACCAGCTTGCGCGCCTCGAGCTGCCCCAGCTTCATGTCGCTCAGGACGCCGGGTTGGATGGGTTCGTAGAAGAAATCGTTGAAGTTCACGATGACCAGCTTGGGGTGCATCGCGTGGCGCTTCATGAGGATGCGCGGGAGATAGCCGGTGCCCGTGCCGAAGGCCATGTTGAATATCTTCAGGCGGTGCTTGGCGGAGAAGGAGTCCAGCATCCCCGCGTCCAGCGAGTAAATGGTCCGGGAATTGCCCAGGAAAAGGATGTCGGCCTGCTTGGCGTGGCCCAGCTCCGGCCCGATACCGTAGTAGAAGAGATCGTGGTCGAGGTAGGAGTATCGGGTGGTGGTGGCCGAGAAGGCGTACTCCGGGCCCGGGGGATTGAGCGCGCCGAAATTCCAGACCGCCGGGCCTCCTCCCCCCACCTGGAAGCCGACGACGTAGAGCAGCGCGCCGAAGACCACGGCGGCGAAGACTCCCAGATAGATGAAAAAGGCCCGGGTCATGGGATCAGAAGCGGAAGTAGAGGAAGGGAAGAGAATCCTGAGACGTGATCAGGATGAGGAGGCAGGCCAGGGCCAACGCTCCCAGGACCAGGGCCCAGTACCAAACCGGCTTCCAGCGGGGCCACGCCGCGGCTTCGGCGCGGGGGAAGCCGAGGGCGGGCCGGTAACGGCCGAAGATCTGCTGGCTGTTGGGGAAGAACCAGACCACGGCGAGCAGCGCGGGGATGACGAGGGCGGGCTCGGGAAGGCCGTGCCAGATTTTTCCGACGTGGTGATGGAAAGGGAGGACGTGCTGCAGGGCCCCCAGGTGGTCGCGCCATCCCCAGGGCAGGCCCAGCCGGGCGGGATCGGCCATGCACGAGAGGTAGCGGCCGAGGGAGGCCATGTCGGGGGACTTGAAGACCCCCCATCCGACCGTCACGCACACGAAGGTCAAGGCTCCCGCCACCAGCCGCCTCCACGGCGCCGGCGGTCGCGGCCGGGGGTGCTCCTGGCCCGTCGCGTGGTTCCAGGCGTGGTTCGCGACCAGGTAAAGGCCGTGCAGGCCGCCCCAGACGAGGAAGGTCCATCCCGCCCCGTGCCAGATCCCCCCCAGGAGCATCGTCGCCAGCAGGTTGACGTGGCGCCGCGCCGTCCCATGGCGGTTTCCCCCCAGGGGGATGTAGACGTAGTCCCGCAGGAAGCGCGAGAGGGTCATGTGCCAGCGGCGCCAGAAATCGATGATGTCCCGGGCCTTGTAGGGGGAGTTGAAGTTCAGGGGCAGGCGGATGCCGAAGAGGCGGGAGAGGCCGATCGCCATGTCCGAATAGCCGGAGAAATCGAAGTAGAGCTGCAGGGTGAAGGCCAGGGCGCCTCCCCAGGCCTCCACGATCCCCACTTTCCCTCCCTGCGCCACCGCGGTGAAGACGCGGTCGGCGTAGGGCGCCACGTTGTCGGCGACGAGGACCTTCTTGGCCAGGCCCATGGTGAAGAGGCTCAATCCCACCCCGATGTTGCTCCAGCGCAGCCGCGCCGCCTCCGGGCGGGCGAACTGGGGCATCATCTCCTGGTGATGGAGGATCGGCCCGGCCATGAGATGGGGGAAGTAGGAGACGAACAGGGTGTAGTTCACCCCGCTCACCTCGCGCACCTTGCCCTGGTAGGCGTCGACCAGGAACGCGATCTGGGTGAAGGTGAAGAAGGAGATGCCCAGGGGCAGCATGATCTCCGGAACGGGGAAATGGGAGCCGAAGATCCGGTCGACGTTCTGGGTCAGGAAGCCGAAGTACTTGTAATAGCCCAGCAGCAGGACGTTGAAGACGAGGCCGGCGGCCAGGACCCTTCTCGCGGGACCGGGGCGGCCCTCGTCCTCCAGCTTCATCAGCCAGCGGCCCGTCCAGTAATTCACCAGGATCGATCCGCCCAGCAGGAGGAGATAACCGGGGCGCCACCAGGCGTAGAAAAACAGGGAGGCCGCCGTCAGCCACACGATGCCCCACCGGGGATTGGCGCGTCCCAGGATGAAGTAGAGCAGCCCGGTCAAGGGCAGGAACAGGCAAAGAAATTCGAGGGAAGTGAACTGCATGGACGAGCGGCGGCACCGAGGCTTCAGGGCGAGGACCGAAACAGGCTAGGGCCTATGACGGCATCCTCGGAAAACCCCCCTTCATTAAGTGCCCGGCGGAGGGGGGTCAAGCCAACTCGGCGAACGGGGCGCGCTCGCGGCGCAGGGCGCTGCGCAGCGGGGGGAGCAGTTTGCCGGGAAGGTCGGCGCGCCATTTTCGCTGCAACCGGGGGGCGAGGCGGCCCAACTCCCGCCAGTAGGACAGGGAGAAGGCGATCTGCGCGAGGGGGCTGCCGGGCCGGCCCGCCAGATGCCGCGCCGCCCGGGCCCGCGCGGCGCCGGCGATCCAGGGAAGGGGCGCCCTTCCCCCCCCGTGGCGGCAGACGATTTCCAGCACCTCCTCCCGCATCGCCTGCTCTTGGCCAAAACGCTTCGCCTGCGCATGGCAGCGCGAGGCGGCGAGCGTCACGGGGAGGTGAAGGAACGATTCCCGGACGCCGAGGCGGAGCCAGTAGTCGTAGTCCATCCCGTAGCGGAGCGAGGCGTCGAACGGGCCGTATTCGTCCCGAACCTGCCGTCGCCAGAAGACGGCGGGCTGGCAGAGGAAGCAGCCCTCCAGGAGGCGCCCATAATTCCAGGGCTCGGTGGGGTAGCGCCCGAGGAGCCGGTCGTCGGCGTCGATGTGGTCGGCCTCCCCGTAGAGGACGCGCGCCTGAGGTTGGGCGGCGAAGGCCGCCGCGACGGCGGCGAGCGCGCCGGGATAGAGGACGTCGTCCGAGTTGAGGTAGAAGAGGACGTCGCCTCCGGCTCCGGCGAGGCCCGCGTTGATCGCGGCGGTCTGCCCGCCGTCGGGGCCGGACGTCCAGAGGAGGCGGTCCCCGTAGCGCTTCAGGATCTCGACCGAGCCGTCGGTGCTGCCGCCGTCCCGCACCACGATGTCGAGGCGGTCGACCCGGTCCCCTTCCTGCGAGAGCAGGCTCTCCAGGGTGCGATCGAGGAAGGCCGCCTGGTTGAAGGAGGGAACGACGCAGCTGAAATGCATCTCGGCCAGATTAGGAAGCGCCGCAGGGGAAGGCGATCCCCATCTGGCAGCCCGTCTAGAAGCTGAGCAGGGACATGCCCGACTTCAGCAGCACCGCCTTGGAGATCGGGGTCTGGTTGCCGATGATCTTGACCGCCTGTCCCCCCGCGAGCTGTCCGAGGAAGGTGCCGAGCTCGATGGGGAGCCCCTGCTTCGCGGCCAGGGAAACGACAGAGCAGAAGGCGTCGCCCGCGCCCACAGTGTCGTTGATGACGGTTTCCAGGGGCAGGCAAAGGGCGCGGCCCCCCTGCGCGGTGACGCCGACCGTCTCGATGGCTCCCCGCGTCAGCCACGCCTGGCTGGCGCTGAGCCGGGAGCGCAGGTTCTCCAACTCGGCCGAGAAGTCGATGTGGCGCCGCGCCACCGCCAGGAGAAGCTCGTTCTGGTCCAGGGTGAAGCAGTCGGCCCGCCGGTATTGGTGGGAGATGATGTTGAAGCCGTGGTTGTTGCTGTTCGTCTGGCAGTTGAGGGCGAGGAAGGAAGCCCGCTCCTGGACGAGGTCCCGGATCCGCTCCTGCATGACGCCGTGGCCGAAGTCCATCACCAGCACGACGTCGAAGTCGTCGATGCACTCGGAGATGCGCTTCAGGAGGATCTCCTGGAGCGCCGCGGAGGGGGGATCGGCGTCGATGTAGTTGACCGAGAAAAGCTTGCTCAGCTCCTTCGTGTCGTCGGAGAGGGGCTCGACGAACCGGTGCTTCACCACGGTGGTGAAGTTGGGATCGCGCACGATCCGGTCGCCCTCGTTGCCCAGGTTGGCGTAGAGCGCGTCGTTGATCCACGGCTCCGTCCCCGTGAGGCCGAGCAGATCGACCCGCGTGCAGAATTGGCGCAGGTGGCGCACCACCGCCAGGGCGCCGCCGCCGTGGGTTTCCTCGTCCAGGAAGCGGGCGGAGAGGATGCGGTTCTTCGAGGTCAGGCCCTGGACGCGGACGTACGAGTACCGGTCGAAGATCAGGTCGCCGATCACCAGTACCTTCAAGTCGGAGAAGCCGTCGACGATCTTGCGGAACTCGGCCGCGGGACAGGTTTGCGCCAGCTTGAGGCAGTAGCTCTTGACCGCCTCGTCGAGGTGGTCGAAGTGGTTGTTGAGGAGGCGGGTCGAGCTGAAGACGACCGAGCCGATGTAATGGATCTCGCCGCCCCATTTCTCGACCGCGGCGACGTCGTGCTCGATGTTCCGGGTGACGTCGTTCTGGGCGTCGGCGTATTCGCGCCCCTTGCAGTAGACGTTGGGGCGGACGCAGTCGATCGCCTCGACCGCGGCGGCGAAGGGGACGACCACCACGTAGTCGACCATCGAGAGCGCCGCCAGGCTCTTGGAGCGCAGCAAGTCGTTGAAATAAGGCCGTCCCGGCCCCTTGTTCACGAACTTCTCCCCGGTCACGGTGACGACGAGGATGTCGCCGAGGGCGCGGGCCTCCTCGAAGTGGTAGATGTGGCCGGGATGGACCAGGTCGAAGGTCCCGTGGCATTGGACGATCCGCTTTCCCTCTTCCCGAAGCTTGGCGAAGACGGCGGAAGCCGCGTCAAAGGGCAGTATCTTGAGGCACGCTTCCATGTCGAATGGGGGATGTAATAGGGACGGGACGGGTTTGAAAAGGGAAAAAACCTTCTCCTTCAGGGGACGGGGCGGGAAATGGAGGCTTCCCGGCCCCTGCCGGTGCGCGGTGCTATGCGGCGTCTCCCATCAGCCGCACGCTCAGGTCGTAGCGGAGGAAGGGGGTGATGAGGTAGAGGCCGCCGCGGCCGGCGGTCTCGGCGCGCACCGTCTCGCAGAGCTCGCGGGCGAAGCGCAGGCCGATCTCGGGGGCGGTCTTCTCGTCGGCGTGGCGCATCTCCTCGCGGACCGCGTCGGGGACGGTGATGCCGGGGACCTCGTTGTGGAGGAATTCGGCGTTGCGGGAGTTGAGCAGGGGCATGACGCCGACGAAGGCGGGCACGCCCAGCGCGGCGATGCTCTCCGCGGTCTTCTTTGCCAGGGCCGCGTCGAAGACCGGCTGGGTCATGACGTAGGAGGCGCCCGCGGCGATCTTCGACTCCAGCTTGCGGAGCTGGGAGTCGAAATTGCGCGCGTTCGGGTTGAAGGCGCAGCCGATCACGAAGTCGGTCTTGCCCTTGAGGTCCTTCCCCGCGGCGTTGACGCCCTGGTTCATCCCGGCGAGGACCTTGAGCAGGCTGACCGAGGTGAGGTCGTAGACCGAGGTGGCGCCGGGATGGTCGCCGACCTTCGCCGGGTCGCCGGTGAGGGCCAGGATGTGGCGCAGCCCCAGGGCGCCGATCCCCATCAGCTCCGATTGGAGGCCGATCAGGTTCCGGTCGCGGCAGGCGATGTGGAGGAGGGGGATGGTCTGCGGCTGGAGCTCCCGCCGCAGGAGGACGGCGGCGGCGACGTTGCTCACGCGCAGGATCGCCAGCGAGTTGTCGGCCAGGGTGACGGCGTCGGCGCCCGCCTTTTCCAGGGCTTTGGCCCCGACGACGAACTTCTCCATCGAGAGCGTCTTGGGGGAGTCGAGCTCCACGATGGTGACCGGCTTTTTCCGGATGCGGTCCAGGAGCGACTCCTCGACCTGCGGGATGGCGGCGCCGGCCGGCGTGGCGCCGGCGACCACGCGGACGGCGCGGGGCTTGCCCTTGCGCGGCGCGAGGCCGCGGGCCGCCTCGGCCAGGGCCGCGACGTGGCGCGGCTCGGTGCCGTAGTCGCCGCCGATGAGGCGGGCCCCCTCCGCGACGAAGGCGGGAAGGTTGGCGGCGAAATATTCGGGACTGGCGGCGTAATTGAAGCGGCCCTCGTAGAACTCGGGCTTGCCCGCGTTGGGGTAGACGGCGGCGATGTCGTCGACCGTCAGCTCCAGGCGGGAGAGCAGGTTCAGCGAGGCCTGGACCCCGCAGGTGCCGTTGATGCCGACGATGTCGGCCCCCGCCTCGCGGAGGGTCCGGAACGCGGTCGGGAAGTCCTCCCGGCTGGCGAGGCGTCCCTCCTCGGAGATGCCGAGGGAGGTGACGACGGGGACGTTGCTCAGGTTTTGGAAGACGTCGAGCGCCAGGAGCAGCTCGTCCAGCTCGGTGAACGTCTCCAGGAAGATCACGTTGCAGCCCCCGTCGAGGAGGGCGCCGATCTGCTCGCGGTAGAGGGCCTTGCGGTCGGACGGGGTGAGCCCGGGGTCGGTGGGGCGGACCTGGAGCGGGCTGACCGAGCCGCCGACATAGACGTCCTTCCCCTTCGCCGCATCGGCGAGGAGGCGCGCCGCCTTCCAGTTGATCTCGCTGACCTGGTTTTCCAGTCCGTAGCGGGCCAGGCGCAGGCGGTTGGCGCCGAAGCTGTTCGTCTCGACGATCCGGGCGCCCGCGGCGATGTAGTCCTGGTAGAGGCGGGTCACCAGGTCGGGGTTGCTCAGGTTCACCTCCTCCAGGCAATGGTCGGCGGGGACGCCCAAGGTGTGCAGGTAGGTGCCGGTCGCTCCGTCGCCGATGAGGATGCGCTCGTCGAGTTCGTCCAAAAAGTTCGCCATGATGGTTCCCGCTCCATCATGCCGTCTGGAATGGAAAGTAAAGACGTTCCTCCGGTGGGGCGGCGTGGGAAATTTTGTGTCGCCCTCCCCCGGCCCCGGGGGCAACGTCGGAGGTCCATGAAATTCACGATCGTCGGCGGGGGGCTGATCGGCCTGGGGACCGCCCTGGAGCTCAAGCGCCTCCATCCCGGCGCCGCGGTCACCGTGTTGGAGAAGGAGGCGAAACCCGGCCTCCACCAGAGCACCCACAACAGCGGCGTGCTCCACGCGGGGCTCTACTACCAGCCCGGCTCGCTCAAGGCCCGTCTGGCGGTCGAGGGGCTGCGGCGCATGACCGCCTTCTGCCGGGAGAACGGCATTGCCCACGAGATTTGCGGCAAGGTGGTGATGGCGACCGCCGAGGAGGAACTGCCCCGGCTGCGGAACCTTCTGGAGCGCGGCACGCAGAACGGCCTCGCCGGGCTGAAATGGCTTTCGCCGGAGGAGCTGCGGGAGATCGAGCCGCATTGCGCGGGAATCGCGGCGGTGCGCGTGCCGGAGGAAGGGATCGTCGACTACGCCGGGGTCTGCGCCGCCATGGAGCGCACGCTGCGCGGGGCCGGGGGGGAGGTGCGCTGCTCCACGCGGTTCGAGAAGGCGGTGGCCGATGGGAAGGGATGGCGGCTGCTCACCTCGGCGGGCGAGTTCGCCTGCGATTTCCTGGTGAACTGCGCCGGACTGCACTGCGACCGCGTCGCCGCGGCGGCGGGAGAGCGCCCCGAGTCGCGCATCGTCCCGTTCCGGGGCGAGTATTACGAGCTGCGTCCCGAGGCGCGGCATCTGGTGCGGCACCTCATCTACCCGGTGCCCGATCCCGCCTTCCCGTTCCTGGGCGTCCACTTCACCCGCCTGATCCACGGGGGGATCGAGGCCGGACCGAACGCCGTCCTGGCCTACGCCCGGGAGGGGTACACCAAATGGCAGGTGAACCCGGCCGACCTGGCCGACGCGCTCCTCTTCCCGGGGCTCTGGAACTTCATGAAGAAGCACCGGGGCATGGCCTGGGACGAGGTGGCCCGCTCCTTCAGCAAGCGCCTCTTCTGCGCCTCCCTGCAGCGTCTGGTGCCGGCGCTCACGGAGGCCGACCTGGCGCCCGGCGGGGCGGGCGTCCGCGCCCAGGCCCTGCGGCCCGACGGGACGCTGGTCCAGGATTTCGAGTTCCGCGGAGCCGGCAACGCCCTGCATGTCCTGAACGCCCCCAGCCCGGGCGCGACCGCCTCGCTGGCGATCGGCGGCCATATCGCCTCCCTGGCGCTGGAGGCCGCGGGCGTCCCCGCCTGAGGCAAAGAAGGCTTGTCAGACCGCGCGCCGGGCAGCCAGTCTAGGAGGCTCGTGAAGAAGGCGTTTATCACCGGGATCACCGGCCAGGACGGATCGTATCTCGCCGAACTCCTGCTCCGAAAAGGATACGAGGTCCACGGCCTGATTCGCCGGGCCAGCAGCTTCAATACCGGCCGCCTCGACTCGATTTACGCCGATCCCCACGCGGACAAGCGGCACCTCATCCTCCATTACGGGGACTTGGCCGATGCCAGCACCGCTTCCCGGCTCCTTTCCTCGGTCAAGCCGGACGAGGTCTACAACCTCGCCGCGCAAAGCCACGTGCGGGTCAGCTTCGACATCCCCGAGTACACCGCCGACATCACCGGCACCGGCACCATCCGCCTCCTGGAGGCGATCCGGGAGCTGGACAAGAAGCCGCGTTTCTACCAGGCCTCCTCCAGCGAGATGTACGGCCTGGTGCAGGAGGTGCCCCAGAAGGAAACCACCCCGTTCTATCCGCGGAGCCCCTATGGCTGCGCCAAGGTCTATTCCTACTGGATCACGGTGAATTACCGGGAATCGTACGGCATCCACGCCAGCAACGGCATTCTCTTCAACCACGAGTCGCCCCGGCGCGGCGAGACGTTCGTCACCCGGAAGATCACCCGCGCCGTGGCCGCGATCAAGCTGGGGCTCCAGAAAAAGCTTTTCCTGGGCAACCTCGAGGCGAAGCGGGACTGGGGCTACGCCAAGGAGTACGTGGAGGCGATGTGGCTCATGCTCCAGCAGGAGCAAGGGGACGACTACGTCGTCGCCACCGGCGAGACCCATACGGTGCAGGAGTTCGTGGAGGTGGCGTTCGCGCACGCCGGGCTCGACTGGAAGAAGTACGTCGAGATCGATCCCCGCTATTTCCGGCCCGCCGAGGTCGACCTCCTCATCGGGGACGCCGCCAAGGCCCGGCAAAAATTGGGCTGGGAGCCGAAGGTGAAGTTCGCCGAACTGACCCGCCTCATGGTCGACGCCGACCTGGAGACGCTCGCAAGCCAGCTCGCCGGAAAGGTCGCCGTCGCCGAGCGCGACTAGGTCCGGGCCCCGGACGTCCCTGATGAACGAGGAATCGCCGATCTTCATCGCCGGGCATCGCGGGCTGGTCGGGTCGGCCTGCGTCCGCGTCTTCCGCGCCGCCGGATACGGGAACCTGATCCTGCGCACCCGTGCCGAGCTCGACCTGCTCGACCGGGCGCGGGTGGACGCCTTCTACCGGGAGGCGAAGCCCGAGTACGTCGTCGTCGCCGCCGCGCGGGTCGGCGGGATCGTCGCGAACAAGACCTATCCGGTCGATTTCCTGCTCGAGAACCTGGAGATCCAGAACAATCTGATCCGCGGCGCGTTCGAGGGCGGGGTGAAGAAGCTCCTCTTTCTGGGCAGCTCGTGCATCTATCCCAAGCTGGCCCCGCAGCCGATCCGCGAGGACTCCCTCCTGACCGGCCCCCTGGAGCCGACCAACGAGGCGTATGCGCTGGCCAAGATCGCCGGCATCGGGCTCTGCCAGGCCTACGCCCGGCAGCATGGCGCCTGCTTCATCTCGGCGATGCCGACCAACATGTACGGCCCCGGCGACAATTTCGACCTGGAGAACTCCCACGTCCTGCCCGCGCTGATCCGCCGCTTCCACGAGGCGAAGGAGGGGAAGGCCCCCTCCGTCACGCTCTGGGGCACCGGCGCGCCCCGGCGCGAGTTCCTCTATTCCGACGATCTCGCCGAGGCCTGCCTGCTCTTGCTCCGCGAGTACGAAAACCCCGCCGAAATCGTCAACATCGGCTACGGCGACGACGTCACGATCCGCGCGCTGGCCGAAACCGTCGCGAAGATCATCGGCTACGCGGGCCGGATCGAATGGGACGCCTCCCGCCCCGACGGCACCCCGCGCAAGCTGCTCGACAGCGCCCGGATGCGCGCCCTCGGCTGGGCGCCCCGCGTCTCCCTGGAGGAGGGCGTGGCGAAGTCGTACGCCCTATGGCGTTCCCAGGGCCGAGGGTAGGGCCTTGCCTCCCCTTTGGCAGGCCGTAGATTGAAGGCAGGCCTCTCCGTCGCCAACTTTCCCATGCAATCCCATCTCGACAGCAAGCACCCCGAACCGTATTCCACCGGCGACGCCGCGCTGGACAAGCGCCTGCGCGAGCTCCTGGCCGACTGCGGCGTCGGGGCCGACTCCCGCGAGTTCTACGAGATGATGGTG
>FSUQ01000221.1_pt1 | contig 10653 bp, 8 predicted proteins | sample 1637471 | NCBI WGS metagenome assembly FSUQ01 (sample SAMEA3914816, study PRJEB12502) | metagenome | biome: forest; material: soil | place: USA | collected 2011-09-16 | depth 0.3 m | reverse complement strand
GGGAGGCGCAGCGCCGCCGCGGCGACCGCCGGGGAGATGCTGACGAGGAGGAAGCCCGGCACCACCAGCAGGAGCAGGAGGTGGTGGACCATGTGGGCGCTGAAGAGATAGCCGTAGGCAAGGCGGTTGATCGGGGAAACCGTGGCCACGAGGAAGGCGGCCAGCGCCGCGACGAAGAAGCCGGCCTGGCCGGTCAGCCCGCCGTGGCGGCGGTGCACCCAGACGTAGGCGACGACCGCGGCGAGGGCGACCAGCCACATCGGCGAGTGCCAGTTCCAGAGGCTGAGGAGGGAGACGTGGGAATCGTTCATGGAAGGTTCCTTAGAAGAGGAGGTTCTTGACGTAGATCAGGCTGAAGAGGATGACCCACACGACGTCGACGAAGTGCCAGTACCAGCCGGCCGCCTCGACGTGGTGCATCCGCTCCTCGTCGTCCAGGTCGCCCTTGGCGCCCAGGACGGTGAGGATGACCAGGGCCACGAGGCCCATGAAGACGTGGATGCCGTGGAAGCCGGTCAGGGTGAAGAAGGTGCTGCCGAAGATGTTCCGCCCGATGTTGATCCCCTCGTGGAAGAGCTCGGCGTACTCGTAGGCCTGGCCGCCCAGGAAGGTGGCCCCCAGGACGATGGTGGCGATCATCCAGTTCACGAAGCCCTGGCGGTTCTTGTGATGGAGGCAGCGCTCCGCGAAGAACATCGTCACCGAGCTGGAGAGCAGCGCGATGGTGAAGAAGAGGGTGCGCCCGAAGACGAGGGAGGTCGCGGCGGTGGGGCCGTGGACCTGCTGCCCGTTGAACAGGATGTAGGCGCTGATCAGCATGGAGAAGAACATCGCCTCGGAGGCGATGAAGAAGATCATCAGCACCTTGTTGCGGTTCATCTTCACCGGGGGCTCGTCGCGGACCGGCTCGCGCTTCCAGTCGGGGTCTTCCGGGTTGTTCAGGTCCCAGAGGGGGCGGCGGCCCTTGACGGGGGGCACGAGGGCGAAGTTGTCGTGGGGGGGCGGCGAGGTGGTGGCCCATTCCAGGGTCCACGCGTTCCAGGGGTTGTCCCCGGCGATCCGGCCGCGGCGGGCGCTGACGATCAGGTTCCAGAGGAACGGCAGGGTGCCGATCGCGAGGACGAAGGCGCCGACGGTCGAGATCTTGTTGAAGAGGCCCCAGTAGGGCAGGTCGGGGTAGGTGTAGATGCGGCGCGGCATCCCCATGAAGCCCAGGAAGTGCTGGATGAAGAAGGTCAGGTTGAACCCGATCATGGTGGCCCAGAAGTGCCAGCGGCCCAGGTTCTCGTCGAGCATCCGGCCGGTGATCTTCGGGTACCAGTAGTAGAGACCGCAGAAGATGCCGAAGACGGTGCCGCCGAAGAGGACGTAGTGGAAGTGGGCGATGATGTAGTAGCTGTCGGTCGTGGCCCAGTCGATCGGGGTGACGGCCAGGGTCATCCCGGAGAGGCCGCCGATCGTGAAGACGACCAGGAAGCCGAGGGCGAAGAGCATCGCAGTGGTGAACCGGATGCGGCCGCGCCACATGGTGGCGGTCCAGTTGAAGATCTTCACCCCGGTCGGGATCGCGATCAGCATGGAGCCGAGGGCGAAGAAGGCGTCGGCGTACTTGCCGAGGCCGGCGGCGAACATGTGGTGCGCCCAGACGCCGAAGCTCAGGAGGGTGATCGCGACGGTGGAGGTGGCGACGAAGTTGTACCCGGTGATGGGGCGGCGGGAGAAGACGGGGATGACCTCCGACATGATGCCGAAGAACGGCAGGATGAGGATGTACACCTCGGGGTGGCCGAAGACCCAGAAGACGTGCTCCCAGAGGAGCGGGTCGCCGCCGTGCTGGTGCTGGAAGAAGGCGCCGGAGAGGAGGCGGTCGGCCAGGATCATCACCAGGCCGGAGTTGAGGGCCGGCATGGCCAGGATGACCAGGATCGACGTCATGAACGACATCCAGACGAAGAGCGGCAGGCGCGGGATGCTGAGGCCGGGCGCGCGCAGCTTGATGACAGTGACGATGATGTTGAAGGCGGAGCCGACCGAGCCGATGCCGGCGGCGAGCAGGCCGAGCGCCCAGTAGTCGGGGCCCTGGTTGGTGATGAAGCCGTGCTCGCTCAGGGGGGCGTAGCTGAACCAGCCGCCCGAGGGGGCGGAGCCGGTGAGGAAGCTGTAGTGGAGCATGATGCCGGAGAACGGCAGCATCCAGAACGCCATGGCGTTGAGGCGGGGGAAGGCGACGTCCCGCGCGCCGATCATGAGGGGGACCAGGTAGTTCTGGAACCCGGCCAGGAACGGCATGCCGACGAGGAAGACCATCGTCGTGCCGTGCATGGTGAAGAGCTGGTTGAAGGTCTGCTCCGAGACGAAGTGGTAGTTCGGCGCCCAGAGCTGGACGCGGATCAGGAGCGCCTCGACCCCGCCGACGAGGAGGAAGAAGAGCGAGGTGACGAAATACATGATGCCGATCTGCTTGTGATCGACGGTCGACATCCACTCGAAGCGGGCGCTGTGGTAGTTCTCGGGGCCGTGCCCGGAGTCGTGGGCATGGGCGTCGGGGGCGGCGGGGGAATGGGCGGAGCTCATGGGACGGGAGTGACGGGGTTGGGCCGGGTGGAGGGGCGCTTAGTTAAGGGTTTCCAGGTAGGCGACCACGTCGCGGGTCTGCTCGGGAGTCAGGTGGAAGGTCGGCATGTTGCAGCCGGGCTTGATCGCCTGGGGATCGTAGATCCACTTGTAGAGGTTCTCCGGGGTGTTGTCCGGGATGACGCCAGCGCCCAGGGTCTTGCGGTTGGCGACGTGGTTCAGGTCGGGCGCGTAGCGGGCGCTGCTGACGCCGTCGATGGCGTGGCAGCTGCCGCAGGTCTGCTCCTGATAGATGCGGAGGCCGCGGGCCACGTCGCCGCCGGCCAGGTCGCCCTCGATGTGGAGGGGGGGCACCTCGGCGGTGACGGCGCCGGTGGAGGGATTGGCCACGGGGCTGACGCCGGAGGCGGCGTCCTTCTCGACCGCGACGATCTTCTGGCTGGCCTGGACGAGATGGGCCGAGGCGGGCGCCGGCACCGAGGAGGCGGGCGCGGGGGCGGGAACGACGTGGGGCTTGGCCTCGTTGGCGGCCCACTTGTCGAAGTCGTCCGGGGCCTCGGCGACGAGGAGAAGGCGCATCCAGGCGTGCTGGTTGCCGCAATACTGGGCGCAGGCGCCGAGGTATTGGCCGACCTTGTCGGCCTGGAAGACGATCGAGTTGTAGTGACCCGGGATCATCTGCTGCTTGCGGCCCATCTCGGGGACCCAGAAGGTGTGGATGACGTCGTTGGAGCGGAGCTCGACCTGGATGGGGCGGCCGGTGGGGATGTGGATCTCGTTGGCGGTGGTGATCCCGAGCTTGGGATACTTGACCTCCCACCACCACTGGACGCCGGTGATGACGATGTCGGGGTCGCCCTCGCGGATCGGCTCGCCGGCGCGGGGGCCGAACATGCTCTGGACGGTCCACCAGCCGAGCAGGACGCAGATCAGGGTGGGGATGATGGTCCAGGTGATTTCCAGGCTCTTGTCGATCTGGTGCTGGTCGGGTTCCCCCTCCTCGCCCTTGTGCCGGAACTTGACGATGGAGTAGCCGACCCAGACCGCGACGATGATGAAGATGATCGTGCAGACGATGGTCACCCACCAGAAGAGCTTGGTGATCTCGGCCGCCTGCGGGGAGACGGTGGAAAAGACGGGAAAAGAGATGGCGGAAGAGGAGGAAGACATGATCGGGGGGAAAGCTCTTGGGGGGGCGTCGGAGTTGGCGTCGGGATAGGCGTCTGCTTTTGCGCTGCTTTAGCGTTCTCTCTCTTATAGAAGTCTCAAAATCACACGGAAAATCGCAACGGAAAGCAACTGCAAGTACCATTTCGGGCACAGCGATGCACCTAAAAAATGTCATGAATTTTGGGAATCCTCCCATTAGCCGTTCTATTGTCCCCAAAAGGCCGCGACGGAACCGATTTAGGCTCCCCTTTTGAGTACGGCGCCGCTACCGTTCCCGCCTCATGCCGGTCAGCCTGCGCCTTCTCTCCGCGATATTTTTCACCCTCGACGTGCTGTGCTGGCTGGGGCTGGACGGGCTGCTGCGGCGCGGCGCTCCCGCCGGACTGCGCTGGTGGCGCGCGGGGCTGGCGGCGTTCATGGTGCTGCAGATCGCCATCCTCTTCATCATCCCGGGATCGATCATCCTCCACGTCCAGGCGCCCTCCTTCCTCCACGTGGGCCGCATCCCCGGCTCGCTTTTCTTCCTCTGGCATTTCCTGATGCTGCCCGCCACGTCCCTGCTCCTGCTCGGCCTCTCCGCCGCGCGGGCGATCCGGCACCTGCTGGGGCGCCCTCCCGGCATGGACGGCGGCTCCTCCGACCCGGGACGGCGCCGCTTCCTGGGGATGGCCCTGGCCGGCCCGGCGGCGACGGCGGCGCTGACCGGCGCGGCGCTCTACCAGCTCTCCCGTTTCCGCGTCCGCCCGATGCTGCTGGAGGTGACCGGCCTGCCGCCCGCGCTGGACGGCCTGCGCATCGCGCACGTGAGCGACCTCCACGTGGGGCGCCTCACCCATGGCGACATCCTGGACGACCTGGTGGACCAGACCAACGCCCTGAAGGCCGACCTGGTCCTGGTGACGGGCGACCTGATCGACCACCACCTGACCGACCTGCCCACCGCGCTCGACGTCGTGGGGCGGCTCGAGGGGAAGTACGGCGTCTTCGTCTGCGAGGGGAACCACGACCTCTTCGAGAGCGGCGACCGGTTCCGCGCCGCCTGCCTCCTCGCGCCGGGCACGGCGACCTACCTCTTCCAGGACGAGAAGACGATCCGGATCGCGGACCAGCCGGTGCAGATTCTGGGGCTGAACTGGTGCGGGCCGGACGAAGAATGGATCCGCAACGAGGTCCGCGACATCGCGCGGCGCCGGAACCCCGACGCCTTCCCCATCCTGCTGGCCCACCATCCCCACGCCTTCGACACCGCCGAGGCGGAGGGATTCCCCCTCGTCCTTTCCGGCCACACCCACGGCGGCCAGCTCATGCTGACCGACACGCTGGGCTGGGGGCCGCTGATCTTCCGCTACTGGTCGGGGATCTACCGGAAGGGCCGCTCCCGGCTGGTGGTCTCGAACGGGGTGGGGAACTGGTTCCCGCTCCGCGTCGGCGCCGAGGCGGAGATCATCCACCTCACGCTGCGGGCGGTCTGATCCCCTCCCCTAGGCCGTGGCGTTGAGGCTCGACCCGACGCCGCTCCCGCGCGGGACGAGGGAGAACTGCGCGGCCTGGTTGTAGAGGCCGGAGAGGTAGCCGGAGAGGGCGGTGCCGCCGTCGGTGCTCGACGGGTCGGACAAGGTGTTCACCAGGAGCTGCCGGTCGTCGGCGACGTCGACCGCGCCGGTCGAGGCGGTCTGTGCCGCGGTGGGGGTTTCCTCCGAATAGCCCAACAAGCCCGTCCGCGTGAGGCTCTGGAGGAGGTTGAGCTGGAAGACCGAGCTGGGGAGCCACCCGGCGGTGGTGGTAAGGGTGCCGAGGAGGCTGGACTGGCTCTGCTGGAGCGCGGCGGAACCTTCCTGCGCCGCGATCCCGCCGGGGGTGGTGGCGCCGTTGATCTGGACGCCGAAGGGGGTCGGCGACGCGCTGCTGCCCATCATCGAGGCGAACAGGTTCTGCCGGGAGGTGAGGAGCCCCTGCGCCCCGGTGGCCGCCGCCTGCTGCGCCTGCGACAACGCCTGGAACCCCTGCGAGGTATAATACCCCGATGGGATCACGGCGCTCGCCCCTGCGCTGTTCACAGTTGCCATCGAATAGGTTATCGGCCTGAAACGAGGGAAACTTTAGCGCTTTTTTACGATTTTTACAACCTATTGGTCCGGAGGCTCTTGGATCACGGGGTTCGTGAGCGGGCCGATCTTCTCGATCTCGACCGTGACGGTGTCGCCGGGACGGAGCCAGCGGGGCGGCGTCCGGGCCATCCCGACGCCCTGGGGGGTGCCGGTCAGGATGACGGTGCCGGGGAGCAGGGTGGTGCTGCCGCTGAGGAATTCGATGAGGGCGGGGACGTCGAAGATCATGTCGCCGGTGTTCCAGTCCTGGAGCACCTCGCCGGAGACGGTCGTCTTCATCGCCAGCGCGTTGGGGTTGGGGATCTCGTCGGCGGTGACGAGGACGGGGCCGAGGGGGCAGAAGGTGTCGAACGTCTTGGCCCGGCACCACTGGGTGCCGCCCCGGTCCTTGTGCTGCCAGTCGCGGGCGCTGACGTCGTTCGCGCAGGTGTAACCCAGGACGTGCTCCAGCGCGCGGGCGCGGGGGACGTTCTTCGCGGTCTTGCCGATCACGACGGCCAGCTCGCACTCGTAGTCGACCTTCTCGCTGGCGAGATGGGCGGGGATCTCGATGGGGCGGCCGGGGTGCTGCACCGCGCTGGTGGCCTTGAAGAAGAGGACGGGGTAGGACGGGATCGGGGCGCCCGTCTCCTCGGCGTGGCGGCGGTAGTTGAGGCCGACGCAAAGGAGGTTCGCGGGGGCGACCGGGGCGAGCAGGTCCCCCGCCCCGATCTCGACGCGCCGGTCGGTGGCCGACCAGAAGCCGAAGAGGTCGCCCTCGATCCGGTAATGGCCGTCGGCGCGCTGCTCGGCCCAGGCGGGACCGGCGGGGGTCTGGTACCGGACGATCTTCACGGGCTCAGAGGACGAGCTCGGGATAGTTCTGCCGCGCGAACTCGGTGAGGAAGCGGAGAATGTCCTCGTGGCTCTCGTAGCCGAGGAGGTCGCGGGCGATCCCGGCGCACTGCGTGGAGTCGAGGCTCTGGATCGCCTTCTTGACGCGGGGGACGAAGACGGAGCCCATGCTGAGCTCATCGATGCCGAGGCCGACGAAGAGCGGGGCGAGCAGGACGTCGTGCGCCATCTCGCCGCAGATGCCGGTCCAGATGCCGTGCTTGTGGCTCTCGTCGACGACGCGGGCGATCAGCCGCAGCACCGACGGGTGGCACGGCTGGTAGAGCGCGGCGACGCGGTCGTTGAGGCGGTCGACCGCCAGGGTGTACTGGACGAGGTCGTTGGTGCCGATGCTGAAGAAGTCGACCTCCTTGGCCAGGATGTCGGCGGTGAGCGCGGCGGAGGGGACCTCGATCATCATGCCGGTCTCGATCTTGTCGGGGACCGGGATGCCCTCGGTGCGCAGCTGGTCGAGGACCTCGGCCACGATGTGCTTGCAGCGGCGGATCTCCAGGACGTCGGAGACCATGGGGAACATGAGGCGGATGTTCCCCTCCACCGCGGCGCGGCAGATGGCGCGGAGCTGGGTGCGGAAGATCTCGGGCCGGTCCAGGCAGAGGCGGATGCCGCGCCAGCCCAGGAACGGGTTCATCTCCGGCTCCTCCCCGGCGAGGAGGGCGGCCACCTTGTCGCCGCCCACGTCGAGGGTGCGGATGATGATGCTGTGCGGCCGCGAGGCCTGGGCCGCCTGGCGGTACATCTCGAACTGCTCCTCCTCGGTCGGGAAGTCGTCCCGGTTGAGGAAGAGGAACTCGGTGCGGTAGAGGCCGATCCCCTCGGCGCCGTTCTCGGCCACGAGGGGGAAGTCCTCCGGCAGCTCGACGTTGGCGGAGACGATCAGGCGCTTCCCGTCGAGGGTGCGGCCCACGGTGTCGCGGATCTCGACGAGCTTCTCCTCGACGGCGTGGCGGCGCTGCTCCAGGAGGCCGTACTCGTATTTCGTCTGCTCGGTGGGGAGCGCGATCAGGGTCCCGGAGATGCCGTCGATCAGGGCCTCCTGCCCGCTCTCCAGGCAGTCGAGGATGTCGTGCAGGCCCATCACCGCCGGGACGTTGAGGGACCGCGCGATGATCGCGGCGTGGGAGGTGCTGCTCCCCTGCTCGGTGACGAAGCCGAGCAGCGAGGCGCGGTCGATCGAGATGAGGTCGGTCAGGCTGAGCGAGTCGGCGACGATGATGCTGGGCTGGGCCAGGTCGACCGGGGCGTCGTCGAGGCCGCGCAGGTTCTGGAGGACGCGGCGGCTGACGTCGCGGATGTCGCTGGCGCGCTCGCGGAGGTACTCGTCCTCGATCGCGAGCATCTGGTCGGCCAGGCTCTTCGTGATGTCGTCGTAGATGGCGTCGACGGCGAGGAGGCGCTCCCCGAGCTGGACCTTGACCGCCTGGAGGATGGTGGGGTCCTCGAGGACGAGGAGGTGGGCGTCGAAGATCGCGGCGTCGTCCTCCCCGACCGAGTTGGCGAGGCGGGACTTGGCGTCGAGGATCTGCTGGCGGGTGCGGAGGAGGGACTCCTCGAAGCGGGAAATTTCCTTCGGAACACGTTCCGGCGCAATGCTGCGGCGGCGGATGGCGGGACGGTCCTGCCGAAGGACGATGACGGGGCCGGTGGCTACTCCGGGCGAGGCGGCGATGGCCTGAAACTTCGTTTCAGCGGTGACGCGCTGCGCGGCCTCTTTCTTATTACCCATCCGCGGGGAGTTTGGTTACTCCTCGTCGAATTTGCGAGCAATAATTTCCTCTATGTCTTTGAGAGCATTCGCGGCGTCGGCGCCGGTGGCGGTGAGCTTGAGGCGGGAGCCGCAGCCGGCGGCGAGGAGCATGAGGCCCATGATGCTCTTGCCGTTCACTTCCTCGCCATCCTTCTCGACGACAAGGTCGGCGGCGTAACGGTTGGCGACGCGGACGAACATCGCGGCGGGACGGGCATGCATGCCCAGCTTGTTGAGGATCACGACCTCGCGGGTGATTTTCGCACCCCCGGTCTCCCCTTTCTTGGCTGCAACGCTGCTCATCGTATTCTCGTCCTTATTTTTCGCGGTTCCGCATCACCGCGAGCAATCTCTCGTTAAACTCGAGTGCCGAATTTTGGCCCATTCCCTTCAGTTTTTGGTCAAAAGCCGCCACCTCGACAAGGGTCGCCAAATCGCGCCCCGGTCGTACGGGAATAGTTACATGCGGAATTTTGATTTGCAAGATTTCATAGTATTGCTGGTCGAGGCCGATGCGGTCGATCTCCAGGTCGGCGGTCCACTCGGCCAGCGTCACCACTAAATCCAGCCTCTTTTCGAGCCGGATGCCCTTCACCCCGAAAAGATTCGCCACGTTGATGATGCCGATGCCCCGGACCTCCATGTGGAAGCGGGTGATCTCGGCCGAGGTGGCGATCAGCTCCCGGCCCTCCAGGCAGCGGATCTTGGTGATGTCGTCGGCGACCAGGCTGTGGCCGCGGTCGAGCAGGGAGACGACGCACTCGCTCTTGCCGATGCCGCTCTTGCCCCGGACCATGACGCCGATCCCCTGGATGTCGACGGTGCTGCCGTGCTCGGTGGCCTGCGGGGCGAAGTCGATCTCCAGGCAGATCGTGGTGGCGTTGAGGAGCCGCATCGTGGAGAGGGGCGACTGGAAGACGGCGATCTCCTCGGCCTCGGCCTCCTCCAGGACCGCCTTGGGCGGCTTGATGTCCCGGGCCAGGATGAGACACGGGATGCGGCGGCGGAAGAGCTCGCGGAGGCGCTGGCGGCTGTCCTCGGGCGGGAGCGACTTGAGGTAGGAGGTCTCGCTGCTGCCGATGATCTGGAGCCGGTCGTTGGCGAAGTACTTGTAGAACCCGGCCAGGGCGAGGCCGGGGCGGTTGACGGAGCCCTCCTTGATGACCCGGTTGAGGCCGCCCGCGCCGGCGAGGAGCTTGAGCTGCAGCGCCTCGGCGTGCTGGGTGTAGAACTGCCCCACCGTGACCTGGGGGATCGACGTCTTGGACCGGGTCTCCGCCATTCGGTTTGATAGGCTCGGGCGGGGCGCCCCGTCCAGATTATTCGGCCCGGGCCGGCGCGGTGGGCGCCCCGGAGGCGGCGCTCAGGTACGAGTCGAGGGCCAGGCGGAGGCCGCGCGCCTTGTGCTCGGTCTCGTCGCACTCGCGGACGGGGTCGGAGTCGGCGGTGATGCCGCTGCCGGTGTGGAAGTGGAGGCGCCCCTCCTCGTGGACCAGGGTCCGGATCGCGATGCTGAAGGCGGCGTCGCCGTTGAAGGCGAAATAGCCGATCGCCCCGGTGTAGAGGCCGCGCGGGGCCGGCTCCAGCTCGGCGATGATCTCCATGGCGCGGCGCTTCGGCGCGCCGGTGATGGAGCCGCCGGGGAAGCAGGCGGCGACGGCGGCCACCGGATCGACCTCGGGCCGCAGCTCCCCCTCGACGGTGGAGACGAGGTGGAAGACCTGGGGGTGGCGCTCCAGCCGGAGCAGCTCGGTGACGGCGACCGAGCCGTAGGCGCAGACGGAGCCGAGGTCGTTCCGCTCCAGGTCGGTGATCATGACGAGCTCGGCCTGCTCCTTGGGATCGGTGATCAGCTCGTAGGCGAGCTGCTGGTCCCGGACCGGGTCGCGGTCGCGGGGGCGGGTGCCCTTGATCGGGCGGGTGACGATGCGGCGTCCCTCGATCTGGAGGAAGAGCTCGGGCGAGGCGCTCAGGACCTGCCGTTCGCCGGTGTCGAGGAAGGCGGCGCCGGGGGCGGGGCTGCGCTCCATGAGGTGCTCGAAGAGGCGGTAGGGGTTGCCGGAGAAGGCGGCCTCGAAGCGGCGGGCCAGGTTGACCTGGTAGATGTCGCCGCTGCGGACGTACTCCTGGGCGGCGCGGACGCGGGCGGCGAACGCCTCG
>FSUQ01000107.1_pt1 | contig 11518 bp, 15 predicted proteins | sample 1637471 | NCBI WGS metagenome assembly FSUQ01 (sample SAMEA3914816, study PRJEB12502) | metagenome | biome: forest; material: soil | place: USA | collected 2011-09-16 | depth 0.3 m | reverse complement strand
GACCGCCTCCCAGGAGCAGAGCGCGGGCCTGGGGCAGATCACGATCGCGATGACCCAGATGGATCAGGTGACCCAGACCACCGCCGCGGGCGCCGAGGAGTCGGCCAGCGCGGCGGAGGAGCTCAACAGCCAGTCGGCCGAGCTCCGCGCCACGGTGGAGATCCTGACGCGGCTGGTGCACGGGGGCCATGCGCCCGCCGGGGAGAGCGCCTTCCGCGCGCGGCGGGCGGAGATTCCCTTCACTGCCGAGGCGGCGGCCCCGCCGGCGCGCAGGGTGGCCCTGCCGGGCCGTCCTCTCGCGAAGAAAGGCGCCTCCTCCCGCAAGGGGACGTTCGTCTCGTAAGGCGGCCCCATGGGGACGGGCCGGGAGCGGCCCGACTCCCGGGCCTACCACTGGCCGATGGTCCAGACGGGGCCGGCGTAGTCGCTGTCCCAGGCGGGGGTGCCCGACTCGAAGCCGGGATTGGTCAGGAGGTTGGCGCCGCCCGCGACGCCGAGGAAGAAGTCGTCGGCGTAGATCGTCGCGGGGACCGGGGACTCGTCGTCGATTTTGATCCGCACCTGGGTGTTGCTCCCGCTGTCGAACGAGAAGCTGTAGTAGGTCCAGGCGGAGGTCGGGTTGATGAAGGTGCTGGCGATGGGCGGGCTGCTGGTGACGGGGTAGACCAGCAGCCGGGAGCGCCCGGTCCCCTTGGCCCACACGCCCAGCTGGTAGGTGGTGTTGGGCGCGACGTCGGCGGTCTGGAGGAGGCAGTCGTAGGTGGCGGTGCCGCTCAGGACGCCCCGGGCCGCCTGGAAGCCGCCGTGCTCGTTGCCGCTGCCCGGGCCGCAGAGGAGGACGGTCCAGACGGTGCCCGCGGAGAGGGTCCACCCGGTCGACCCGCTTTCGAAGCCGGGATTGGCCAGGACGTTCGTCCCGCCGGGGATGCCGAGGAAGAGGTCGTCGATGGAGACGGCGCCGGCGATGGCCGACTCGTCGTCGATCTTGTACTTGAGCGAGGTGTTGGCGCCGGTGCCGACCGGGATGCCGGTGTAGGCCCAGGCCGGGGTGGCGTCGATGAAGGTGCTGTTGAGGAGGGTGGTCCCCCCGTAGACCAGCAGGCGGATGCGGCCGCTGCCCCGGACCCAGACCCCGGCCTCGTAGGTGGCGTTGGCCGCCGCGGGGGCGGTCTGGAGGAGGTTGGCATAGGTCGCGGTGCCGCTGAGGATGCCCTGGGCGGCCCATTGCCCGCCGTGGGCGGTGGCGGGCGTGCCCGCGGCGCTGGTGCTGGCCTCCAGGCTGTCGGGGCTCTCCTTGGGACCGTTCACCGCCGAGACGACGTAGTAGTAACGCACGCCCGTGATCGCGCTGGCGTCGAGGTAGTTGGCGCCGACCGCGGCGATGCCGGTGGTGGCGATCGTGGCGTAGGGCCCTCCGGCGACGGAGGAGCGCTTCACGTTGTAGTAGGGGGCGTTGTCGGCCAGGTTCCAGACGACCTTGGTGCCGGAGGACGTGGCGGTGGCGCTGACGTTGACGGGCGCGAGCGGAGCCGGAGGGCCGACCTGGTAGACCCGGACGTAATCGACGTCCATCTTCGTGGTGCTGGTCGCGAGGGTGCCGTAGCCGCCCGTCGGGATGTTGCCCGCCCAGCTGGCCCCCTTGATGATGGTGGTGAGGAGGAGGTACTCGCTGACCTGGGAGACGGGCGCCAGGGGCGGCACGGGATCGGTGGCGGGGGAGTCGGTGATGGTGTAGGCGTAGGCGCCGTCGATGTAGAAGGTCTGGGAGGTCGGGGTCCACGCCATCCCGTAGGTGTGGAAGCCGGTCGCGAGGCCGGTCCCGCGCAGCTCGGGGGTGCTGGTGACGCTCCTCTCGGTGAGGGGGTCGTAGCCGTCCCAATGGAGGGCCGAGTCGATCTGGTTGGAGATGTCGTCGGCGTTGTTCTGGTCGACGGCGCGGTGCTCGGCGATGTCGGGCTCGGTCCCGTCGGTATGGGGATGGCTGGATTTGCCGATGTTGTCGCCGAACATCCAGAACGCCGACCAGGTGCCGGGCGCGTCGTGGAAGCGGATGCTGGCCTCCATGTAGCCGTAGAGAGGCTGGTACTTGAAGCGGGTGCCGAGGTAGCCGCTGTATTGGACGCCGCCGGAGGTGTAGGCGGTGATCGTCAGGTAGCCGTTCGCGACCGCGACGGAGGCGTTGGAGATCGTCTCGCCCTCGTACGGGACCTGCGGCCAGAGGTACCAGTGGGTGGCGTCCAGCGCGGTCCCGGTGAACTCGTCCGCCCAGACCAGGCTGTAGCCGGGGGGCGGGGCGGCGGGGGAGCGGGAGGCGCCGGCGAGGAGGAGGAGCGCGCCCGCGAGGCAGGCGAGGGCGGGGCGGAGCGGGGAGGAAGGACTCATGGCGTGGGGATTCCTGGGTGCGGGTTTCGACGCATGGAGGACGGACGGCCCGGAAGGCCGTCTTCGAGGGGGCCGTTTGTTGCGAGGGATACTATTCCCCCGGACGCGCCGATGGCAAAAGCGGGGAAATTCTCACTATAGAGCCCGAGGTACGAAAAAAGGCGGCTCCGAGGGGAGCCGCCTTGGGTTCGGGACGAAAGAAGCCGCTCAATCCCCGACCTTCGGGGTGTCGATGCCGAGGGCGTCGGCGAGGTCGGTGAGGTGCTCCTGCTCCTGGGCGATGATCTTGCGGAGGACCTCGCTGAGGGCGAATTCGCCGAGGGCCTCGGCCTGGCGGATGCGGGTGCGGTAGGCGAGGATGGTCTCCTTCTCGTTCTCGAGGTCGAAGCGGAGCATGTCCTCGGCCTTGTCAGAGACCTTGACCGGCTTGGGGACGGTGACGGGGACGCCGTTGAGGTAGTCGATCTGCTTGGCGATCTGGATCGCGTGGCTCAGCTCCTCGGCGGCGTGGATCTCGAGCTCGCCCGCGATGTCGGTGTACGCGGCCCCCTTCATGGTCTGGCTGTAGTGGATGTAAGCGATGATGGCCTGGTATTCCCGGGCCAGGTCTTCGTTGAGGAGTTCGATCAGCTTTTCTCGCGTGATTTTGGTTTCGCTCATGGTGTCCCCCAACATCGGACAGCCGGGCGGCTTGTCAACCGGGCGGGGATCAGGCGGCGTGGAACCAGAGGGGGGCGGCGGGGAAGGCGGGTGATTCCTCGGCGATCGACTCGGCGGCGCCGTAGGCGCAGACGACCAGGGAGGTGACGGCGTCGCGCAGCTGGGCGGAGGGGGCCTGGAGGCTCTCGGTGAGGGCGGCGTCGGGGACGATGGAGACGAGCAGCTCGACCTCCTGGGCCTTGGCGATGATCCGGTCGAGGTTGTCGGCGATCGCCTCGAGGGTGCGCCGCCCCTCGGCGGGGGTCTGGCTGCGCACCGCCTCCAGGGCCTTGCAGCGGGCCAGGGAGTCGGCCTGGACGGAGATCTCGTCGATGGCCTGGAGGATCTGGGTGATGTCCCGCAACGTGCTCTGGAAGGGGGTGTCTTTCATGGTCTCCCGACCGTAGCGGGAGGGAGGGGAGGCCGGTATCGGACGGCCGCCGATTCGCGCGTAGGAATCGTCCTACGCGGCCCGGGGGATGGGGCTTGGCGGCGCGGCGCGGGGCCGTAGGGTGGGGGGGATGAATATCGAGGCTTTTTCCTGGTTCGCCGGGTCGACGGGACTGCTGGCGGCGGCGGAGGGGACGGAGCTGAAGATCGCGTTCGCCGACCGCCCGGCGGTGGAGTTCGGGGTGAAGAAGGGGCTGGTGACGGGGACCTGGGCCCCGGGCAGCCTGTTCACGTTCGCGGGCTTCGGGAAGGACGGCCGGGCGCTGGTGGAGGCGCTGCTGGCGAATCCGGCGCTGCGGAAGGCGACGGCGGCGCGGTTCCCCAACGCGACGCAGTTCCACGTGAAGTCGGCCTGGAAATTCGCCCAGGCGTGGAAGCCGCCCGGAACGGAAGAGCCCAGCGCGTCTTAAGCCCAGCGCGCTCTAAGAGGAGCGCGAAGGAAGACGTGCCCGTCCCACGGGCATGCGTATTTAGAGCGGGGGTCTAGGGGGGCCGCAGACCCCCCTACGTCTTTTATCCCCCCAACGCAAAGGGCGGCCTCCCGGAAAGAGGCCGCCCTTTTTTGGGTAAAGGTTCGGTTCAGGCGGCGACGGCAAAGGCGGCCTCGGGGGCGAGCCGGATCGGGGCCCGGCGCGCGGGGGCGGGGGGCAGGGGGATCGCGGCGCGGCCGGTCCGGGTTTGGGCCTCGGCCTTGGCCGGGGTGCGGATCGCGACCGGGGCGGGCGCGGGGGCTTCCGCCGCGCGCTTCCCGCCGTGGACGAGGGCGACGAGCGCCTGGACCACCTCGCGAAGCTCGGCCGATTGGGCCTGGAGCGTTCCGGCCGAGGTGGCCGTCTCTTCGGCCTCGGAAGCGGTGGCCTGGGTGACGCGGTCCATGTCGGTGACGGCGCCGTTGACCTGCTGGAGGCCGCCGCTCTGCTCCTGGGAGGCCTCGGCGATGGTGGCGATCAGGGAGTCGACCTCGCGGGCCTTGCCGACGATGCGGCGCAGGCTTTCGCCGACCGCGCCCGACTTGTGGGCGATGGTGTCGATGTGGGCGGCGACCTTTTCGTTGGCGGCGACGCCCTGGGCGCTCTGGGCGGCCGAGTCCTCGAGCATCCGGGCGGTCTCCTTGGCGGCGGCCGCGCTGCGCTGGGCGAGGCTGCGGACTTCCTCGGCGACGACGGCGAAGCCCTGGCCGGCCTGCCCGGCGCGGGCGGCCTCGACCGCGGCGTTGAGGGCGAGGATGTTGGTCTGGAAGGCGATCTGGTCGATGGTCTTGATGATCTGGGAGACGTTGTCGCTGGAGGCCTTGATGCCGGCGATGGCGAGGCCCATCTCGACGCTGGCCTGCTGGATGCCGCCCATGGCCTGCTGCATCTCCTCGGTGCGCTCGGCGCCCTCCTCGGCGGCGCCGCGGGCCTCCCCGGAGAGGTGGCGGGCGTTCCGGGCGGTCTCGGCGTTGCGCCGGGTCATGCTGCCGATCTGCTCGAGGGAGGCGCTGGTTTCCTCCAGGGCGGCGGCCTGCTCGCTGGCGCCGTCGGCGAGGGACTGGCTGGAACCGGAGATCTGGCCGGCCGCGGCGGCGATCTCGGTGGAGCTGGTGTCGAGCCCGGCGGCGACGCGGCCCAGGATGGCGCCGAGGGAGCGGGAGAGGGTGAGGGAGAGGACGATCCCGGCGACGAGCGAGGCCAGGGAGAGGCCGCCGATGAGGAGGAGGGCGTGGGCGGAGAGGCGGTCGCTCCGGAGCGAGTCGTCGGTGGCGCTGTCCTTGTTGCTCTGGTAGATGGCGTCGACCTTGCGCATCAGGTCGGCGGCGAGGGGGGCGGCTTCCCGCTCGTAGCGGTCGAGGGCGTCGGCGTTCTTGCCCTGGCGGCTCAGGTCGACGACCGCGATGCGGGAGGCCTTGAACGCCTTGCGGGCCTCCTGGAAGGCGGCGAGCTGCTGCTTGTCGGTGTCGTCGAGGTCGGTCTGGACGTAGCCGGCGGTCAGGCCGTCGATCAGGGTGCCGATCTCCTGGATGCGCTTCTCGATCGCCTCGAGCTTGGCGGGGTCGGTGAGGAGGAGGTGGCGGGAGAGGAGGGTGAGCTGCTCCTGCTCCAGGGTGTCGACCTGGCCGGCGAAGGCGAGGCCGGGGACGTCGTCGGCACGGACGCTGTGGGCGAGGGCCCGGTTCTGCTGCAGGACGGCGAGGGCGGTCGCCGCGACGACGAGGAGGAGGCCGAGGATGGCGGCGAAGCCGAGGGAGATGCGCTGTTTCAGGGTCCAGTTCTTCATGATGTTGCTCCGATCCGGCAGGGGGCCGGTCCCCGAAGGGAAAGGAGCCCTTTCCGGTGGCTCCGTACCGGGCTCCTTGGCGCCGGTCTTCCTTTCGTGGCGCCATCCTCCCACGGGCCGGGGCGGGGCGGTATCGGTGCGCCGCCGCGACTTCGCGTAGGAATCGGACTACCCCCGCCTTGCTTCCCGGGGCGGTTTTGCTTCACTGTCCCGATGGGCATCCATGCTGACAGTTGGATCCGGCGCATGGCGCTGGAAAAAGGGATGATCGAGCCGTTCGCCGAGGCCCAGGTGCGCCAGGGCGAGGGCGGGGCGAAGGTGATCAGCTACGGCCTCTCCAGCTACGGCTACGACCTGCGGGTCTCGGACGAGTTCAAGGTGTTCACCAACGTCTTCAACTCGATGGTCGACCCGAAGGATTTCTGCGAGCAGTCGTTCGTCGACATCAAGGCGCCGGTCTGCATCGTGCCGCCGAACTCGTTCGCGCTGGCCCGCTCGGTGGAGTATTTCCGCATCCCGCGCGACGTGCTCACGGTCTGCCTGGGGAAGTCGACCTACGCGCGCTGCGGCATCATCGTGAACGTGACGCCGTTCGAGCCGGAATGGGAGGGCCACGTGACGCTGGAGATATCGAATACCACGCCGCTCCCCGCGAAGATCTACGCCAACGAAGGCCTGGCCCAGGTGCTCTTCCTAGAGGCGAGCGAGGTCTGCGAGGTCTCCTACGCCGACCGGGGCGGCAAGTACATGAAACAGCGCGGCATCACCGTGCCGCGCATGTAGGCAGAGGCCGGCTCATTCCTGGATATCGAGGAAGAGCTGGCGGCGATGGCGTTTCCGAAGCGTACGCTGTCTCGATTTATCGAGGCGGTCTGTGCGCCGCTCGGGGTTTTAGCGACGCAAGAGGAAGGACCGCTGGTCCTTCCTCCTGGACCTCCTTCCCCGACGCGTCGTCGTCGTCTTTAGAATTCGATCGCGACGTCGACCCCGTGGCGCAGATTCGCCGCGTCCTCCTCGGAAACGGAAAGCAGCCCCATCTCCTTCCCCAGCGCGGGCCGCGCCACGCCGGCGACGTGGATCGGCACGCCGCGCCCGCGCAGGGAGGCGGCGTGGCGGAAGAGGAGGGAGCCGTCCTGCCAGCGGGTGGCGTTGCCCTCGGGCTCGGCGAACGCCTCCCCCGCCGCCCCGCAGACCAGGACCGCCACGGTGAGGTCGTCGGCGATGGAGAGGCCGTCGGCGACGCGGAAGCCCTCGGCGGCGCGCTCGCTGCGGCGCGGGTCGGAGGCGACGAGGACGAGGACGTGCTTCATTAGAAGGAGTGGAACTCGGCGGTGTGGGCGATGAGGTCGCCCAGCATCTTGAGGCCGCCGTAGCTGTATTCGGGGCGGCGCGCCAGGCCGCGTCGTTCGGCGGCGTAGGCGCAGCCCATGACGTGGAAGCGGGGGCCGGAGAGGGCGGCGAGCCGGGAATCGCCCAGCGCGGCCACGCCGTCGTCGAGGGCGTAGAAGAAGATCTCCATCCCGTTCTCCCGGGCGCGCCGCGCCGATTCCAGGCAGGCGGCGAAGCGGGGCTGGCCGGGGCCGACCGTGAGGAGGAAGCCGGCGGTCCCGGGGGAGCTCATGCCAGGGGGATCGCCTCGTCGACGATCAGGACGGGGATGCCGCCGCGCACCGGGTAGCCCACCCGGCCGTCGCGGCGCAGGAGGAGGCCGTCGACGGGGGCGTCGACCGGCTCGCCGGCCCGGTTGCGGACGGCGCCCGCCGCGATGGCGCGGTTCAGGGCGGCGATCCGCTCCGCATCGGCCTCGGCGAGGTCCTGGCGGGTCTCGGGGCAGCAGAGGAGGACGAGGAGGGCGGGGTCGAGCATGGGGAGGAGATGTCGCGGGCGCGGGGCCGGGGCTCAATAGAGAAACTTGGAGGAGGGGGCGGGGATCGCCTCGACCTTTTCCAGGGTGACGCGGGGCTGGTGCTTGCCGGGGACGGTCTCGACGAAGCGGACCCGGCCGGTGACTTCGACCCAGGCCATCTTGTCGGCGGCGGGCGGCGCGCCGTCGACCTGGACGCTGACCGGCTGGGCGTCGGCGGCGCAGCAGTACATGAGGAAGCGGACGATCTTGAACGCGTCGCCGCCGTCGGGGGAGAACTGGCCGAGGAAGCGGACGCGCTGGCCTTCGAGCTGCGCGACGGTGTCGGGGGCGTCGGCGGCCATGAGGAGGTCGACCGTTTCCAGGCGGATCGCGCCGTCGGCGCCCGGCTTCCACGCGGCGGCCGCGTCGTCGCCGGCCGGAGCCTGGCGGCGGAGCGCGGCGGGGTCGGTGGAAGTGCGGTTGGAGAGCGCCAGGGCGGAGAACGACGACGGCGCCGCCGCGACCGCCCCGATCACGGCGAGGGCGACCGCGGCGTCGCGCAGCCCCCGGCGCCAGCGGCGCAGGGCGCTCTGGGGCGCCTCGTGCTCCGGGGCGAGGGCGACCGCGAGCGCGGCGGCGCCGAGCAGGACGATCCCGCCGCCCAGCACCAGGGGGCGCAGCAGGGGATGGAGCAGGGTCTCGACCTGGCCGGAGACCCAGGTGTGGAGCAGGACCGCGCCGAGGGTGGCGAGGACGAGGGCGGTCCGCAGGGATTCCAGGCGCACGGTGCCGCTCATAGGAGAGAGTATAGCCAGGAAAGGAGCAGGGCGCCAGCGGTGACGCGCAGCCAGATCTGGAGGACGGCGGCGCGGGTGAAGACGGTCTGGTAGATCCAGAGGAGCTTGAAGTCGAAGAGGGGCCCGGCGACGAGGAAGGCGAGCGCCGCCGCCATGGGGAACTGGGGCAGCGCGGCAATGATGAAGGCGTCGGTGGTGCTGCAGAGGGAAAGGACCTGGGCCAGGAGGATCGCGGCGACGGGGGCGAGGAATTTATTGTGCGCCAGGGGGAGGAGCCAGGCGCGGTTGACGCTGGTGTTGAGAAACGCGGCGACGGCGGCGCCGAGGACGAGGAAGAAGGCGACCGCGAGGAAGTCGTCGGAGACGCTCCGCACCGTGCCGCGCAGGCGTTTCTTCCACGACGGCTCGAAGGCGGCGGCGGCGGTGCCGGGGGGCAGGGCACCGTCCTGGGACGGCGTCAGCGCCGCCGGGTTGAGGATGTCGCGGGTGTCGCTGCGGCCGATCCAATGGCTGAGGGAGACGACCACGATCCCGCCGAGGAAGAGGCGCAGCAGGACCATCATCCACGGCTCCTGGGTGCGGAAGGCGAACCAGGTGCTGGCGATGGAGAACGGGTTGGCCAGCGGGGAGGCGAAGAGGTAGGCGGCGGCGGCGGGCAGGGGGACGCCCTTGCGCAGGAGGCGCAGCACGATGGGGAGGGCGCCGCACTCGCAGATCGGGAAGACGAACCCGGCGAGGAGCCCGGCGACCATGCCGCCGCGCGGCCCGAGGCGGAGCAGCCCGCGCAGCCAGGCCTCGGGCAGGAAGAGGTCGACCAGCGCCGAGCCGAGGGCGCCGAGGAGCAGGAACGGGATGCCCTCGAGCAGCAGGGCCGCGAAGGAGAGGAAGAAGTCGGGGAAGGAGAACCAGGAGCTCAAGCCTGGCGACTAGCTTCCCTGACGGGCGGGGAACGTCAATACGCGCCCGCGGGCGCTAGCGCTGCAGGGCCCGCTCCGCCTTGAGCTTGGCCAGCTCGTCGCGGACCGAGGTGAGCTCCTCGCTGGTGATGCGGAGGCGGTGGGCGACGACCTCGGCGAACATCTTGTAGACCACGGCGTAGACCGGGTCGCGGTCGACGGGGAGGAGGTTGTCGAGGAAGGCGGCGTCGACCGCCAGGCAGGTGGTGCGGCCGACCGCGAAGGCGCTGGCGGAGCGGGGCTCGCAGCTGATGATGGCCAGTTCGCCGAAGATGTCGCCGGTCTTGTGGAGCCGGGCGATGACGTCGCCGCCCTTGACGATCGAGACCTCGCCGGAGAGGAGGACGAAGATCATCGAGTCGTAGACGCCCTCCGGGATGATCATCTCGTCGGCGTCGTATTGCCGCATCTTGCTCATCCGGAAGACCTGCCGCAGGTGGCGGTCTTCGAGGTTGCTGAAGAAGGAGACGCGCCGCAGGGTGTCGAGGACCGCGCTCTGGTCGTCGAGGAAGGGAGTTTCTTTCATGAAGGACGCAGACCTAGGTAGAATAACTCAGGTTTGGTGGTTTGCGAGTCGAATTGGGAAAAAAGTCGCGATTTCCATCAAGGACAGCCAAGAAAAAACCCCTGCTCCCGGGAAGGGAGCAGAGGTTTTTCGCTTTCCTCGGAAGAAGAAGCGTTACCGCTTTTTCTTGAGGATGGGGAGGCCGGTCCGCTCGTTCTCGCTCACCTCGTAGCCCTCGGGGAGGGCGTCGAGGGCGCCTTCCTTGGCCTCGCCGCCGAAGTAGTAGAGCTTCACCTTGGTACCGCCGCGCAGGGTCTGCTCGCGGCCGTGGAGGTAGAAAGTCTTCCCATTCTTCTTGCTCTGCACGCTGAACGACATGGAGAACTCCTTCGGTGTGGGTTGGGGAACGCGTCGGGCGCGGACGCCTCTGCTTTAGAGGAGGCCGGCCTTCTTGAGGGTCTGGTAGGCGCCGTTCTTCGTGAGCGTCTTCAGGGCGCGGGCCGTGACCTTGACGGTGACGGTGCGGCCGGTCTCGGGCACGAAGACGCGCTTGGTCTTCAGGTTGGGCTGGAAGAGGCGCTTGGTGTTGGCGGTGACGTGGGTACCGATGCCGCCCTTCTTCTTCGCCTTACCGCTGCGGATGATGCGGTGGCCTTTGGTCGGCTTGACGCCGGTGATGTCGCATTTGCGGGACATGATGGTTCTCCTGGTGGTTACTTGACGAGGAGGACGTTCCGGGCGCGCTTGATCTCCTGCGTCAGCTTGCGATGAAGCTTGGCGGGCATCCCGGTGATCCGGCGGGGCAGGATGCGCCCGCTCTCGGTGACGAACTTCTTGAGGGTCTCGGTGTTCTTGAAATCGAGAGCCTCCTGGTTGATGTCGATCCGCTTCTTGTGGACTTTCTTGGGTGGACGGCGGCGGCGCTTGCCGTCTTTGCCCATGTCTTTGGTCTGGCTCATACGTGCTTGGTTTGTCTGTTTCTAAAGTTAAAAAGTGGCGTGGGAGAAGGAATCCAAAGGAGGAACCTAGGTTCCTCCTTTGCGTCGTTGCTAGTCTTTCTCTTTCCGGCGGTCGTCTTCCTCGGAGGAGTCGTCCTCTTCGTCGACGATGCTCTCGGCCGAGTCCATGAACTGGGGGATGGTGTCCCAGCGGCGGCGGCCCTTGTTCTCTCGCTCCAGCTGCGCCTGGCACTCCACGGTGAAGCGGGCGTAGGGGATCGCCTCGAGGCGGACCTTGGGGATCGGCTTGTTCGACATCTCGCAGGTACCGTAGGCGCCGCCGTCGACGCGCTTGATGCCTTCCTCGATCTCGTAGAGGGCGTCCTGCTCCTGGGAGAGGAGGGAGAGGGCGAAATCCTTGTCGTAGGCGTCGCTGCCGGCGTCGGCCTGGTGCATGCCGAAGGCGGAGGCCTCGCTGCCCTCGGCGCGGACGCGGAGGGTGTCCTGGGCGACGCCGTGCATCTGGTTGAGCAGGTGGTCGCGCAGCTCGAGGAGGCGCTGCTTCTGCTTCTCCAGGAAATCCCCGGTGTAGTGGGGCTTGGTGGGCGGGGCGACGACCTCGATGTCGGGGAGGATCGGCTTCGGGGCGAGCTTGGCGAGGGGGTGGCGGGGGGGGGGCGGGGGGGGCG
>FSUQ01000290.1_pt1 | contig 11634 bp, 15 predicted proteins | sample 1637471 | NCBI WGS metagenome assembly FSUQ01 (sample SAMEA3914816, study PRJEB12502) | metagenome | biome: forest; material: soil | place: USA | collected 2011-09-16 | depth 0.3 m | reverse complement strand
GACGTTCACGACGGGGTTTTCGCCGTCCAACCGGAAGTGGAACCGTTCCAGCCGGGCCAGCTCGTTCCGGCGCAGGCCAGTGAACACCGCCGCGAGGTAGACTACCTTGCGCGGTCCCCCGGCGGTCAATAGGCGGGCCATTTCGTCGTCAGTGAAGGCCCGGCGCTTCCGAACCTGCCGACCTGCCGTCTGGACCTTGATCACCCCCTTGAGCGGATCGTCGGCAAGGCGATCGTGGCGGACCATCCATCCAATGAACGTCGCCGCTGCGGCCAGGTATTCGTTAAGGGTCTTCGGAGCCGCCTGCTGTCGGCTCCGCCATTTGACGAAAGAGTCGGATGAGATGTCGCCCGGCGTCATCCACTTACATTCTCCCATAAGCCGAGTCAGCCGCAGCGTGACAATGTAGACGTACTCGCCGTCGCGTCCGAGGACGCGGAGATCCTGGGTGTAGTCGCGGAGGTGTTCCTGGAGCGTCCGTTGCTGGGCGACCATCAGGCTGCGCTTCGGTATGAGCCCCGCCCTTTCCATGTGCTTTTCTTTGATGATCTCCTTCAGCTTTTGCTGGGCGACCAGCTTATCAGGAGTGCCCAAGGCCACGGTCGTGGGCTTCGTGTCGCCATCGAGCCGATAACGGCCTCGGTAAAGGCGCGACAGCACCATTTTCCCCTCCTTGGTCAAGCGATTGCGAAATACAAAGCACATCATGGCTGCCTCCTTAGCTGGCGAGGACGCCATGGGCGCCCTCGCAGTCGTTAATGGAAATGGCCCGGTTCCGGCCCTCGGGACCTTGGAACGAATGACCAACACGTGAGGCTAAACCGCCTCTGGTAGCGACAATCCCGCAGGATTGCGCAGGCACTCGCCTGCTCGGAATACGGCAATTATCGCTTACTCGGGCGAATTCTCCAGCCGAAAGAGTCCGAACAGAAGGAATTGGTCGACGGCCGGGGCCTAGGTGCTGCCAAAGGGTTTCGTTGGAGTCCGGCCGGCCTTGAGTCGTTGGAGGTAGGCGGCTACGTCCGATTGGTATAGCTGCGGTGATTTTAGGATCTTGACGGCCGGGGGAAGTTTGCCGCGAAGAATGAGACGGCGGACCGACTTGGTCGAAATCCCGCCTAAGATCGTGGCGACCTCATCCAGGCTGAGAAGTCGGTCCTGGGAATCAACGTCCTTGCACTGCGGTGGTTCCATCTTGAAACCCAAGGATAAGCTTTCGATGCGGGGATGTATAACGCCTATGCGCTGCGGAGGTGCTGCCTAATCGGTTCCTATATGCAGCGGGTGGAGGATGGATCCGGCCAACTCGATCAGTCTACTTTGGGAATCTGGAGAATGGTGTGTGCGGGAATTGGAATCGGAAATTTACCTAGATCCACGGAGTCGAAGTAACACGCCGCAAACTTGAGATGTTCCACGAGGTTGGGTTTGTGAGGCTCCCATGCTGGGAGTACCCAGCGTCGAATGCTTTCAAGTGCTTCGAGACATTGAGTCGAATGTAGATGGCAATTTCGGCGAGGAAATAGGCACCGTGATAGCCGTATTTGTCGGGAAGCCGATCTTTAAGGACTTTCACGATCCGATCCACGGCGTTGGGATGGCTTCGGGACGTGATCGTTCCCGAGGCGATGAGCACGGCCTTCGACCGCTCGCCCCATCCGGCCAAGAGGATGGCCGTTCCCGTCAACACGAAGCAGATCGCGGTCAACACCGACATTTGCGAGGAAAGGCCGGTGGAGGCCTGCCGCGCCGAAGAGAAGAAGACCTCATTGAGGTCCGCTCCATGAGGAATCAGGAATCCCAGGAACGTCGCCAAGCCTAGAAGAATCGCCAGTACCGCGGGAACGGCGGCGAGACTCGCCCGCCGCAGGGTGAGGAGGATCAATCCCGCGCCCAAGAAAATGAATCCCAGCGCCATATTGTAGGCCACGACGGGAAGGCCGGGATGAAGTTGAATGATCCGTGTCCAACCAGCGTACCACGCCACGACGACGAGGATCCCCATCGACAGGACGAAGAGGCCGCAGATCCGGAGATGGAATGCAATGGCTCATTGCTCGACAGCGTCGGAGCAGGGGAATGCGTTGGAATCTCGGACTGGCCCATCAAGGAGAATTACTGACTTTCCGGGGGTCGGTAAAGGCCGATGCCCATAGCTTGTGGAGACAAAAGTGCGGAATGCGGGTGACAAAAGGGATTTCGCTGGTTGTTCACATTCCGGGAGGGCCAGGAATCCTGGAGTCGAAGTCACTCTGGCGTCCGAGCGGTTGCGCCTGCTGCGGCGTGGGATTATCGTGGACGATGAGCGTTCACGTTTACGGATGCAATCATGTGGCCATCGAGGTGGATGACGTCGAGAAGGCGGTGGCTTTCTATCAGGACGTGTTCAACCTCGAACGGCTCAGCGAGGGGGAGGGAGACGCCTTCTTCAAGCTGGGCGAGCATCAGTTCCTCGCGATGTTCGAGGTGGACGAAGTGAAGCCGAAACGCCTGCGGCATTTCGGCCTCATGGTGCGGGACGAAGCGCAGCTCGCGGAGGCGCGGGACAAGATCGTCCACAAATATGGCCTGGAATTGATTCCCGGATTCCGTTGCGACTTTCGCGATCCCTTCGGCAACCGGATCCAGGTGGTCGACCTGCACGACGAATCACTGGTTTGGCTTTTACCCTACCAGGAGGTGCAGAAGGCCGGTATCCGTTTTGGCGGTTGAAGATGTCCTTTGCGAAGGTTTTCCGTCTTCTACGAATTGGGAACCGAAGTGCGCCGGGGCCGGCGAAAGAAGAGGTAGATGAACGCGCCGACGAAATAGCCGAAGAGCCAGGCGGTCTTGGCATTGTGGACATCGCTTTCCCACCGCACGCAGTCCCAGAGAGCCCAGACCCAAAAGAGGAACAGCAGCACATTAGGCACGATCCAGAACCAATCGGTCCCTTGAGGAAACGTAAAGGCGAGCACCGGAGAACCTACGCCTTCCCGACGGTCCGCGCAACGGTCGCTCAACGGACCGCCCCAGGGTGCCGGAACCGGAACCACAGCGGATAGCCGAACCAGAGCCAGAGGGCGAAGAGCAAGACGGCACCCGCTATCCCCGCCGCCAACCCGGAACGATGCGTCACCAGCGCCGCCGCGACGTAGAAGTCCGCCGCCAGGCTCAAGCCGAACGGGATCGAGGCGCCGACCACCGCCTTCCGGGCGAAGGCATGCAGGCGCTCGGTCTCCTCGCCGTCCTCCACGATCCGGTGATAGCCCGGCGGCGACATCAGCATCACGATGCTGACCAAGAGGAGGCAGACGGCGGCGAGATGGACCTGCTTCGAGGAGGAGGGCAGCACGTCGAATGCCTTCGAGAGAAACGCCATCATCTGGAATCCCAGCAGCGCCTGGGCTCCCGGCAGGATGATGCGGGCCTCGGTCAGGATATCGCGGAGGCGGGTCGAGAGCGGGGTGTCGTGGGGTTTTCTCATGGGCATCGCGGCGGGGCGCTGGGGCACGCCCGGACGGAGCCGAGCCCGCGTCCGCGCCGGGTAAATATACCAGAGAATCATCGCCAGCAAAAAGGTGCCGCCCGCCAGCACCCAGGCCACCATGCCTGCCATTACGGAGGCTACCACGCCGAACGAGACTGCGAGCGAGGCGGCGAACGGGAAGAGGGAGGCCTCCACGATCCGCGTGGCGTAGTGCTGCGTCTCCGCGGCGGCATGCCCATGGAAGACGACCAGATCAAGCATCATCGGCGCGATCATCAGGACGACGACGAGGCTCATCAGTCCCAGGGCGACGAGATGGCAGAGCGGCAGCGGTGCGGGCAAGCCGACGAATTTCTCCGAGAACAACCCCTCGAACTGGAACCCGACGAAGACCTCGGCTCCCAGCATGAGAAGCCGGGTCTCCGTCAGCGTGAACGAAACCTTGTCGACCAGGGGGACGGCCATGGGGGTTCCGCCGTCAACCGGCTTCGGCGGAGGCCGCCTGGTGGTATTTCTTGGCTCCCTGCCGGATCATCTTCTCCGCCGGACCGGGGCCTCGACGCCCTTGAGGGATGAACTTCGTACCCCGCAACTCGTTGTACGAGACGAAGAAATGCTCGATGTAATCGAGGCTGCTTTTCGGCAGGTCGTCGATCGTCCGCACATCGGCCCACGTCGAGCACTTCCGCTCGACGCCGATCACCCGGGCCCGGACCAGGCAACCCGGGAAGGCCTGGGTGTCCATCAGCACCAGGACATCGACGGGATCGCGGTCATCGCCCGCCATGCCGGGAACGAAGCCGAAGTCGTAGGGAAACTCGATCCCCTTCGGCAGGACGGTGTGCAGGAAGAAGATGTCGTGCTGGGGCTGGTATTTGAATTTGCGGCCGCTGCCCCGTACCGCCTCGATCACCACGTTGATCTGCCCGTTCTCGGCAAACGGCTCCAGCGACATGATCCGCGAACCCATCCGACAAGATACCCGCGCCCTTCCGATCGGCAACCTGCCCTGGTACGGCTATGACGTCGCGCGCCCAAGCCATCGTCTACATTGTGGGGAAGAGCAATAGGCCGGTGGCTTAAAAAGCCCCCGGCAGCTCCACCCAAAAACGGAGGAACATTTCCATAGACTAACCGGGACCGAAGAGCTTTTCGACGAACTCCACGACATGCCGGCAGCTCGGGTCCTTGATCAAGTACTGCCGGGCGCCGAGCCGCTTCGCCCGCTGGATCTCCTCGGGCTTCTCGAAAGAGGTGAGAATGGCGACGGGGATGCCCTGGAGGGGGTGCTGGGCCCGAATCCAGGAAAGGACCTCCATTCCATCTTTGCGGGGCATGTTCAGGTCAGTCAGGACCAGATCGGGCCGCGTCGCCGCTGGGTCGATGAGGGTGCGGGAAAGGTAGAGGTGGCCTCGTGGCCGTCCTTGCAGTGCTGAACCGCGCCGATTCCGGGGATCTTTTCCAGAGCCCGCTTGATCGAGAAGGCATCGTCCGGGTCGTCCTCGACTAGCAAGACGGTTTTCCCCGATAGGGCGGGTTGCGACATAAGTAAACGTATGACGCATCAGGGAGAGCGCAACCGATCCCGGATTCGCCCCCCATCTTCGGCATTGACGGCATAAGTAGAAACAACTACCTTTGCCGTCCCCCCTTTTTTCAACGCTATCCAGGAGGTCAGTTATGGGTTCCGATGCGGATCACGTTCGGGAACAGTTGAAGGTCTTCTTTCGGGGGAAACCTATTCTCAAAGCCGAGTATTTCGGCCTCTGCGCCCGGAACGGCCCTGAGGTCGGAAGCGTCGAGCTGCTGGTCACGCCGGTTCCCGGCGTGGCGAAGCACCAGATCTTCGAGATGGAGGGGGAACTGGAATCGATCCTGGGACGGCGCGTCTCGATCCTCGCCCGCCCTTCGGTCGAGGCGATGAAGCACGGACCCGCCCGGGAGCTCATCCTCGGCAGCGCCGCGCCGGTCTACGAGCGATCAGAGGCCGAGGCGGCCACGGCCACTTCGTATGGACCGCCGCCGCCTCCGCGGCGGCCGGTTCCTCTTCCGATCCCTCACTAGGGTTCGGGTGGCGCGCTCTGCGTGGAGCCCTCGAAGCGGCTAGGGCACGATCACGGCCGATCCGTCCACTGCCTGCTCCCGGACCGCATGCAGGGCCTCGTTGGCTTGGTCGAGGGGGAACACGGCAGTGCGCGGCCGCAGATCGAGGTCGAACGCGATCTTCAGGAAATCGCGCGCGTCCTGCCGGGTCATGTTCGTCACGCTGCGGAGCTGCCGCTCCCCCCACAGCAGCCGGTCGTAATCGAAGGCGGGCATGCGGTCCAGGTGAATCGCGTTGATCGCCGCGACTCCTCCCTTCCGCAGGCGGGCGAGCGCGCCGACCACCACGTCCCCGCTGGGGGCGAAAATGACCGCGCGATCCAGCCTGGCCGGCGACCGTTCCTCGCCGTCGCCCACCCAGGCGGCACCCAGCGAGCGCGCCCGGGCGCGGTGCGAGGGGCTTCTCGTGAACACATGGACCTCGCACTCCCATGATCGCAGGACGGCGATGGCGAGGCTAGCCGCCGCGCCGAAGCCGAACAGCCCGACCCGGTCGCCCCGCTCGACCCCGGCGACCCGCAGGCTGCGGAAGCCGATGATTCCGGCGCACAGCAGTGGCGCGATCCGGACGGGCTCCGCCCCTTCCGGCAGCGGAAGGACGAAGTCGGCCCGGGCCAGGACGTACTCGGCGTACCCCCCGTCCACGGTATAGCCGGTAAACGTCGGCCGATCGCAGAGATTCTCCATGCCGCGACGGCAGAACGGGCAATCCCCGTCGACCCCGCCCATCCAGGAGACGCCCACTCGTGAGCCGAGGGGCAGTTCGGCGGTCGCTCCGTCCATGACTTCCCCCACGATCTGATGGCCGGGAACGACTCTCTCCCGGAGCGCGGGAAGGTCGCCGTCGACGATGTGCAGGTCGGTGCGACAGACGCCGCACGCGAGAACCCGCAGCAGGACATGCCCGGATTGGACGCGGGGCCTCGGCAGCTCTTCGAGCCGCAGGGCGGGAGTCGAGGGCGGACGGGCGGGCTGGAAGACGGCGGCTTTCATGGCATCCCTTCTTCGCAGGTAACATAAGGCCGAATTCCCTCCGGGCAATGGGGCGGGGATTTGGCGGAGGCCAGGTTTCGCCGTATGTTGAATGCCCCCCCACAACCGGAGTCCTTTATGAAAAACCGCAATCACGTCGATTCTTTCGAGCGTTCCCTGGAACACGCAAACCAATGGTTGAACGAACTGCGGGACCGGGCCGGGCTGGCCGACAAGGGGGAGGCGTACGCTGTCCTGCGGGCCGTCCTCCACGCCTTGCGCGACCGGTTGCCCGTCTACGGCGCCGCCGACCTGGCAGCCCAGCTGCCGCTCCTCCTCAAGGGAGTCTTCTTCGACGGATGGACCCCCGCCGGCAAGCCGGTGAAGATGGACGACTCCGAGTTCCTGGCGGCGATCAACCGAGGGATTCCCGGGGCGCCCGCCGAGATCGAGCAGCCCGCCGCCTGCGTCTTCCGGATGCTGGCGGAAAGGCTGGCGCCGGGCACCCTGGACAAGATCGCCCTCCTCCTGCCGAAGCGGCTCCAGGACCGGATTCTCTTCCCGCTGGTCGGAATGGAGTCGGTCACCCGCGCCACCGGGCTTTGAGTGGTTGTCCGGGCTGCGAGGGATCGCTCTCCACGAGGCAAGACGATGCGTTTCCCCGCCTGGCTTCCGCTTTGGCTTGCCGGAGCCGTCTTGGCCTCCGCCGCTTCGGCGGCTTCCACCGAGGGAAGTTCCCCGCGGCTTCAGCGCATCGCGTCGGATTACCAATGCACGCTCTACTTCACCCCGGTGGAGCGAGGCTACGTTCCGAAGCGCGGTTTTCGCGCTCCTTCCGTGACGCTTCCGATCCGGCCCAAGCCCTTTTCTCCCGACTTCCTCAAGGCGGTACGGATGGAGGGATTCGGTCGCTTGGACCCCCCGGCGCCCAGCGGCGGCTATCTTCGCCATGACGGGCATTGGAGGGTGGCGGAGGCGCCCAACGGGTCCGGCGACCGCCGTCTGGTCCCGCGGCTTTCCTGTGCCGTGGCGATGCGGGCGAGCGGCTTGAGGCTGGGCCGGTGGGTCTTCGTCCGATCTCCTGAGCTCCCGCTGGTTCTTCGCGCCTCCCCCTGGAGAGTCGACGACGTCGGGTCGGGAGTCGGGCCCCGGCAAATCGACCTCTATTGGGGGGAGGACGTCTCGCGCAACGCGACCGACGGGCTGCACGAGGCGGCATCGATGCCGCTCTGTCGGATCTCCGGTGTTTCCGTATATGATGTCGCTCCGGATTCCACCCTGCTCTGGGCGGTCCGGCGCTTGGACGGTCTCCATCTCTTCGGCCTGGCCGACGCGCTGCTCGACGCCCGCTTGAGGGAGGCGGAGCCGACCCGCTAGCTCGGACGCCGAAGGAGGGCAAAGCCCCAGATTCCCAAACCCGCCGTCACGGCGACCGCGAGCACCGAGGCTCCCGCCGGGATATCCGTGGTCCCGACCGTCAGCGCCCATCCCCGCGCAAGGCGAACCAGGTGAATGGCGGTCGTCACGAGGAGGAGCGTGGCGGTGACGGCAATATAGGTTTTCATAATGAGTGTCTCCTCGAACAGGACGTCGAGAAGGCGGACTGGATCTTGCAGGGATTGCCGGAGCTGGGGATCGACCTGAGCGAGGTGACTCAGCGGTTGGAGGACGACGGCGTCCAGAAATTCTGCCGGCCGTTTGAAAAACTGATCGCGACCCTGCAGGGGAAATTATCGCGGAGGTGATGTTCGTTCGTCTTCCCGATTCGGGAGGGGAAAACGTCGACATTCTGCAACGGGGCGCGGGGCACCGAAGCCGAACGGAGCGGAAGGGAAAACTGAATCGTCTTCCCGGGGAGGGGCTTCCGACCGGGCCATCCGGCCTGGCATGTCTCCTGCGGCTTGTTTTACTATGGGCGCGCCGGGCGTGCCGAGGAGGATTCGCCATGCCCTTATCCCCGCATGAACCATTCGATCTGCCTCTCCTCCGGACGGCGGTCGAGGTGAAGATCGACTTGGACGACGTCCAGCTGGACGGGGAGGCGGTGTTCCCGGAAGGGGCGCGGTCCCTGGTCGTCTTCGCCCACGGCAGCGGCAGCAGCCGGTTCAGCCCGCGCAACCGGCTCGTCGCGGGCGTGCTCCATGGCGCGGGGATCGGGACGCTTCTCTTCGATCTTCTGACGCCGGAAGAGGAGGAGGCCGAAGGGGAGACGGGCCGCTACCGCTTCGACATCCCACTCTTGGGCGAACGGTTGGTCGGCGTCCTGGCTTGGCTGGAACGGACGTCCGGCATTCCTCGGCTGCCGGTCGGCCTCTTCGGTGCCAGCACCGGGGCGGCGGCAGCGCTGTTCGCGGCGGCAGAGCGCCCCGACCTCGTCCGGGCGCTCGTCTCCCGGGGCGGGCGGCCCGATCTGGCACTGGCCATCCTGGACCAAGTCCACTGTCCCGTCCTGTTGATCGTGGGATCGCGGGACGAGCCGGTCGTTGGAATGAACCGGACCGCTGCGGCCCGGCTCGCCGAGGGTTCCCTCGCTCTCGTCGAGGGGGCGACCCACCTCTTTCCCGAGCCCGGCGCGCTGGAGGAGGCGGCCCGATTGGCCCGGGACTGGTTCGTCCGGCACCTGGCGCCGCCGCCCCTGGAGGAATGAGCCGATGCGCTTCAAGAACCGCTTCCAGGCCGGCCGTTTCCTGGCCTCGCTGCTCCTGGGCTACAAGGACCGGGACGACGTGCTCGTGCTGGCGCTGCCGCGGGGCGGGGTTCCCGTTGGCCATGAGGTGGCTCAGGCGCTGCGCGCCCCTCTTGATGTCTTGGTCGTCCGCAAGATTGGAATACCGGGCTATCCCGAATTGGGGATCGGAGCCCTGGCGGTGGGCGGCGTCGAGGCGATCTCGGAGGAGGCAGTGAGATATTATGGGGTCGACGTCGAGATGCTCCACCGGACGATCGAGGAAGAGCGCGAGGAACTGGGGCGGCGGGAGCGGCTCTACCGCGATGACCTGCCCTTCCCTGCGGTCCGGGGCAAGATCGTGATCCTGGTCGACGACGGGCTGGCGACCGGATCGACGATGGAGGCGGCGGTCGAGTCGGTCTCCGGACACGGCGCGGCGAAAGTCGTGGTCGCCGTCCCGGTCGGCGCCGCCGACACCTGTCTCCGATTCCGGGAGCGGGTCGATGAGGTGGTCTGCGCCCACATTCCCGTCTTTTTCAGCGCGGTGGGGGAATGGTACTCCGATTTTTCCCAGACGACCGATGAGGAGGTCGAGCGGCTGCTCCGCCGCCATGCCGGGGCGCACCCCGTCCCGCCATGATCAACGCCCTTTCCACCCTGAAACCGGCCGCCCCTCCGGCACCCCCGGCAGCCGACGCCCGCGAAATCACCCGGCGCGTCCTGGACATCCTGACCTCCCGCTCGCCCGAGCGGGTCCACGTCCGCCTGTGGGACGGTTCGTATTGGCCCGATCCCCGGCCCCGCGCCGCCGTCCTGGTGTTGAAGCGGCCGGGCGCGCTCCGGGAGATGCTGCTCCCCGGCTCGGAGGCGGCCTTGGGTGAGGCTTACCTGAACGGCGCCTGCGACATCGAGGGGAACGCCGAGGACGCCTTCGAGCTCCACGACCTCCTTTCCTCCCTGGGATGGCGAGCCCGGCTCCGGGCCGTCCTCCTGCTGCGCCGCCTGCCTGCTAGTCTCCCGGAAAGAGAGGGGACGGGGGCCCACCTGAACGGGATCCGGCACAGCCCGGCGCGGGACCGCCAGGCGGTCCGCTTCCATTACGACCTCTCCAACGACTTCTATTCCCTCTGGCTCGATTCCCGGATGGTCTACTCGTGCGCCTATTTCGAGAAAGAGGACGCTGACCTCGAGACGGCCCAACTCCGCAAGCTCGATCACATTTGCCGCAAGCTCGGCCTTCAGCCCGGCGATCGCTTGCTCGACATCGGTTGCGGCTGGGGTGGCCTGCTCCTCCACGCCGTCCAGCGCTACGGCGTCCAGGCACGCGGAATCACCCTGAGCGGGAGACAGGCCGAGCTGGCCCGCCGCCGGATCGAGGCCGCCGGACTCTCGAACCGCATCTCCATCGAGGCGCGGCACTACCGCGAGTTGGACGGGGAGGCGGCCTACGACGCCATCGTCAGCGTGGGGATGGTGGAGCACGTCGGCCGCAGCCATCTTTCCGCTTATTTCCGCCAGGCGGCCCGCCTGCTCAAGCCGGGCGGCCTCTTCCTGAACCACGGCATCGGGACCGGCCCGGTCCCCCGCCCCGGCTTCGGCGAATCGTTCGTCGACAAGCACGTCTTCCCCGACGGCGACCTGGTTCCCCTCGACCGGATGCTCGCCCCGGCCAAGGCGGCCGGGCTGGAGATCCGCGACGTGGAGAGCTTACGGGACCATTATGTTCTCACCCTCCGCCATTGGGTCCGACGGCTGGAGGAGCGTCATCAGGAGGCGCTGCGCCATGTCGAGGAGCCGGTCTTCCGCACTTGGCGCCTCTACATGGCCGGTTCGGCCCATGCCTTCCTCTCCGGTCATCTCAGCGTCTACCAGACTTTGCTGGCCAAGCTCGCTCCTCATGGCCGGTCCAGGGCGCCGCTCCATCGCGGCGGCTGGTATTCCCCTCGTTTCGGTTCGGCCTGAGGCCTTGCTGGTCAGGTTGAGGAAACTTGCTCCTGAACTCGGAGGGGGGGTGAAATCAATCTTGCCGGTGTCATCTTTTGATTGAGATGAATAACCAGGACACGCCTGAGAGCGGGGCTTCTGGCGAGCCGGGATCTCCCCCGGAAACGGCGGAATGGAAGGAGAGCGTCCGGAAGTATCAGACCCCTTCCGTCGGAAGGACGGCTGAGAAGCCGTTTATCGCCGCATTCCCAGCGGCACAGGCCGGTGGAGAGGGGGAGGAGGGCCGTAGGAAGCGCAAGTGGCCGCGTCGGCTTCCGATCTCTCGTAGGCCGGGGCGACGCTGTTCAGGATGAGATCCCGGGCGGGTCCGTGAGTCATAGCCTCCACGGAAGGGCGGAGCAGGATCGAGATGCGCCGGCCGAGGAGGGATTCCAACTCTCCTTCCATCTGGAACGCATGGTAGCGTTCCACGCCGGGG
>FSUQ01000153.1_pt1 | contig 11717 bp, 10 predicted proteins | sample 1637471 | NCBI WGS metagenome assembly FSUQ01 (sample SAMEA3914816, study PRJEB12502) | metagenome | biome: forest; material: soil | place: USA | collected 2011-09-16 | depth 0.3 m | reverse complement strand
CGAAGAGCCCGTCGATCTCCTGCGGGGAGGCGAACGGCTCCCCGCCCGGCGCGGGGACGGAGGTGGCGGCGGTGCGCTCCTCCATCGGGGTGAGGAAGTGGAAGGTGGAGCCGACGTTCTCCTGGGACTCGAACCAGATGCGCCCCGCCATGGCCTCGCAGAGGCGCTTGCAGATCGCCAGGCCCAGGCCGGTGCCGCCGTACTTCCGGGTGGTGGACGAGTCGGCCTGGATGAACGGCTGGAAGAGGGACCCCTGCTTCTCGGCCGGGATGCCGATGCCGCTGTCGCGCACGCTCCACCAGAACCAGCGGCTGCCCTCGGGCGCGCCGGGGGGCCTCTCCCCCTCCCACTGGCGGAGGCGGAGGAAGACCTCGCCCCGCTCGGTGAACTTGAGGGCGTTGCCCAGAAGGTTGAGGAGGATCTGCCGCAGCCGGATCGAGTCGCCGACGATGTGGTCGGGCAGCGTCTCCTGGACCTGGAGGGAGAGGTCGATCCGCTTCTCCCGCGCCTGGCTGGAGGCGAGGTCGATCACCTCGTCGAGGAGCTGGCGGATGCTGAAGGCGTGCTTTTCCAGGACGAGCTGGCCGGCCTCGATCTTGGAGAAGTCGAGCAGGTCGTTGAGCAGGGAGAGGAGCTGCTTGCTGGAGAGGGCGACGAGCTGGACGTAGTCGCGCTGCTCGCGGGTCAGGGTGCTGCCGGAAAGGAGGTTGGTGAAGCCGATGATGCCGTTCATCGGCGTGCGCAGCTCGTGGCTCATCATCGCCAGGAAGTCGCCCTTGGCGCGGTCGGCCGATTCGGCGGCGGCCTTGGCGGTGCGCAGCTCCTCCTCGGCCTGGCGGCGCTCGGTGGTGTCCTGGTGGAGGCCGACCATGCGGAGCGGGCGCCCGCGCTCGTCGCGGCGCACCACGCGGCCGCGGTCGAGGACCCACTTCCAGCCGCCGACCCGGGTTTGCATCCGGTACTCGGCCTCGTAGACCGGCAGCTCGCCGCTCAGGTGGTGGTCGAGGCGCTGGCGCACCTGCGGCCAGTCGTCGGGATGGACCAGCTTTTCCCAGGTGGCGGTCGAGGCGGGCAGCTCGTCGGCGCCGTAGCCGAGCATGGTGAGGTACCGGCGGTTCCAGATTAGGTTGCCGGTCTCGACATTCCAGTCCCACATGCCGTCCTCGGCGGCGTCCAGGGCGTAGCGGAGCCGCTCCTCGCTCTTCTGCAGGTCGGCCTCGACGCGGCGCTTCTCGGTGATGTCGGTGAAGGAGAGGACGGCGCCGTTGTGGAATTCCTCCCCCTCTTCCTTGAGCGGCTGGGTGTTGACCTGGAGCCAGCGGGTGCCGCCCTGGTCGTCGGTGAAGCCCAGGACGCGGCCGATCACCGCCATGCCGGTGCGGAGGGTGGCCTGGAAGGCGATGTCGGCGGCGGCCAGGGCGGCCCCGTCCTCGCCGATCCAGCTCCAGCGCGTCTCGAACCGGGTCACCTCACGCAGGGCGTCCTCGGTCACGCCCAGGATGCGGGCGGCGGCCGGGTTGCTCCCCACGACGCGCCCGGCCAGGTTGAGGATCACGACGCCGTCGTCGAGGGCGAGCACGACGGCGCGGTAGCGGTTCTCGCTGCGCTGCAGGGCGGTCTCGGCCCGGCGCCGGTCGGCCGACTCGCGCTTGAGGTCGGCGTTCTTCTTGATGACCTCGCTGGTGCGGAGCTGGACGAGGTCCTGGAGGTGCTCGTTGTAGTGCTTGAGCTCCCCGAGGAGCTGGAAGTTCTCCAGGGTGTACGTCAGGCCGAGGAAGATGAGGGAGAGGAGCTCCCGCGAGTTCTCCGCGAGGCGGACGTGCTCCGGCTCCAGGACGCCGACGAACATGCCGACGGTGCGCGCCCGGGTGGCCAGGCCGCTCAGGAGGAGGTCCTGGCCGGTGCGCTGGTTGCGCACCAGGATGGAGCGGGTCTGCTGGAGCGCCCAGGCGAAGGTGCCGGAGGCGATCTCCTCCCGCACCACGTCCTGGAGGTGCTCGGTGCCGACGGGGGGATAGCAGTGGCCCAGGACGAACTCGTGCTGCTCGGGCTCGACCAGCCAGAAGCCGAGCTGCTGGAAGGGGACGATGCGGCAGAGGTGGTCGGAGGCGATCCCGAAGACCTTCTCCGGCTGCTCGCACTCGCGGATCTGGCGCTGGAAGGTCTCCAGGCTGGCGAGCTTGCCGAGGAGCTCCTCGTACTGGTCGCGGCGGCGAGAGGCCAGGGAGACCACGCCGGACTCGGGGGGAACGGGCACGAGGGGGCCGGACCGGGTGCCCCTCCCCTTCTCGCCGGTCCCCGCGGGAGGGGCGATGTCCGGATCGTTCATCTTTTGGGTCGGCGCCTTCCTGCCGCTACTTCTTGTGGGGGTCCATCAGGATGCCCGCGACCTCGGCGAACTGGCGGTCGATCTCCCGCATGGCGCTGCTGAAGATGGTCGGCTTGAGGTTGACGCGCTGCCAGGCGTCGGGGGAAAGGGGCGGCACGAGCCATTCGCCGCTGTTGCCCAGCTCCATGCCGTGGGAGAAGATGTCGGCCACGTGGACGAACGACGCCTCCGACTGGAAGGCGGTGGCCAGGAGGGGGCGGTGGTGCCAGGCCACGCCGCCGATGAGCGGCTCCGGCAGGTCCCACGCCTCCAGCAGCGCGGCCCCCACGTCGGCGTGGTCGTAGCCGAGGGTCTCCCGCTCGATGCGGTAGAGGAGCTGGCGCTCCTCCTGGGCGACCGAGATCATCGCCCGCATCCGGTCGGGCATCTGGATGCACATCACGAGGCGGCCGATGTCGTGGAGGAGCCCGGCGACGAAGTAGCGCTCCACGTTCGGCTCCCGGTGGTAGGCGGCGAGGACGCGGGCCGAGATGCCGACGCCGATGCTGTGGGTCCAGAAGCTGTAGGTGTCGATCAGGTCGGGGGGGATGCCCTCGAAGAGCTCGATGATCTTGGTGCAGAGCGCCAGGTCGCGCACGTGCTGGAGGCCGATCACGGAGACGGCCTCGGTGATGGTGTCGATGCGGCGCGGGAAGCCGAAGAAGGCGCTGTTCCCCAGCCGGAGGAGGCGCGCGGTCAGGCCCTGGTCGTGGCTGATGACCTCGCCGATCCGGGTGATCGAGGAGTTCGGGTTGTCGACCTCCTTCTTGATCTCGACGTAGATCGTGGGCAGGGAGGGCAGTTCGGACAGGTTGCCCACCAGGTCGCGGCTGGTGGCGGTATTGACCTCCCCGGCGTTGGCGGAAACGTTATCCATAGAGGGTCTTGGCCTTGCGGGCCACGCAGTGGCGGAAGAGCTCCTTCATGGTCGGGTCGCCCAGCGAGGCGCGCATGAACTTGTCACGGAGCATGTTCTCCGCCTTGGCGAAGTTCTCCGGCGTGATGTCCTGGAGTTCCAGGACGTCGTTGCGGGACGGGCCGGCGCCCTTGACGGTGACCTCGACGATCCCCCAGGAGCGCAACAGGGTCAGATGGCGGTCGGTCAGCTCGGTCCCGGCGCGGATCAGGATCTGGCTGTGGCCGTTCTTGACGTCCTTCTCCAGGACCAGGCCCGCCTTGACTTCTTCGATGCTAATGAGCGCCATGGAGGGGGGAAAGGGAGGGGCGGCCCCTGTCACGCGGGCCACAGGAAGACGGGGACGATATCTCCTTCATGGAGTGCGGAGGCGGCTTCAATCCTCAAGTATCCGTTTGCTTCCCGCAGGCTGGCAAGATGATTGGAACTCGTCCAGTCCAAAGGTCTTACGCAAAAACGCCCCCCCTCGCTCCGCCACGCGCAAGGCCAGTAGGTCTCGCGGGGATTCCCCATTCCCGGCAGGACGGCGTCGAGGAATCCGGGGACGGTTTCCCCGGCGGGACGGGCCCCCATCCGGACCTCGAGGGCGCGGCGGACGAAGAGCTGGAAAGTGACGTGGTGGGAAAGCGGATTCCCGGGCAGGGCGAAGGCGGCCCGGAACGACTCCCCCTCCCCGCGCGTGGCGAAGAGGAGCGGGCGGCCCGGGCGGACGTTGACCCCCGCCAGATGGACCGCGAACCCGGCCCGCTCCAGCGCCTCCCGGGCGTGGTCGTGGTCGCCGCCGCCCGCCCCGCCGGAGATGAGGAGGAAATCGGAGGCCTCGGCGGCGGCGGCGGTTTCGGCGAAGATGAGGGAGGGATCGTCGCCGAGCCGCTTCTGGAGGACAAGGGCGGCGCCCGTCCCGGCGACCAGCCCGGCGACGAGGACCGAGTTCGAGTCGCGGATCTGCCCGGGGCCGGGGACCGCGGCGGGGTCGGCCAGCTCGTTTCCCGTGGCCAGGTGGGCGACCCGGGGCCGGACCGCGACCCGGGGCGCCGCGGCCCCCGCGGTGGCGAGGATGCCGAGCGCGGCGGCGTTCAGCCGGGTTCCGGCGTCCAGGAGCCGGTCGCCCCGCCGGTAGTCCTGGCCGCGCGGGCGGACGTGGGAGGGGCCGTCCAGGCTGCGGAAACGGACCCGGCCGCCCCCGACCTCGGCGGCTTCCTGGACGACCACGCGCCCGGCGCCCTCCGGGAGCGGGGCGCCGGTGAGGATGCGGACGCAGGTGCCGGGCTCGACGCGGATGCCGGGCAGCCGGCCCGGCTCCGCGCCGCCGACAAGGCGGAACGAGGGGGAGGCGTCGCCGTCGGCGATCGCGTAGCCGTCCATCGCCGACTTGGCGAACGGCGGCTCGTCGGCGTCGGCGATCACGTCCTCGCGCAGGACCCGGCCCAGCGCGGCGCCGAGCGGGACCGCCTCGGCGGGACCCGGGACGATCCGTTCCGCGATCAGGGAAAGCGCCTGGGCGACCGAGGGGAGGGACATCACTTGACTATTGACTTTTTTCGCCGTCGCCGCAATCGTACACGCCACTCTTATCGAGAGCAGCGGAGGGACTGGCCCTGAGAAGCTGCGGCAACCGAGACCGGCGGAAGAAATTTCGCCGTTCTGCCAGGTGCTAAACCCAGCGCCGACATCACGTCGGGGAAGGATAAGAGGTGTGGAAGCCCCATAGGCTTTCCCTCCTCCCCTCCGCTCCCCGGACCCGGTCCGCCCCAGGCGTGCCGTGCCCGAGAGAGACGCCGGACTTTTCGAGCGGGGGAAACGAGACACGATGAGCACCGAGTTTTTCAGCAACCTGAAGTGCCGCGAATGCGGGCGCCTCTACGAGAAGAAGGCGATCCACGTCTGCGAGTTCGACTTCGGCCCCCTCGAGGCGGCCTACGACTACGACAAGATCAAGAAGGCGATCAGCCGCGAGAAGATCGCCTCCCGCCCCCAGACGATGTGGCGCTACCGGGAGCTGCTCCCGATCGACGGCGAGCCCACGGTCGGCACCCAGGTCGGCTTCACCCCGCTGCTCAAGGCCGACCGGCTGGCGAAGGCCCTCGGCATCAAGACCCTCTACATCAAGAACGACGCGGTGAACTACCCGACGCTCTCCTTCAAGGACCGCGTCGTCTCGGTCGCCCTCTCGCGCGCCCGGGAGCTGGGCTTCGAGATCGTGGCCTGCGCCTCGACCGGCAACCTCGCGAACAGCGTCGCCGCGAACGCCGCCGCGGCGGGCCTGAAGAGCTACGTCCTCATCCCCGCCGACCTGGAACGGGGCAAGGTCCTCAACAGCCTCGTCTACGGCACCCAGGTGATCGGCATCCGGGGCGCCTACGACCAGGTGAACCGCCTCTGCTCCGAGATCGCCGGGAAGTACGGGTGGGGCTTCGTGAACGTGAACCTGCGGCCCTACTACGCCGAGGGGTCGAAGTCGATGGGCTTCGAGATCCTGGAGCAGCTCGGCTGGCAGATCCCGCGCCACACCGTGGTCCCGATGGCGAGCGGCTCCCTCCTCACCAAGATCACCAAGTCGTACGAGGAGTCGATCAAGGTCGGCCTCGTCTCCGAGGCGCCGTTCTCCGTGCACGGCGCGCAGGCGACCGGCTGCGGCCCGATCACCGCCGCCTTCAAGGCGGGCACCGACATCATCAAGCCGGTGCCGAAGCCCGACACCATCGCCAAGTCGCTCGCGATCGGCACCCCGGCCGACGGCTACTACGCGGTCCACGCCATGCGCCAGACCGGCGGCGGCGCCGAGGACGTGAGCGACCCGGAGATCATCGACGGGATCAAGCTCCTCGCCGAGTGCGAGGGCATCTTCACCGAGACGGCGGGCGGCGTCACCGTGGCCTGCGCGCGGAAGCTGATCGCCTCCGGCAGGATCCCCGCGAACGAGGCGGCGGTCCTCTGCATCACCGGCAACGGCCTGAAGACGGCCGAGGCGGTGGCCGACCACGTCGGCGCCCCCCGCGTCATCCAGCCCAGCCTGCGCGAATTCGAGGCCCTGCTCCAGGGCGACGCCCTCGAGGCGGCCGCCTGATCCCCTCACCCCAACCGAACCAAGACCATGCCCCTGAAAGTCGGAATCCCCACCCCGCTGCGCAACCTCACGAACAACCAGGACGAGGTCGACGCCTCCGGCGCCACCATCGGCGACATCCTGGCCGACCTCGAGAAGAACTTCCCCGGCATCGGGGAGCGCCTCGTCGACGCCGAGGGCAACGTGCGCCGCTTCGTGAACATCTACGTCAACGGCGAGGACATCCGCTTCCTGCAGGACAAGGCGACCGCCGTGACCGAGAAGGACGAGATCAGCATCGTCCCCGCGATCGCCGGAGGTTGATTCCTTTCCGCCCCGCGTTACCTTAAGCCCATGGCCTCCGAAACCCAGCGCCTCTGGCTCACCTTCGACGCCTCCGCGTCGCAGAAGCCGCTCCTCTGCCTGATGACGCGGAAGTTCGACGTCGTCTTCAACATCCGCAACGCCAGCGTGGCGAAGGAGGTCGGCATCCTGGGCGTCTCGTTCGAGGGCGATCGCCAGGTCGTCAAGCAGGCCATCGCCTGGCTGGAGGGCGAGGGCGTCCAGGTCGAGCCGGTCGAGATCAACACGATCGAGGGCTGATCCCCTCCCGGGGATTCTCGGGCGATCCCCCTAGAATCGGAGCCTTTCCTTTATGCCAAGGCTTCCCTAGGTTCCAGCCAGGGCACATGAGGAAACATTTCTGGCACAACACGTCGCTACCGGCGCAACGACTGCAATGCCTCCTCGCCGCCGGCGCCACCGCGGCGCTCCTCCTGGGGGCCGCTTTCTTCGCCCAGGAGATTTCCCGGGGCTACGAGATCAAGGAGGCGGCCACGCAGCGCCTCGCCGATCTCGACCACGATTCGTATCTCATCTCGGCGCGCCTGCGCGGCCGGGCCAACGACCTTTTCTTCGTCAAGCGGGTCGCCGAGGAGGAGCTGCTCCGCAATCCCGGCGCCCGCCCCGACAGCGACAGCGTGCGCAGCATCTGCAAGACGCTGATGCTGGCGCGCAGCCAATACGACCAGATCCGCATCCTCAGCCCCTCGGGGCGCGAGGTGATGCGCTACAACTGGAACGAGAAGGCCGCCGCCTCCCCGCTGGAGGAGGTACCCGTCGTCGCGCTGCAGGACAAGTCGGACCGCCCCTATTACCGGGAGACCGTGCAGGCGGTGTCGGACGCGGCGGTCTTCTCCGTCCTGGACCTGAACGTGGAGCACGGCCGGATCGAGGCCCCGTTCAAGCCGATGATCCGCGTCAGCGGGCAGATCGTGGACGGCGCGGGAAAGCTGCGCGGCGTCGTCGTCCTCAACTACCTGGGGGACCGCATCCTGCGCGAGTTCCTCCTGGACGCGGCCAAGCCCCGCCAGCTCCTTCTCCTCAACCAGACCGGCGACTGGCTGGTCGGCCCCGACGCGGCGTCCGAGTGGGGCTTCATGTTCCCCGACGAGCATCGCGCCAACGTGCGGCGGGACGATCCCGAGCTCTGGAACCGCCTCCACGCGCAGTCGTCCGGCTGGTTCACCCTCCACGGCATCCTCTATTGCTTCGAGAACATCGACCCGCTGGACAACCCCAACGACTACCCTCCCCTGCGAATGCCCACCGCGGGCGGGGAGCGGCTCCAGTGGACGATGCTGTCCCGGGTGCCGGAAGCCGCGATCATGGCCAAATCCCGGGGCGCCCGGAGCGCGATCTGGCTCGTGGCCGCCGCTGCCACCGCGATCGGCGTGCCCGCGATCTGGATCGCCCTTTCCTCCCACCAGCGCCGCCGCAGCGCCCTGCAGGAGCTGGAGAAGTCGCTGGCCAAGGAGAAGGAGCTGGCGCGGGAGGCCCAGGCGGCGGAGCGGGCCAAGAGCCAGTTCCTGGCGGTGATGAGCCACGAGATCCGCACCCCGATGAACGGGGTGATCGGCATGACCGCGATCCTGGCCGACACCCAGATGGACGCGATGCAGCGGGACTGCGTGGAGACGATCCGCGTCAGCGGCGAGTCGCTCCTGACGGTCATCAACGACATCCTCGACTTCTCCAAGATCGAGTCGGGGAAGATGAGCCTGGAACAGAAGCCGTTCGACCTGCGGCGCTGCATCGAGGAGGCGTTCGACCTCTTCACCCCCAAGATCCAGGAGAAGCGGCTGGAGGCCGCCTACCTGATCGCCCCCGACGTCCCCGCCAGCGTGGTCGGCGACGTGACGCGCCTGCGCCAGATCCTGGTCAACCTGCTGGGCAACGCGGTGAAGTTCACCTCCCAGGGGGAGATCGTCCTCGACGTGCGCCGCCAGGAGAACTCGTCCAACCGGCTTCTCTTCTCGATCACCGACACCGGCATCGGCATCCCGCCGGAGGCGGTCCCGAACCTCTTCCAGTCGTTCCAGCAGGTCGACAGCTCCACCACGCGCCGCTACGGCGGGAGCGGCCTGGGGCTGGCGATCAGCCGCCGCCTCGCCGAGCTGATGGACGGCGCCATGTGGGTGGATAGCGCGCCCGGCAAGGGATCGGTCTTCTCGTTCACCGCGTTCCTCCCGGCGGCCCCCAGCCACCGCTCCCTGACCATGATGGCGCAGCCGGCAGGGCATTCCGGGCCGTTCTCCGCCCTGGTCGTCGACGACAACGCCACCAACCGGCGCATCCTCGACGTGCAGCTCGCGGCGTGGGGCATGGCCCCCGTCTCGGTCGCGTCGGGCCGCGAGGCGCTGGACCGCCTGGAAACCCAGGCGTTCGACGTGATCCTGATCGACTTCCAGATGCCGGAGATGGACGGCGTCGCCACCGCCCGGGCGATCCGGGAAAAATCGCCCTCCGCCGCGGTGCCGCTCATCCTCCTCTCCTCGTCGGGGGAGACGGTCACGGGCAAGAGCGGCGCCCTCTTCGCCTTCCAGCTCCCGAAGCCGATCAAGCAGTCGGTCCTCTTCGACGCCCTGCAGCACGTGGCCGGCCTCGGGCTCCAGAAGGAGGATTCGACGTCCTCCCGGCAGCAGCAGTTCGATCCCTCCCATGCGGAGAACCACCCGTTGCGCATCCTCCTGGCCGAAGACAACGCGGTAAACCAGAAGGTGGGATTGATGATGCTGGCCAGCTTCGGCTACCACGCCCACCTCGCCGCGAACGGCCGCGAGGCGCTCGACGCGATCGAGGCCACCCGCGACGACTCCCCTTACGACCTGGTCCTGATGGACGTGCAAATGCCGGAGATGGACGGCGTCACCGCCGCCCAGATCGTCCTGGACACCCACGGCCCCCGGCGCCCCTACCTGGCCGCCGTCACCGCCAACGCCTTGGAGGGGGACCGGGAGCGGCTCCTCGAGGCGGGTTTCGACGCCTACATCAGCAAGCCCCTCCAGGCCGACCGGCTCCAGGAAATCCTGCTCGCCGCCTCCCGCCGGAGCGCCTCGCGGCGGACCTGAAACGGCCGCGCTTCGGGGAAAAAGGAGAAAAAACGGGAATAAAGGCCCGTTTCCCGTCTCTTACTCAGATATATGGGGGACCCCGATTTCGAGAGCGCGGTCGACCGCTTCTATGCGGCGCTCTACCGTTTCGCCCTCAGCCTGGCCCGGAACGAGCCGGAGGCCTGGGACCTTACCCACCAGACGTTCAGCATCTGGGCGAAGAAAGCGCACCAGGTCCGAGAACCGTCGAAGCTGAAGAGCTGGCTCTTCCAGACTCTCTACCGGGAGTTCCTCGGCTCGCGGCGGCGGCAAACGCGCTTCCCGGAGCGGGACCTGGAAACGTGCCAGCATGAGCTGCCGCCGGTGGCTCCCGCCGTGGCGGCCGAGATCGACGGGAAGACCGTCCTCCACGCCCTCCAGTTCCTCGACGAGGAGCACCGGGCCGCCCTGACCCTCTTCTACCTCCAGGACCACTCCTACCGGGAGATCGCCGAGGTCCTGGAGATCCCCATCGGGACGGTGATGTCCCGGCTCGCGCGCGGAAAGCAGGCTCTCCGGGAAGCCCTGCTCGAGTCCAAACCGGACGCTCAAAACAAGACGATCGCGTTTCCCGAACCGAAACGGAGACCGCATCATGGATAACGCCCAAGCCCGCTTTCTGCTCCACGCCGCGCGCCCCGACGGGCGGGACGACGCCGACCCCCTCTTCGCCGAAGCCCTGGAGCAGGCCCGGCGCGACCCCGCCCTGGGCCGCTGGCTGGAGGAGGAGCGCCGCCTCGACGCGCTGCTCTCCGCGCAGCTGGCCGGCATCGCGCCGCCCGCCGACCTGAAGGCGGCCCTCCTCACCGCGCCGAAGGTGGCGCGATTCTCCGCCCCGGAGGCCTCCCCGTTCCGTCCCCTGGCGAAATGGCTGGCGATCGCGGCGGCGCTCGCGCTGCTCCTCGTCCTGCCCGGCGGGTGGGGGCTGCGCAAGATGCGCCCGTCGTTCGCCGGCTACCAGGGAGACATCTACGCCCAGATCGTCAGCGGCCAGGTGGAGAAGCTCGGCCTTCTCGATCCGCATCTCGGCGTCCTCAAGGGATGGCTGGCCGACCAGGGCGCCCCGATGCCGGCGAACCTGCCCGTCGCGGTGCTGGAGGCGCCGAGCCTCGGCTGCCGGACGTTCACCTGGCACGGCACCCCGGTCGCCCAGATCTGCTTCAAGATGAAGGACGGGCGGGTGGCGCACCTCTTCGTGATCGGGCGCAGCCGCTGGCAGGCGGCGCCTCCGGACGGCGCTCCCGATTTCCATCACCGCGGCGAATGGGCGATGGCCTGCTGGCGCGACGGCGGGAAGACCTATATCCTGGCCAAGGCCGGCTCCGAGGCCGAGATGGAGAAACTGCTGCTCTGACGCCCCCCTTCAACCCGAAAGGACCCCATGAAAGAGACCCCCGCCTCCCTCTACGCGCGCTGGACCGCGCTGCTCGACTGCCTGCGCACCCCGTTTCTCCTCGCGATCCGCCTCTACTGGGGATGGAGCTTCGTCCAGACCGGCTGGGGGAAGCTCGCCCACCCGGGCCAGGTGGCCGGCTATTTCCAAAGCCTGGGCATCCCCTTCCCTCAGCTCAACGCCCTGCTGGCGGGGGCCACCGAGACGCTGGGCGGCCTCCTGCTCCTCCTGGGACTGGGCGCGCGGATCGTCACCGTGCCGCTCCTCTTCGTCCTGGCGGTGGCCTACGCCACCGCCGAGTCGGACGCGCTGAAGGCGATTTGGACCAACGGCGACGTGGACAAGTTCACCGCGGCGACGCCGTTCCTCTTCGCCCTGGCCTGCCTGGTCGTCCTGCTTTTCGGGCCGGGCGCCTGGTCGCTGGACGCGGTGCTCGCCAGGCGCTATAAAAAGGCGGGGGCCGGGGAATAAACCGGCCCGCCCACGCCTCTTGCTTTCGACGAGGGAGCCGGGCTTCCCGTCGCCAACCCAACAACACGAACCAAGGGATCCAACACATGAAT
>FSUQ01000152.1_pt1 | contig 11763 bp, 15 predicted proteins | sample 1637471 | NCBI WGS metagenome assembly FSUQ01 (sample SAMEA3914816, study PRJEB12502) | metagenome | biome: forest; material: soil | place: USA | collected 2011-09-16 | depth 0.3 m | reverse complement strand
TCGTGAACTACACCGGCGCCGTCGAGGGCAAGCCGGTCGCCGAGATCGCCCCCCAGGCCCGCCAGCTCGCGGGCGGCGAGGGCCAGTGGCTCCTCGTCCGGGACGACTACTTCATCCCCGGCTTCACCCAGCAGCTCGTCGGCATGCAGCCCGGCGAGAAGAAGACCATCAACGTCACCTTCCCCGCCGACCTCGAGATCGAGGGCCTCACCGGCAAGCCCGCCACCTACGAGGTCGAGCTCAAGGGGATCAAGGTCCGCGAGCTCCCCGAGCTGACCGACGAGATCGCCCAGCAGGCCGCCCAGGTGCCCGCCGCCGAGCTGCCCGCCAAGGTCCGCGAGTCGATCCAGAAGGAGAAGGAGCGCTCCGCCAAGGCGGCCCAGAAGCGCCAGATCGGCGAGAAGCTCCTCGCCTCGGTCGAGTTCGACCTGCCCGAGTCGGCGGTCAAGGACGAGACCCGCGACGTGGTCTACGACATCGTCTCCGAGAACCAGCAGCGCGGCATCCCCGCCGACGTGCTGGAGGAGAAGAAGGACGAGATCTTCGAGAACGCCACCAAGAGTGCCAAGGAGATGGTGAAGCTCAACTTCATCCTCCGCAAGATCGCCGAGGAGGAGAAGATCACCGTCAAGGACGAGCAGGTCTACCAGTACGTCGGCTTCATGGCCATGCAGCAGGGCAAGCCGATCGAGAAGGTCGCCAAGGAGCTCTCCGAGAACGGCTCGCTGCCGCAGGTGGAGCGCCGCATCCTCGCGCAAAACGTGATGGACTTTCTCTTGGAGCAGGCGAAGGTTGAGGCTGCGTAAGCGCACCTCCATGAGCCTCCATTCCTCCTCCGATTTCGGCCCCCTCTCCCGGCATCTCGCCGAGCCGCTGGCTGCCCGCCATGGCTCGCAGGGCGCCGTCATTCCCATGGTCATCGAGCAGACCGGGCGCGGCGAGCAGGGCTACGACATCTACTCCCGCCTGCTCAAGGACCGGATCATCTTCATCGGCACGCCGATCAACGACGACATCGCCAACGTCATCATCGCGCAGCTCCTCTTCCTCCAGATGCAGGACCCGAAGAAGGACATCAGCATCTACGTCCACTCCCCGGGCGGCTACGTCACCGCGGGCCTGGCGATCTACGACACCATGCAGTTCATGAGCTGCGACGTGGCCACCTACTGCATCGGCCAGGCGGCCAGCATGGGGGCGGTCCTCCTCGCGGCGGGCACCAAGGGGAAGAGGTTCGCCCTCCCCAACGCCCGCATCATGATCCACCAGCCGCTGGGCGGCGCCCAGGGCATGGCGGCCGACATCAGCATCCAGGCCAAGGAGATCCTCCGCACCAAGCGGACCCTCAACGAGATCATGGCCCGCCACACCGGCCAGCCGTTCGAGCGGGTCGAGAAGGACACCGACCGCGACTTCTTCATGTCGGCCGACGACGCGAAGGAGTACGGCCTGATCGACGAGGTCGTGAAGATCAAGAAGACGGGCGACTACCCTCCCGAGAAAGCGGCCGAGAAGCCGGCCGAGAAGAAGTAGCGGCGCGAGCGACGCCTTGAGGAGCGCGAGACCATGGCCCGGCCCGTCAATCTCACCATGTGCTCCTTCTGCGGCCGGAGCCACGCCGAGGTGCGCAAGTTGATCGCCGGGCCCGGCGTCTACATCTGCGACTCCTGCATCGTCGTCTGCAAGAACATCCTCGACAAGGAGCTGCGCGAGGAGGCTCAGGGTCCGGGCGCGGGCGCCCCCGGCAAGACGGTCCGCGCCCTGCGCGTCCCCAAGCCCGCCGAGATCCGCCGCGCCCTCGACGAGCACGTCGTCGGCCAGGACCACGCCAAGAAGGTCCTCTCCGTCGCCGTCCACAACCATTACAAGCGGATGCAGGCCGAGGAGGCCCGCCTCCAGGCCCGCGCCGAGCAGACCGAGATCCCGTTCTCGCCCGAGGCCCACGTCGAGCTGGATAAGAGCAACATCCTCCTGATCGGCCCCACCGGCTCCGGGAAGACCCTGCTCGCCCGCACCCTGGCCCGCATCCTCGACGTCCCCTTCTGCATCGCCGACGCCACCACGCTGACCGAGGCGGGCTACGTCGGCGAGGACGTCGAGACCATCGTCCTGCGCCTCCTCCAGGCCGCCGACTACGACGTGAAGCGGGCCGAGACCGGCATCATCTACATCGACGAGATCGACAAGATCTCCCGGAAGGGCGACAGCGCCTCGATCACGCGCGACGTGTCGGGGGAGGGGGTCCAGCAGGCCCTCCTCAAGATCCTGGAGGGGACCGTCTGCAACGTCCCCCCCCAGGGCGGCCGGAAGCACCCGCACCAGGAATACATCCAGATCAACACGGAGAAGATCCTCTTCATCTGCGGCGGCGCCTTCGTCGGGCTGTCCCAGATCGTGCAGCGCCGCGTCGGGCAGAAAAGGCTCGGATTCGCGGCGTCCACGTCGGCGGCCGAGGCCACCGTCTCCGACTTCGACGCGGGCCGCATCCTCCAGCAGACCGAGCCGGAGGACCTCATCGCCTACGGCCTGATCCCCGAGTTCATCGGCCGCCTCCCCGTCGCCGCCGCCCTGGGCGAGCTGACCGAGGACGAGCTGATCGCCGTCCTCACCGAGCCGCAGAACGCCCTGACCAAGCAGTACGCCAAGCTCTTCGGCATGGAGAACGTCGTCCTCTCGTTCACCAAGGACGCCCTGCGCGCCCTGGCCCAGGAGGCGATCCGCAAGGGCACCGGCGCCCGCGCCCTCCGCACCCTGCTGGAGAAACTGACGCTCGACCTCATGTACGAGCTGCCCTCCCGCGAGGACATCGCCGAGGTCACCGTCAACCGCGCCGCGGTCGAGGGGAAGAAGCCCCCGCTCCTACGCCGGAAGCAGGACAAGGAAGCGGCTTAAATGTCGGCGATGGAAAAGGTCTTACTGGGACTTATCCTTGTCGAGACGGCCGTGTTTTTCGGGCTGGCTTTCCGCATTAGGCAAATCAATGCCAAGCACGATGTCCTTCTAAGGGGCGCTCCTTTAAATATTGCAGCTCTTTTTGTGATCCCTGGGGGGATCGTGGCAGCTTTGGTTAGGGGTGGGAAACTGCCCCCTATCTATTTGTGGATCGCAGGCCTGTTGGTGCTAGCTGTTTTGGTGGGATGTGCCTGGCAGAGCCTTTTATCCTTAAAGTCCGAAAAGCAGTAATTTAGGACGTCCCTTCCCATGAAAAAAATCGGCATCCTCCTCTCCGGCTGCGGCGTCTACGACGGCTCCGAAATCCACGAGGCGGTCCTGACCCTGCTCGCCGTCGAGCGGGCGGGGGCGGAGGCGGTCTGCCTGGCGCCCGACGTGGCGCAGGCCGACGTGGTCGACCACCTGGGCGGCTCCATCGTCCGGGGCGAATCCCGCAACGTCCTCCACGAGTCGGCCCGGATCGCCCGGGGCAAGGTCCGGGACACGGGCATGATCACCGCTGGGGAGCTGGACGCGCTGGTCGTGGTGGGCGGCTACGGCGCGGCGAAGAACCTCTGTAATTTCGCCACCGCGCCGGGCGGCCCGATGGTGATCGAGCCCTCGGTGGCGACGCTGATCCGGGACCTGTTCGCGGCGCGGAAGCCGATGGGGTTCCTCTGCATCTCCTCGGTCCTCGCCGCGGAGGTGCTGCGGGGGGAGGGGATCGAGCTGACGATCGGCACCGAGGCCAAGACCGCCGCCGCCCTGGAAAAGCTGGGCGCGAAACACGTCCCCACCTCCGTCACCGAAATCCACTGCGACCCGAAGCATCCCGTCGTGAGCTCGGCCGCCTACATGCTCGGGGAGACGCTCTCCGAGGTGGCCGTCGGGATCGACAAGCTGGTGGCCGAGGTGGTCCGGCTTACGAATTGACCTCGTCGGCGTCGTCGGCGCCATCGCCCTCGGCCGCCTCCACCTCGAACTCGAAGCCGCCGACCCAGCGGACCAGGAGGTTGTAGGCGGCGGCCAGGATGACGAAGGCGACGAACCCGACCGCGGGCATCACGAGCGGCATCATCACGTAGGCCCAGCCGATCGAGCTCAGCAGGCCCTTGCCGAAGAGGATCAGCGTGGCGCCGAGCAGGCCGTAAACCAGTCCGACCAGGGTGCAGAGGATCACCACCATCTTGCTCGATTGAACGATCGAGATCCGGACGATTTGTTTCTTCATGGCAACCTCCACGCTAGCCGTTTGATCTTTTCGGCCAAGTCCATAAGGTGGGAGGCCATGGCCTCCGATGCTTCCCTGCGCTGTCCCCGCTGCCTCTCCCTCAATCCCGCCGGGACGGCGTCGTGCCGCCAATGCGGGGCGCCCCTGGCGCCGGGCGCGCCCCCGGCGGCCTGGAGCCCGTCCACCCTGTTCCTGACCGGGATCTGGCTCGTGCTCGGCCCGGGCGTCCTGATGCCCCTCTTCTTCCTCTCGCCCTGGTTCCTGGCCGGCCCGGGAGCGTCGTTCCGGCTCCTGGGAAGCGCCGTCTACTTCGTCGTCGCCGCCGCGGTCCTGGGCTGGATCACGGTCCGCTATTTCCGGCGGGGTTGACCGGCCCCCGGTTTGGGATATCTTAGTACCAAGGTTATGAAAACATTCCTGGTTCTGGCCGCGGCGAGCGCGATAGGGGTCGGCCTGGCGGCCGCCGCCACCAACGCGCCCTCGGCGACGTACACGTATCGCACCGGTACCGACACGAACCCCCACAACGTCGACAGCCAGCTCACCAAGGCGATTCCCGCCGGCAAGTCGGGCGCCGTCCCCACCAGCAAGTTCGCGCCCCGTCCCGCCGGCGTCGCCGCCGACCTCTACCACAAGGGCCCGGTCGTCCTTTCTCCGCTGGCCCCGCCCAGCTACGGCTACGGCGAGAAGAACCTGACCGCCGCCGCCCCGGGCGCCCTGGGGACCGACACCCGGAGCAACCCGGGCAAGCCGCCCGAGTTCGGCGGGTTGCGGATCTTCGGCTGGGATTTTTGAGGTTTCCCCGAGAAAAGCGGGAAATCGTTGGAATTTAGCTTGTCATCCTTCCCGGGTCGGGCAGGATTGGCCCTCCATTTTAATTTTTAAGAGGCACTTTATGATCGCAGTCATTCGCACCGGCGGGAAACAGTACAAGGTGGCCGAGGGGGAGACCCTCGACGTCGAACTCCTGGAGTTCCAGGACAAGAAGGCCACCATCACCGACGTCCTTCTGGTCGCCAACGGTTCCGATATCAAAATCGGCAAGCCGTCCCTGAGCGGCGCCTCCGTCGCCCTCGAGCTGGTCGACGAGGTCAAGGCCGACAAGGTCATCGCCTTCAAGTATCGCCGCCGCGAGGGTTACCACCGCACCGTCGGCCACCGCCAGAAGCTGAGCCGCGTGAAGGTCACGAAGATCAGCCTCTAGTCCATTTTCAGAACCGATAACGGAGACATTCCATGGCACATAAAAAGGGTCAGGGCAGCACGAAGAACGGACGCGACAGCGTCAGCAAGCGCCTGGGCGTGAAGCGTTTCGGCGGCCAGACCGTCACCGCCGGCAGCATCATCATCCGCCAGCGCGGCACCAAGGTCCATCCCGGCAAGAACATGGGCATCGGCCGCGACCACACCCTCTTCGCCCTGATCGACGGCACCGTCCAGTTCGACAAGCCGAAGAACCAGGTCCACATCCTTCCGCTCGCCGCCCAGTCGGCCAGCTAAGGGATCGGTCCCGAAAAGCTTTCGGCGGCGCGGCGGACCTGAAAAGGTCTCCCGCGCCGCTTTTTTTTAACCAACCCCTCCCGCCATGTTCATCGACCGCATCCGCATCCTGGCCCGCGCCGGCAAAGGGGGGCGGGGCTGCGTCAGCTTCCTGCGCGAGCTGCACCGGCCCAACGGCGGTCCCGACGGCGGCGACGGCGGCCAGGGCGGCAGTGTCATCCTGGAGGTCGACTACCACCTCAACAACCTCAACCACCTCAGCTACGTCCCGCACCAGTTCGGCCTCAACGGGCAGAACGGCGGCAGCGCCCAGTGCACCGGCCGGAACGCCAAGGACCTGGTCTTGAAGGTGCCGCCCGGCACCGTGGTGAGCCGCCTCGACGGCGGGGAGGGGGAGGACATCGATTCGGACGGCCGCGCCGTGCCGGAGAAGCTGATGCCGCTCCCCGAGCTGGGCGCCGACCTGGAAGTCGTGGCCGACCTGACGACCCCCGGCGAGCGCATCGTCCTCCGCAAGGGCGGCGACGGCGGACGGGGCAACCGCCACTTCAAGTCGTCCACGAACCAGGCCCCGCGCCGCTACGAGGAGGGCTGGCCGGGCGAGCAGGGGCAGTACCTCCTGGAGCTGAAGTCGATCGCCGACGTCGGCCTGGTCGGCTATCCCAACGCGGGCAAGTCGACCACGCTGTCCCGTCTCTCCAAGGCGCAGCCGAAGATCGGCAACTACCCGTTCACCACCCTGGCGCCGATGATCGGCGTCATCGAGTATCCCGACTTCCGCAAGGTCAACGTCGCCGACATCCCGGGCCTGATCGAGGGCGCCAGCGAGGGGCGCGGCCTGGGGCACGAGTTCCTGCGCCACGTGGAGCGGTGCGCCGTCCTCCTTTTCGTCGTCGACATGGCGGGCAGCGAGGGGCGCGACCCGCTCGACGACTTCAAGCTTCTGCGCAAGGAGCTGAAGATCTACCGCGCCGACCTCTCCGAGCGCCCCTACCTCATCGCCGCAAACAAGATGGACCTCCCCGGCGCCGAGGAGAACCTGTCCGTCTTCAGGAAAAAGGTCCGCCGCAAGGTCTTCCCCCTCTCGGCCGACAAGGGCGACGGCGTCGAGGAGCTCAAGGCGCTTCTCCGCGAGGCGGTCGACAAGAACCAGGGCGTCAAGGATCGTGCCGCCAAGGCCGCCGAGGCCGCCAAAAACGAGCCCGCCGACTAATCGGATTGCCAAAAGCGGCCCGAATCTCCAAACAGTAACGCCACATTCCCATCACATCCCCCATGGCCATTCGCAAACGCATCGTTGTCCTCGGCGCCGGCTTCGCCGGTCTTGAATTCTGCAAGAAGCTGAACACCTCCGAATACGAGGTCGTCGTCATCGACAAGCGCAACCACCACCTCTTCCAGCCGCTCCTCTACCAGGTGGCGACCGCCGGCCTCTCCGGCCCCGACATCGCGCAGCCGATCCGCTCCATCCTCCACCACGTCCCGAACCTCACCGTCTACCTGGACGAGGTGACCGACATCAAGCTGGCCGAGAAGAAGGTCTACTGCCGCGAGCGCGAGTTCGCCTACGACTACCTCGTCCTCGCGCTGGGCGGGAAGACCTCCTACTTCGGCAAGGACCACTGGGAGCAGTTCGCCCCCGGCCTCAAGACCCTCGACGACGCGATCGGCATCCGCCAGAACGCGCTCATGGCGTTCGAGAAGGCCGAGAACACCACCGACCTCGCGCTGCGCAAGAAGCTCATGACCATCGTGGTCATCGGCGGCGGGCCGACCGGCGTCGAGATGGCCGGCGCCTTCGCCGAGCTGAGCCGCCAGGTCCTCCCCCGCGACTTCGACCACATCGATTCCCGCGAGACCCGGATCATCCTGATCGAGGCCGCCCCCCGCATCCTGGGCCACCTGCCCGAGGACCTCTCCACCAGCGGCCAGCGCCAGCTCGAGCAGCTCGGCGTCGAGGTCCGCGTCGGCTGCATGGTGAAGGACATCCGCGACGGCGAGGTCCACCTGGAGAACGAGGTGATCCAGGCCGGCACGATCTTCTGGAGTGCCGGCGTCGGCGCCAGCCCGCTCACCCGGAAGCTGGGCATCGAGGTCGACCGCGCGGGCCGCATCCCGGTCCAGCCCGACCTGAGCGTCGCGGGTTACCCCGAGGTCTTCGCCCTGGGCGACATCATCTCCCTCAAGGACCCGAAGAGCGGCAAGCCGGTCCCCGGCGTCTCCCCCGCCGCGATCCAGATGGGCGACTTCGTTGCCGCCGTCCTCAACAGCGAGGCCCCGTCCAAGAAGCTCGACAACGCCGCCCGCCCCGCCTTCACCTACTGGGACAAGGGCACCATGGCCACCATCGGCCGCTCCCACGCCGTCGCGATGATGGGCGGGGTGAAGTTCAGCGGCTATCTCGCGTGGCTCGCCTGGCTCTTCGTCCACCTGCTCTTCGTGATCGGCCTGCGCAACAAGCTCTCGGTGCTCCTCCAGTGGACCCACAGCTACTTCCGCTACAAGCGGAGCAGCCGGATCATCCTGGACAACTACTCGGCCAAGTCCCAGGGACGCTCCCTGGACGTCTAAGCCGCCGACGACAGGGATGGGCACCGCGCGCCTCATCTACGCCGCGAGCGAGTCGGACGCCGACCTGCTCTACGCGACGAGGCTGCCGGTGCCCGACCCGTTCGTCTGGTTCGAGACGCGGGGCCGTACCCGCGTCGCCCTCAGCCCCCTGGAGGTCGACCGCGCCCGGCGCGTCTGCCGGGAGACCGGCCGCGTCGACGAGGTGCTGGCCGCCGCCGACTTCCTCCCGCCGAAAGGGGACCGGGGCGCCGCAGTCCTGATCTTCGCCCTGGCAAAGAAATTCAAGTTCGCCTCCCTGGAGGTGCCGGAGAGTTTCCCCTTCGGCCTCGCCGAGGCGCTGCGGAAGAAAGGCCTCGCGGTGAAGCCCAGGCCGGGCCTCTTCTTCCCCGAACGGGAGATCAAGGACAAGGCGGAGATCGTCCACATCACCGCCGCCCTCCGCGCCGCCGAGGCGGGGATGGAGCAGGCGTTTGCCGTCCTGAGGCAGAGCCGGATCGGGAAGGGGAACCTCCTCTCCTGGCGCGGCGCGCCGCTCACCTCGGAGCGGCTCCGCGGGGAGATCGACGCCGTCATCATGAGGGCCGGGGCGCTTCCCGCCGGGACGATCGTGGCGGGCGGCGAGCAGGCGTGCGACCCCCACGAGCGGGGCCACGGCCCGTTGCGCGCCCACCAGGCCATCATCCTCGACATCTTCCCGCGCATGCAGCGCACCGGCTACTTCGGCGACCTGACCCGCACCGTGGTGAAGGGGCGCCCCTCCGCCGCGCTGGAGAGGCTCTACGACACCGTGGCCGAGGGGAAGCGCTGGATCATGGCCCGCACCAAGGCGGGGGCCGACGGCGCCGCGCTGCACAAGCAGCTCACGGAGCGCTTCGCCCAGGCGGGCTTCCCCACCGAGAAGCGCCAGGAAGACGGCCGCTGGGTCGGCTTCTTCCACGGCACCGGCCACAGCCTGGGCCTGGAGATCCACGAGCCGCCGCGCTACGGCGCGGGGAAATTCCGCGCGGGCACGGTCATGACCATCGAGCCGGGCCTCTATTTTCCAGGCCTCGGCGGAGTGCGGCTGGAAGACCTCGTCGTGATCGGCGCGCGCGGCGCGCGCAATCTTACGCGTGTGGCGGAAAAACTCCGCGTGGGTTGACCGCCCCGCGAAGCCGATAGATACAGGCCTCCGCGGGCGTCAAGGGAAGACGCTCCCGCCGCGCGATTTGAAAGTCGATAATGGATTTCATTTTCGATTGACGCTTTTCTTTCGCGCTGTCAGAACCTCCGGATTGCTCGAAGGCCCTGTTTACGGGGCACGGAGAGCCATCAACCAACCAAAAGGAGTCAATCAACAATGAGTCTCAATCGTGCAGAACTCGTCGCCCAGGTCCAGAAGGCCCTCGGCAAGGAAACCACCAAGGCCGCCGCGGAGCGCGCCGTCGAGGCCGTCATCGGCAGCCTCAAGGTCGGCGTCAAGAAGGCCGGCGGCGTCCAGCTGATCGGCTTCGGCACCTTCAAGGTCGTGCAGCGCAAGGCCCGCACCGGCATCAACCCGAAGACCGGCGAGAAGATCAAGATCAAGGCTTCCAAGACCGTGAAGTTCGCTCCCGGCAGCGAATTCAAGAAGAGCCTCTAATCGACGTTCTTTGGAGACGGCCCGCCTTCCGGCGGGCCGCTTCCGCCCAGAGCCCGGCAAGCCTCGCTTGACCGGGCTCTTTTTTGGGGCACGGTTTGGGTATGGCCTATCTCTCCGGGAAGATCGCGAGCGTGCTGAGCGAGCCGAAGGTCTCCACCTCGACGACCACGTCGGGCTCCGGCACCACCACCCACACCATCCGGACGAAGCACGTCAACCGGTTCGAGGTGGACGGCGCCGCCTACACCCTCGACACCTCGATGCCCGCCCCGCTCCTGCCGGGGAATCTGGTCAAGTTCCGGGCCGGTCCGTTCGGCTCGAAGAAGGTGAAGGAACTCTGCAACCACGACAACGGCTACTACTTCGGCCCATCGGCGGTGCCGGTCTTCGTCCTGGCGGCCCTTTTCACCGCGCTCCTCGTCGCCATCTACTTCTTCCGGCAGCCGTTCTCGGGCGACGTCCTCGCCGCGCCGTTCGAACGGTTCCTCCCCGCGGCGGTGCCGTACCTGCCGTGGGCGTTCGCCGTGGTGGCGGTCCTGCTCTGGGTCCAGGGGTTCTACCTGGTCGGGCTGAAGAAGAAGGTCTGCACCCTCTGAGCTAGTCCCGGGGAGCTCGGGGCGTTCGGGGAGACATCGCCCGCAGCTTCGCCGCCGCCTTCGCGACGATCGCGGCGGCGCGCTCCGCCTCCGCCTCGGTCGTCTCCGGTCCCCACGTCAGCGTCGCGCTGGAGAAGGCGCGGTCGACGGAAAGGCCGATCGCCTTGAGAACGTGGGAGACCCGCAGGTCGCGGCTCACGCAGGCGGCCCCGCTCGCCAGCGCCAGGCCGTTCAGGTCGCAGAGCAGCGCGAGCCCCTCGCCCTCGACTCCCTCGATGCTGACGTGGAGGTTGGCCGGATTACGCTCCGGGCCGGGGTCGGGGCCGTTCAGGCGCACGCCGGGAACCTGGGCCTGCAGGGCCTTCCACAGCGCCCGCTGCACCGCCGCCAGCCGCGCGGTCCGCTCCGGCATCGCGGAGGCCACCGCCCCGGCCGCGGCCCCGGCGCCCGCGATCCCGGCGACGTTCTCGCTCCCCGCCCGCGTCTCCTGCTCCTGGTTCCCGCCCACCAGGAGCGGCTCCAGCGCGGTCCCGGGCGCCCGGTAGAGCACGCCCACCCCCTGCGGCCCGCCGAAGCGGGCCGGGCTGAGGGAAAGCAGCGCCACGCCCTCGACCGAAAGGGGGACCGCCCCGGCCGCCGCGCAGGCGTCGCGGAAGAGGGCGATCCCGCGCTCCCGGCACCAGGCGGCCAGCCCGGGCAGGGGCGGGAGCGTGCCGATCTCGTGGTTCGCGGCGTGGACCGCCAGGAGGATCGTGTCGGGCCGCGCCAGCCGGTCCAGCTCGTCCCGCCGCAGCCGCCCCGCCTCGTCGACGGGGACGAGGGAGACCGCGAAGCCCTCCGCCTCGAGCCGTTCGGCGGAGCGGAGGACGGCGGCGTGCTCGGTGGCGCCGACGAGGAGATGCCGGCCCCGGGAGGCGTTCGCGCGGGCGTAGCCGCGCAGCGCGAGGTTGGCGCTCTCGGTGCCGCCGGAAGTGAAGAGCACGCCCTCCGGCCTGCCGCCGACCAGCGCGGCGACTTGTTCCCGGGCCTTCTCCAGGGCCTCCCTCGCCCGCAGGCCGCCGCCGTGCAGGCTGGAGGGCAGGCAGGGGGCGTCTAGGAATGGCCGCATCGCCTCCCGCGCCTCGGGGAGGAGGGGGGCGCCCGCTTGGTGGTCCAGGTTGATCATGGGAGGGGGCGGCGCCAACGCAGGCGGGGATTGTAACCGGGGCCGCGCTCGCCTACCGTGGCGGAAACCATGATCGTGCGGGAAAGCTTGCCGGGTCCTGCCATGGTCCACGCTAAAATCGGGTCGCGCCCCCCGCAACCCCAAACCG
>FSUQ01000177.1_pt1 | contig 12021 bp, 10 predicted proteins | sample 1637471 | NCBI WGS metagenome assembly FSUQ01 (sample SAMEA3914816, study PRJEB12502) | metagenome | biome: forest; material: soil | place: USA | collected 2011-09-16 | depth 0.3 m | reverse complement strand
TCGGTGTCGGGGGTGCGGATCGCGAAGTGGAGGAGGCGGCCTTCCGGCTCCTCGGCCTTGCCCCGGGCGAAGATCTCGACGTAGTTGCCGTCGCCGGTGTCGAGCATGATGGCGCGGCTGGTCCCCTCGCCCCACGAGACCTTCTCGGTGAAGCCGAGCCCCTGGTAAAACGCCACTGCCGCGTCGAAGTTCGCCACCGCGAAGGCGACATGGTGGAAGCCGCCGCCGATCACCGCATTCTTGTTTGCCATAAATTTAGAGCCGGGCGCAGAGGCCGCCGTTCACCTTCGCCACCGCGTCTTCGCCGAGGAGCTGGCGGACGATCTCCAGGGCGAACTCGACCGAGCTGCCGGCGGCGAGGCTGGTGATGAGCTTGCCGGAGACGACGACGCGCCGGTCCTTGACGAGGCGGTCGGCGGGGATCTTGGCCTGCTCGGAGGGGTGGCAGACCAGCTTCTCGCCCGGGAGGAGGCCGTGGGCGACGAGCAGGGTGGGGGCGGCGCAGATCGCGGCGATCCAGCGGCCCGCCTCGGCCTGGCGCTCCAGGACGGCGTGGACGCGCTCGTCGATCTTGAGGTGGGCGGTGCCGTCGACGCCGCCCGGCAGGACGACCACGTCGAAGTCGGCGCGGATCACCTCGCTCAGATCGAGGTCGGCGAGGTGGCGGGTGTGGCGGGAGGCGACGATCACGCCGGGGACGGTCCCGGCCACGGTGACGGCGAACCCGGCCCGGCGCAGGACGTCGATCGCGGTGATCCCCTCGATCTCCTCGAAGCCGGGGGCGAGGATGACGAGGGCGGTCGGGGCGGCGGAAGCGGGGGCGGAGTCGGTCATGGGAGAACGATACGCCAGGGTTTCCGCCTCCGCTAGGCCAGGACGGCGGAGAGCCGCTCCCGGAGGGTGAGGAACGCCGCGTCGTCGAGGACGGGGGCGGCGGGGCGCCCCTCCCAGTCGAGGGGCAGCTCGACCCACGACTTGCAGCCGTCGAACGCCTTCTCCCACGGCAGGACGACCGGCTCCTTCAGGCGATGGACCCGGACGACGAAGGCGTGGAGGCCGTGCTCCTTGTAGTCGAACCGCTCGCGCAGAGTCTCGGGCTTCCAGCCGTGGAACGGGTCGAGCTTCGCGACATGGTCCCAGTCGGCGAGCCAGGCGACCTGGACGACCTCGGCGAAGAACTCGATCCGCACCTCGGTGCGCGCCTCGGAGCCGGGGGCGACTTCCGGGACGGAGGCGTCGGCCGCCTTGAGCTTGGCCGCCGCCTCGTGGAAGCGGGTGGGGAGGAGCCAGAAGCGGGGATGCTTCACCTGGAAGCCCGACTTCCCCTCGGCGATGCCGCCCTTGCGGACGATCAGGGCCTGCTCGCCCCGGCCCAAGGCGGCGACGACCGCCTCCCATTCCTTGAAGGCAGGGCGGGAAGGGACGGCGGGAGCCTCGTCCGAATGAATGAACAAACCTTTATTCTTGGAGAAGTAGATCGCGCCGGAGACGACGGTGATGATCAGGGCGATCCACATCAGCCAGGGATGGAGGACGGCGAGCGCCTTGAGGACGAAGCCGGGCTCGATCCCCAGCTCGAAGGCGCTGTCGAGCCAGAGGGCGGCGATCACGAAGACGATCTGGGAGATCGTCTTGTGCTTCCCGGCCCGCTCCGCCGCCAGGATGTAGCCGCGGTTCGCCGCGACGATGCGCAGGCCGGTGATGAGGAACTCCCGGGCGATGATGACGACCACCATCCACATCGGCGCGCCGTAGGGGTCGCCGATCAGGCCGACGAAGGCGGCGCTGATGAGGATCTTGTCGGCCAGGGGGTCGAGGAGCTTCCCCAGGTCGGTGATGAGGTTCCAGCGGCGGGCGATCCAGCCGTCGAGCCAATCGGTGAGGCTGGCGACCAGGAAGAGGCCCAGCGCGATGGTGCGGCTGAACTGGAACCCGCCGCAGCTCAGGACGACGACGAAGAGGGCGCAGAGCCCCAGCCGCCCCAGCGTGAGCCGGTTGGGCAGGTTCAGCGCGTCGCCGAGGGGGGCATGGGAGGGCCGGGAGGTCACGTGGCGATCAGATCGTAACCCCGATGGCCGCTCACCGCAACCTGGGCGAACTCGGAGACGGGCAGCGCGGGATCGACCAGCACGGTGCCGTCGACCTCGGGGGCGTCGCCCTCGGCGCGGGCCACGCCGGGCCGCTCGACCAGGACGCGCACGGTCTGGCCGACGAAGCGGGCGTTGGCCTCCTCGATGATCTCCTTCTGCAGGGCCATCGCGGTGTTCCAGCGGGCCTGCTTCACCTTGTCGGGGATCTGGTCCTCCATCTTAAAGGCGCGGGTCCCCTCCTCCTGGGAGTAGCGGAAGATGCCGAGGCGCTCGAAGCGCGACTCGCGGATGAAGCCGAGCAGGGTCTGGAAGTCGGCGTCGGTCTCGCCAGGGAAGCCGACGATGAAGGTGGTGCGCAGGACCAGGCCGGGGAGCCCGGCGCGGAGGCGGGCCACCAGGTCGCGGATATACTGCTCCGAGGTCTCCCGCTGCATCGTCTCCAGCATGTGCTGGGAGATGTGCTGGAGGGGCATGTCGACGTAGCGCGCGACCTTCGGGCACTCGGCGATCGCCTGGATGAGCTCGTCGCTCCAGTGGGCCGGGTGGGTGTAGAGGAGGCGGATCCAGAAGTCGCCCTCGACCGCCTGGAGGGCGCGCAGCAGATCGACCAGGGTCTCGCCCCGGCTGGAGTCGATCGGCTGGCGCGGGCCGGCCTTCTGCTCCCACTTGTCCATGCCGAAGTAGGTGGTGTCCTGGGAGATCAGGTTCAGCTCCTTCACCCCGGAGGCGACGAGAAGCTTCGCCTCCTCGACGATCGACGCGATGGTCCGGCTGCGGTGCCGCCCGCGGATCTGGGGGATGATGCAGAAGGTGCAGGGATGGTTGCACCCCTCGGCGATCTTGACGTAGGCGGTGTGCTTCGGGGTGAGGCGGAAGCGGGGGGTGTCGTAGTCGGGGATGTAGGTCGACTTCGGGGTGACGAAGCTCTCCGGCACGTGGTCGGCCTTCTTCTTCGGCTTCTCCTTTTCCATCAGCCCCTCGATGATCGGGGCGACCTTGGTCACCTGGTCGAGGCCGATGAAGGCGTCGACCTCCGGCATGATGTCGGGGAGCTGGGTGGCGAAGCGCTGGGCCATGCACCCGGCGACGATCAGCTTCTGTCCCTTCCGCTTCTTGCGCATGCCCCGGTCGCGGTTCGCCTCGAAGATCGCCTCGATGCTCTCCTCCTTCGACGCGTCGATGAACGAGCAGGTGTTGACGATCAGGACGTCGGCCTCGTCGGCGTCGGGGGTCATGCTCATCCCGGCCTGGTGGAGGTGGCCGATCATGATCTCCGAGTCGACCAGGTTCTTGGCGCAGCCGAGGGAGATCAGGCCGACTTTGATCCCGCGCGAGGGCGCGGCGGCGGAGGCGATGGGGGCGGGAGCGGTCATGGGGCGGGATGGGTCGGGGGGCTGGAAGACGAGGCTAGGGAAGCGGGTATTCGGTCGGCACCTTCACCTCGCCCAGGGCGACGCTCTTGCCGTTGTAGATCACCGTCATCACGGAGGGGTCGGCCATCTTGACGATGAACTTGTCGCCGGGGAAGTCGCGCTCCTCGCCCGCCTTCATCACGCTCTCGGAGAGGACGCGGGGCGCGCCGTTCTCGATCACGGTGACGCGGACCCAGCAGTCGGAGCGGGCCTGGAGGACCAGCGCGGTGGCCGCGACGGAGATGGCGGGCGCCGGGGCGCCGTCGGCGGGGACGGGGGCGGGGGCCACCGCGACCGCCTTCGCGACCGGCTCGGCCTTGGCGACGGGCTCCGCCTTGGCCACCGGCTCGGCCTTCGCGACCGGCTCCGCCTTGGCGACCGCCTCGTCGCCGGCGGGGGCGGGGGCCACCGCGACCGGCTCGTCGCCCACCGGGAGCGCCGGCTTGGCGGCGGCCTCCTCCTCGGTGACCGCCTTGGGAGCGGGGATCTTGTCGGCCTTGGTGACGGCGGTCGCCTTGGCGGCGGAGCCGTGGAGGTACTGGCTGCGCACCGCGTAGACGTACCAGCCCAGGATGCCGAAGATCACGACCGCCACCGCGACCAGGGAGTAGAAGGCGACGCTGCGGAAATTAAAGATCTGCCGGGTCTGCTTCGGCATGTACTGGACCGGGGAGGAGGAGAGGTAGACGTCGTCGCCCTCGACCGCCAGGACCTTGTCGAGCTCCTGGAGGATCTTCGCCTCGTTGAGGCCCAGGGTCTTGGCGTAGATGCGGACGAAGCCGCGGACATAGGCGGGGGCGGCGAACTTGCCGTACTCCTCGTTCTCCAGGCTCAGGAGCTGCTGCTCCTTGATCTTGGTGGCCTTGGCCGCGGCCTTGGAGGTCCAGCCGCGGGCCTGCCGCGCCTCGCGCAGCTGGGCTCCGACACTCTTCGTTTTTTCTACCATCTTGGGGTCCGTTCCGGGGGAAGCGGCACTTTAGGGTGTCCCGCCGATGAAGACAAGGGCGCGTTGGGCCTAAAATGGCCCCCGGAAACGGCCCTACCCCCCGAAAATCGAGTCGGGGTCGAACTGGTCGAGGTCGACCAGGATGTCGCGGGGCTTCGCGCCGTTCTCGGGGCCCAGGATGCCCTGGCGCTCCAGGAAATCGACCACCCAGGCGGCCCGGTTGTAGCCGAGGCGGAGGCGGCGCTGCAGCATCGAGGTGCTGGCGCGCTTCTCCTGCCGGATCGTCTCCAAGCACTCCATGACGAGCTCCTTGTCCTCGTCGGAGACGTTTTCGTCGGTCCCGCCACCGCCGGGGTTAAGCTTGCGGTGGATCTCCGAGTCGAAGGCGGGCGGGGCCTGCTTCGAGACGAACTCGACCACCTCCTGCACCTCGGCGTCGGAGACGAAGGCGCCCTGGCCGCGCAGGGTCTTCCCGGAGCCGGGGGGCAGGTAGAGCATGTCGCCCTTGCCCAGGAGGTTCTCGGCGCCGTTCTCGTCGAGGATGACGCGGGAGTCGAGCGCGCTGGGCACCTGGAAGGCGACGCGGGACGGGATGTTCGTCTTGATGAGGCTGGTGATGACCTCGCGGCGCGGCGTCTGGGTGGCCACGATGAGGTGGATGCCGGCGGCGCGCGCCTTCTGGCAGATGCGGACGATCGCCAGCTCGACGTCGGCGCCGGTGGTCTGCATCAGGTCGGCCAGCTCGTCGATGATGACCACGATGTAGGGCAGGCGGTCGGGGATCGGGTCCTCCGGCTTGATCTGGGCCTGCGCCTGGAAGCGGGGGCCCTCGTCCTCGTTGATCGGGGCGCCGTCCTCCCCCTCGCCTCCCTCGTCCTCGGCCGAGGCCATGAGGTCGAGCTGGTCGGCGTCGGCCTTGGCCTTCGCCTTTTCCCGCTCCTTGGCGAGGTCGCGGCTGTTGAAGGCGGCGATGTTGCGCACCCCGGTCCGGGCGAGGAGGCGGTAGCGCTCCTCCATCTGCTTCACCACCCAGTTGAGGGCGACGAGGACCTTCTTGGCGTCGACCACCACCGGTACGACGAGATGCGGCGCGCCGTTGTAGACCTGCATCTCGACCTGCTTCGGGTCGACCAGGATGAGGCGCAGGTCGGCGGGGGTGAACTTGTAGAGCAGCGAGAGGAGGATCGAGTTGATGCAGACCGACTTCCCGGAGCCGGTGGTGCCCGCGATGAGGAGGTGGGGCATCTCGGCCAGGTCGGCGACCAGGGTCTGGCCGTAGACGTCCTTCCCCAGCGCGAGCGGGATCTTCGCCTTCGACGAGGTCCAGTCGTGCGAGTCGAAGAGGTCGCGCAGGACGATGGGGACCTTCGACGTGTTCGGGATCTCGATGCCGACCGAGTCCTTGCCCGGGATCGGCGCCAGGATGTTGATCCGCTCCGCCTTGAGGGCGCGGGCCAGGTCGCGCTGGAGGCTGACGATCCGGTCGACCCGGACGCCCGCCGCCGGGTAGACCTCGTAGCGGGTGATGGTGGCGCCCTTGGTGATGTCGCCGCCGGTGACCTCGATGCCGAAGGTCGCCAGGGTGGTGACGAGGAGCTGGGCGTTCTCCAGCAGCTCGGCCTCGCTGGTGACGACGCGGCTGACGGTGTTCGGCTTGAGGAGGTCGAGGGGGGGGAGGCGGTAGCCCTCGTACGACTCGGGAAGCGGCTCCTCCTTGCGGCGCGGCTCCGGCTTCTTCTCGACGATCCGGGGAGTGAACGCCTTCTCCGGGGCCTTTTCGGCGGCCGGCTCGGGGGCGGGGGCAGACGAAGGCACGGGCGCGGGCGGGAGCTCCTCCGGCTCCTTTTCCGGCAGGGGGGCCGGCTTGGCGGGGACGTAGGAGGTGTCGATGACCCGGGGCTCGGGGACGGGGACCTTTTCGGGGGCCTTCTCCGGCGCCGGGGCCGGGGCGGCGGCGGCGGAAGCCTTCGCCGCCACCGCGACCTGGCGGGCCATCGTCTTCTCGAGGGTCTGCTGCTCCCGCATCAGCTTCCGCTCCGCGACGGCGATCTGGCCGGAGGTTCCCTCCTTCTCCAGCTTCCGTTCCTGATAGGCGTTCCACTCCTCCGCGGCCCAGTTCCAGACCCAGGCCGTGATCGCGACCGGCTGGAGGCGGTAGAGGAAGATCAGGGAGGTGACCGCCAGGGAACTGAGGATGATCCCCGCCCCGGTCGGCCCGAGGACGAGGAGGAGCCGCTTGATATTGTAGCCGACGAAGCCGCCCACGTTCCCGTCGGCGTTGATGTTGTGCGCCCAGGCGATCCCGAAAAGGGGCTGGAGATTGAACAACCCGCAGACCGCGACGAGGAGCAATCCGGCCCAGAGCACCCGCCGTCCCCATTCGATTTCCTGCTTCAGGAAGAACGCCACGCTGGCCGAGGCGAAAAGGAGGGGCACCAGATAGACCCCCATCCCGAAGAGGAAGAAGAGGACGAACGACCACCAGGCGCCCACCGGGCCGATGAAGTTGAGGATCTGGGGATTCGGATGGGACGTATTGATGCTCAGGTCGTTACCGTCGTACGAGACCAGGCTCAGAAAGGTGAGGAGGCTGGCCACCAGCCAGAGGAAGCCCCAGACCTCGGCATAGACATGAACATGGATCGCCTTTTTTGCCATCGGAAGCGGCGCAGTATCGTTTTCTTCCCGGCCCGATTCAATCCGAATCGGCTGCCGGAGGAAAGCGTCATCGAATTAAATGGCGCTCAAGAACGCATTCCTGACATTGACGGAAGGCCTCGTTTGCCTAAGACTGGAGGGGTGGAGAAATCGCTAGTGCAGGTTGCACGCCAGGACAAGGATGTCTACGTGCAGGTCATCGGTCGAGGCTCTTTCCAGAATGCCTCCCACGTCAAAAACTTCTGCGAGGAGACGATGAAGGCAGGGGCCGAGAACTTCGTCGTCGACCTGAAGGAGTGCTCCTACCTGGACAGCACCTTCCTCGGCACGCTGGCCGGGATCGGCCTCAAGCTCCGCTCGGCCGGGCACGGCTCCCTCCAGGTGGTCAACGCCAGCACCCGCAACACCGAGCTGATCCAGAACCTCGGCCTGGACCGCCTCTTCCGCTTCCATCTAAAGCCGATCGATTTCCAGCCGGGCACCACCGAGAAGCTCGAAGGCGCCGCCTCCGGCAAGGCCGAGACCGGCGAGACGATGCTCGAAGCCCACGAGACCCTCATGAACTGGGATGCCCGGAACATTCCCAAGTTCAAGGACGTGGTCGCCTACCTCAAGGAAGACCTCGGCCAGAGCGTCCCATAAGGCGCTCCGGTCCGTGGTTCTTCCTTTTCCTCCGGCATGAGCTGGCTGCTGTTTCTCGCGTTGGTCGGCCTGTTCGTGTGGCACCAGCGCCGCGCCCTCAAGGCCCGCCGGGAGAACCAGGCCCTGCGCGCCGAGCTGCTCGCCCTCCAGGAGGAGAAGCGCATCTACTTCAGCTTCATGCACGACCTGGGCGAGGCGTTCAGCGAGGACATCGACCAGAAGCTCCTCCTCCAGATCGTCCTCCACTGCGCCACCAGCGTGACCGACGCCCACAGCGGCGCGGTCTACCTCCTGGACAAGGAGACCCAGACCCTCCACCTCACCGCCCTGGACGGCATCTTCCCCCCTCCCCTCCCCGTCGCCGACGCGATCGCCGACAAGATCGCCACCCGCCAGGAATACCTGGCCAACCACCTGCGCAACGAGCCGGTCCCCGTCAGCAACGCCACCGTGATCGGCAAGGTCGTCCGCGAGGGCCGCGCCGAGCTGGTGAAGGACGCCAGCCACGACAGCCGTTTCCCCAAGTTCGGGGAGGAGGCGCTCCGCACCAACTCGTATCTCGCCGTCCCGCTGGAATACCGCCAGGAGATCCTGGGCGTGATCGCGGTGGCGAACCGGCGCGACGGGAACGCCTTCACCGACGCCGACCTGGGGATCATCCGGACCGTGGCCCAGCAGGCGGCCTACTCGTTCCACGCCGCCCAGCTCTACACCCAGCTCGCGGAGAAGCGGAAGCTCGACTCCGACCTCGACACCGCCCGCGAGATCCAGCGCGTCCTCCTCCCCGACGCCTCCCCCCAGCTCGACAACTTCAGCGTCGCCGCCCTCAACCTCCCCGCCCAGCAGGTCAGCGGCGACTACTACGACTTCATCCCCCTGCGCGACGGCTGCTGGGGCCTGGTGATCGCCGACGTCTCCGGCAAGGGCATCGCCGCCTCCCTCATCATGGCGATGTGCCGCTGCGTCCTGCGCAGCATCGCCGACGGCTCCGCCTCCCCCGCCGCGGTGCTGCGGGAGCTGAACCGCAAGCTCTATCCCGACATCCGGGAGGACATGTTCATCACCATGACCTACATCGTGGTCGATCCCGCCGCCCAGACCGTCAAGGTGGCCCGCGCCGGGCACGAGGCGCCCCTGGTCTACCGCCACGCCACGAAGAAGATCGAGGCGGTCGCCGCCCCCGGCCTCGCGGTCGGCATCGACAACGGCGACGTCTTCGACGAGGTGATCGAGGACGTCTCGGTGGTCCTGGAGCCGCTCGACACCCTGGTGCTCTACACCGACGGCGTGACCGAGGCGACCGACGAGGAAGGCCTCGACTTCGGCCGCGAGAATTTGAAGGAAGCCCTGCTCTCGTCCGGCGCCCAAAGCGTCGACTTCCTGGTGAAGAACGTCGTGGAGCGGGTCCAGAGATTCAGCCGGGACGCGGCGCAGAGCGACGACATCACGCTCGTCGCCCTGCAGCGCTCCGAACCCCGCCCCTAACGTGAAAGAAGAGAAGAAGACCGAAGTGAAAGAGACCCCCGAAAGCAAGGAAATCAAGGCCAAGCCCGAGCCGGACGCGAAGGCCGTGGACGCCGCCCCCGAGACCGTCACCCTCCCCGCCGCCGAGCTCCAGGAGCTGCGCGCCAAGCTGGAGGCGGAGACGAGGAAGGCCGCCGAGGCGCAGGACAAGATGGTCCGCACCCTGGCCGAGTGGGACAACTCCCGCAAGCGCATGGCCAAGGAGAAGGAGGACGCGATCCGCTTCGCCAACGAGGGGCTGCTGGAGACCCTCCTGCCCGTGGTCGACAACTTCGAGTTGGGGATGCAGGCCGCCGGTACCGCCACCGACGCCAAGTCGATCGCGGTCGGCCTCCAGATGGTGCTGGGCCAGATCCAGGGCTTCCTGCGCGACTCCGGCATCGAGACGATCGACGCGGTGGGCCAGACCTTCGACCCGCACAAGCACGACGCGGTGGCGCACGCCCCCTCCGACAAGCCGGAAGGGACGATCGTGGGCCAGAGCCGGAAGGGCTACCTCCTCAAGGGAAAGCTGCTCCGCCCCGCGACCGTGACCGTCTCCCAGGGCAAGGACGAGAAATCCGCCAAGGGCGGAAAGTAGCGTCATGGCCACCGTCAAACGGGACTATTACGAGGTCCTCTCCGTCGAGCGCACCGCCGACGGGGACGTGATCAAGAAGTCGTACCGCAAGCTCGCCGTCAAGTACCACCCGGACAAGAACCCGGGCGACAAGGCGGCCGAGGACAAGTTCAAGGAGCTGGGCGAGGCCTACGAGGCGCTCAGCGACCCCCAGAAGCGGGCCGCCTACGACCGCTACGGCCACGCCGCGTTCGAGCAGGGCGGCGGGCGCGGCGCCGGCGGGGCAGGCGGCTTCCACGACGCCAGCGACATCTTCCGCGAGGTCTTCGGCAACATGGCCGGCGGAGGGGGCGGCGGCATCTTCGGCTCGATCTTCGAGGAGGCGTTCGGCGGCGGCGGCCGCCAGCAGAAGGGCCGCGGCGCCGACCTGCGCTACGACCTGGAGGTCACCTTCGAGGAGGCGGCGCGCGGCTGCGAGAAGGAGATCTCGTTCAACAAGCTCGACACCTGCCCCGAATGCACCGGGAGCGGCGCCGAGAAGGGCTCCAAGGTCACCACCTGCCCCACCTGCCACGGGCAGGGCCAGGTCGGAGTGAGCCGGGGCTTCTTCACCGTCGCCCAGGCCTGCCCCCGCTGCCAGGGGAACGGCCGCGTCATCGAGAAGCCGTGCCACCGCTGCAAGGGCGAGGGCCGGGTCCGCCACAAGGCGTCGATCCAGGTGAAGATCCCGGCCGGAATCGACGACGGCACCCGCCTGCGCTCCTCCGGCCACGGCGAGGGCGGCTTCCAGGGCGGCGCGGCGGGCGACCTCTACGTGGTGATCCACGTCAAGGAGCACGACATCTTCAAGCGCGAGGGGACCGACCTCTTCTGCGAGGTCCCGATCCCGTTCTCCCGCGCCGCGCTGGGCGGCGAGATCGACGTCCCCACCCTCGACGGCAAGGCGACCGTGAAGGTCCCGGCCGGGACGCAGCACGGCCGGATGTTCCGGCTCAAGGGCAAGGGCCTGCCCGACGTCCACGGGCGCGGCACCGGCGACCTCCACGCCCGCGTCCTCGTCGAGGTCCCGGCCCACCTCAACGCCGAGCAGCGGCAAGCCCTCCAGGCGTTCGTCGACCTCTGCGACGACAAGACCCACCCGCAGCAGGCCAGCTTCTTCCAGCGGGCGCGGGACTTCTTCCGGTAGGATTCCCGGACGCGAAAAAGGCGCCTCCCTCGCGGGAAGCGCCTTTTTTTGCGCGGCCTACTTCGCCAGCCGCAGCGCGATCTCGGCGACGCGCTTGCCGTAGGCCTCGGCGGTGGCGAGGTCGCCGGGGGCGGGGGCGCCGGGCGGCTTCACCTGGAAGCTGGCCGCCATCGCGCCGGTGAACGAGCCGACCCGGTTCAGCGCGTCGGCGTTCGGCCCGGCGATGGTCGTCATCCCCTCGGGCTGGTTGGCCGACGGCATCATGCCCAGCCCCACGTAGATCATCCCGTGCTGCATCGCGTTGATGACGAGGCCGAGCAGGGTGTTCAGCTTGTCGCCGGAGAACGACGACGAGTTGGTGAACGCCCCGGCCACCTTGTCCTTCCAGGCCAGGGTGAACCACTTCTTGGCCGCCGCCTCCACGAAGACCTTCATCCCCGCCGACATGCTGCCCATGTAGGTGGGGCAGCCGAAAATGATCCCCGCCGCGTCGTCGAGCTCGTCGAGGCGGGCGGTGGCCTCCTCCGCGGTGTAGAGGACGGCGGCGACGCCCGCCACGCCCTGGACGCCGCGCAGCACCGCTTCGGCCTGCAGCTTGGTGTGCCCGTACGTCGAATGATAGATGACCGCGACCTTTGCCATGATGTGCTCCCGGGTTGAGTGGCGGGACCTCCCTCCACGCGAAGGGAGGTCCCTCCCGGCATCGTAACCCCGGCGTCAAGGGGCGGGTCGGTCGGGCCTAGGCCACCTTGCACCCCGCCACCATCCAGGTGGGGAAGGAGAAACGGATCGCGTCGCCTTCCCTCCGGGGCGCCAGGCCGGTGCTGTCGGCGCCCGCCGCCAGGTCGGCCGCCAGGATCGCTTTCAGCTTCTCGGCATTCCCCGGCGGAGGGAACGACGAGGAGAGCAGGCCGTCCAACTCGGTCTCCAGGCGGTAGAAGCCGGTGCGGACCTCCCGCAGCCCCACCGCCGCCGCCAGGCCGATGAACTCCTCCTCCGTCAAC
>FSUQ01000012.1_pt1 | contig 12404 bp, 11 predicted proteins | sample 1637471 | NCBI WGS metagenome assembly FSUQ01 (sample SAMEA3914816, study PRJEB12502) | metagenome | biome: forest; material: soil | place: USA | collected 2011-09-16 | depth 0.3 m | reverse complement strand
GCCAGGCTCCTTCTTCCAGCGCCCCCATCCCCGAGCTCCCCGCCAGCGCGACGATCACCGCGAAGAGCGGGTCGAACCTGGCCCTCGCCTTCGGCTGCCTGCCGCCGGAACGGCGCCGCGCCATGGGCATCTTCTACGCTTTCTGCCGCGTCGTCGACGACGCCTCCGACCAGGACGCCCCCGTCGAGCAGAAGCGGGCCGAGCTGAGGTTCTGGCGCGAGGAGATCCGCCTCGCCTACGTCGGCGTCCCCTTGTCCCCGCTGGGCCGGGAGATGGCCGAGATCATCAAGACCTACCTGATCCCCCCCGCGCCGCTGGAGGAGGTCCTCAACGGCGTCGAGACCGACCTGACGATCTCCCGCTTCCCCGCCTTCGCCGACCTGGAGCAATACTGCTACCGGGTCGCCAGCGCGGTCGGCCTCGTCAGCATCGAGATCTTCGGCTACGCGAAGCCGGTGACGCGGGACTACGCCGTCGCCCTCGGCATGGCGTTCCAGCTCACGAACATCCTGCGCGACGTGAAGAAGGACGCCGCCAACGGCCGGATCTACCTCCCCCTCGACGAGCTGGCCGAGGCCGGCCTGACCGAGGACGACGTGCTCCAGAACCGCTGGTCGCCCGCGATGCGGACCTTCCTCCAGTTCCAGTACTTCCGCGCCAAGCACTACTACGCGAAGTCCCTGCGCCTGATCGACCCCGCCGACCGGCCCAGCCTCGCCGCCGCCGAGATCATGCGGGAGGTCTACGAGACCCTCCTCCACAAGATCGCCAGGAACGGCTTCGACGTCTTCCGGAAGGAGATCCGCCTCTCCAAGCCGATGAAGGCGCTCTGCGTCTGGCGCGCCAACCGCCGGGAGAAGAAGGCGCTGCCCCTGCCCCCGCCGCCGAAGAACGTCGTCGTCCTGGGCGGTGGCTTCGCCGGGATCGCCGCGGCGGTCGACCTGATCGAGCGCGGCCACACCGTGACCCTGCTGGAGTCGAAGCCGATCCTGGGCGGCCGCGCCTACAGCTTCAAGGAGGCGAAGTCGGGCGAGGAGATCGACAACGGCCAGCACGCCTTCATGGGCTGCTACGACGCCTCGCTTCGCCTCCTCGACACCCTGGCCGCCCGGGACAAGCTGGCGGTGCAGAAGAACCTGGAGCTGACCTTCCTCAGCCCCCGGGGCCGCTCCGTCCTCAAGGCGGCGCCCCTCCCCGCCCCGCTCCACCTCCTGGCCGGGCTGGCCGGCTACCGCGAGCTGGCCCTCGAAGACCGCCGCGCCGCGCTCGCGATGGGCCTGCGCCTCCGCCTCGGCATGCGCCCCCGCGACGACGAGACCGCCGACGCCTGGCTCAAGCGCTGGCGCCAGCCCTACCGGCTGGTCAACGCCCTCTGGGAGCCGCTCTGCCTCGCCGCGCTCAACCAGTCGCTCAAGGGCTCGTCGGCCAAGCTCCTCGCCACCGTGCTGGAGCGCGCCCTGCTCGCCTCGCCTTCCGGCTCGCGCATGATCATGGCCAAGACCGGCCTGAGTTCCCTGCTCTCCCCCGAGACGGAGCGCCTCGCCCGCTGGTGCGGCTCCCGGGTCGTCACCGGCGCCCACGTCCAGAAGATCGTCTTCCGGGACGGGAAATGCGCCGGGGTCGAGACCCTCGACGGCCGGACCTTCGCCGCCGACGCGGTGGTGAGCGCCCTTCCCTGGAACGCGGCGCGCGCCCTCCTCCCCGCCGGGAGCGTCCCGGTCGAGGCGGCCTCGCGGCTCGCCGACTCCCCCATCGTCAGCGTCCACTTCTGGTTCGACCGGCCCCTCCTCGCCAAGGACGAGGGCGGGATCGTCGGCTTCCTCGACTCCCCGCTCCACTGGCTCTTCGACCGCGAGAAGATCACCGGCGAGCAGACCTCGGAGCTGGGCCACCCCTACGTCGCCGTCATCAGCGGCGCCGCCGACCAGGCCGAGAAGAACGCCGCCGAGATCGAGGCCCAGGTCCTGGGCGAGATCGCCCGCTTCCTGCCCGCCGCGCGGGAGGCCACCGTCCGCCACCGCTTCGTCTACAAGGCGAAGGGCGCCACCTTCGCCGCCACCCCGGAGGCCGAGAGGCACCGCCCCGGCACCGCCACCGCGTGGCCCAACTTCTGGCTGGCGGGCGACTGGACCGACACCGGCCTCCCCGCCACCATCGAGGGCGCCGCCTGGAGCGGCTACCGCGCCGCCGAGGCGGTCGACGCCGCCCGCCTCTCCTAGGCGAGCGGCGGGTTTGCCTCCTCCGCGCGCTCTGCTAGGGTGGCGCCATGCTCCCTCGTCTCCTCGCCGGCGGCCTCGCCTTTCTCCTCCTGAGCAACGCCGTGCGGGCCGACGACCCGACGCCGCCGCCCTCCGTCTGGGGCGAGCTGGGGCGGGGCATCAACCTGGGCAACGCCCTGGAGGCACCCAAGGAAGGCGCCTGGGGCGTGACGCTCCAGGCCGAGTACTTCCAGCTCATCGCCCAGGCCGGGTTCAAGACGGTGCGCCTGCCCGTGAACTGGTCGATTCACATGGCGATGACGCCGCCCTACGCGATCGACCCGCTGTTCCTCGCCCGGGTCGACTGGGCGGTCGCGCAGGCGGAGCGGAACAACCTCCATATCATCGTCGACAACCACAACGACGACGCCCTCTGCAAGGATCCCGAGGGGCAGCAGGCCCGCTTCGTCGCCCTCTGGCAGGAGCTCGGGGAGCATTACAAGGACGCCCCGCCCTCCGTCCTCTTCGAGCTCTGCAACGAGCCGGCCAAGAAATTGGACGCCGCCCACTGGAACGCCGCCCTCGCCGCCGCCCTCGCCGCGGTGCGCGCCAACAATCCCGACCGCTGGGTCGTGGTCGGGCCGGTGAACTGGAACAGCATCGGCCACCTCTCCGAGCTCGTCCTCCCGGAGGGCGACCGGCGCCTCCTCGTCACCGTCCACGACTACGACCCGTTCCACTTCACCCACCAGGGCGCGGGCTGGATCGACGGCAGCAAGGCGTGGCTGGGCACCCGCTGGACCGGCGCCGCCGCCGACCGGCAGGGCGTCGCCGACACGCTCGAAAAGGCGGCCGCCTGGGGCCGGGCCCAGGCGCGCCCCATCTTCGTCGGCGAGTTCGGCGCCTTCTCCACCGGGCCGATGGACGACCGCGCCCTCTGGACCGCCTGCGTGGCGCGGACCTGCGAGGAGAAGGGGCTGGCCTGGGCCTACTGGGAGTTCTGCTCCGGCTTCGGCGCCTACGACCCGGAGGCGAAGCAGTGGCGGCAGCCGCTGCTGGAGGCGCTGGTGCCGCCGAAGGCGACGCCCTAGGCGGGCAAGGCCGCCATCAAAACAAAAACGCCGCCCTGGATCGGATCGCTCCGAGCCAGGACGGCGTTAAAAGGTATCAGCGAATCGCTGTCAGCCGAGGCTGATTAGCGACGATCGCGGAAGCCACCTTCACGGCGGCCACCGGAGAATTCGCGACGACCACCGCCGCCGCCGCCACCGCCGCCGCCACCGGAGCGGGGCTCCATCGGACGGGCTTCATTGACGGTGAGGTTACGGCCGTCGAACGACTGGCCGTCGAGGGCGGTGATGGCGCGCTGGCCGTCCTCGCCATTGGCGAAGGTGACGAAAGCGAAGCCGCGAGGGCGCTGGGTCTCCCGGTCGAGGATGAGGTGGACATCCGTGACCTGGCCGTGCTGGCTGAAGAGATCCTGGATGTCTTCCTTGGTGGACTGGAAGGAAAGGTTACCAACGTAGAGTTTCATACTATCTTTATCTGTCTGTGTGTTTGTTTCGACCCCGCCCCTGACTAAAGAGCGCTGATTAGGCGCATTGGGTTACCTTTGGAAGCGAACAGGAGAATTGCCTGACACTACGGTTGGGCTTCAGAGAAGCGATTGTCGTGGGCTGAACCTGCCACTTCATTAAGAAATGTAAAGAGTTATTTTACTCAGGCGGCGATGGCCGCAATGACCCAGTCCTGCCGGACTCCCCTCCGCGTCCTCTCCCGGACCCCACCTAGGGCTTCGCAGGGGCCTCGGGGGCGGGAAACCCGCCGTTGAGGACGACGCGGCTGCGGCCGTCGACCTCCATCTTGTTCGAGGAGCGGTAGAGGGTGATCGTGGTGCCGGTGATGGTGTCCTTGCCCTGGGTGATCTGCGGGGTGCCGGTGAGGACCATCTTGTCGCTGGCCACGTCGTAGTCGGCCTGGACGGCGCTGGCGTTGCGGTCCTGGCTGACGATCAGCACCTCGCCGCGCGCCAGGAGGCGCTGCACCTTGTTCGATCCCGAGGCAGAGGTTCCAGCCGCCGGGGCGCCGGCGCCGAAGAAGACGGTCAGTTCGCGGGACTGCATCCGAAAGTTCTTCGAGCTGACGACCACGCTGCCGGTGAAGACGCCCTGGCGCGTGCCCTGGTCGAGCCGGAACGAGTCGGCGGTGATGACGGTGGCGTCGTCGGAGACGGGCGCCGGGGCCGGGGCGCCGGTCACGGCCTCCTGGGCGGGGGCCCGGAACGGGAGGACGGCTAGGGCCAAGGCCACGGCGACGAGGAGCGGGAGCGGATTCTTCATAGGATTAGGGGGCGGGCGCCGGGGGGGCCCCCACCGCGAACTGCGGGAGGACGACGCGGACGTTCTTGTGCAGGATCGCGGTCTGGGTCTTGAAGTCCCAGTCGACGTTGTCGGCGCTGATGCGGGATTCGGGGCGCTCGATGACGACGCCGCTGTGGCCGCTGAGGCGGCGCTCCAGCTGCCAGAAGTCGCACTGGGGCGAGGTGATCGTGGTGGTGACGACGGTCCCGGCCGCATCGTAGAGCTGGACCTTGAGGCCGGTGATGACGATCCGGTTCGGGCTGACGACGTTGGCCGCGTCGCCGGTGATGTTCGCCTGGAGGTCGCCCTGGGCGTTGCGCTGGGGCATCACGAACCCCTTGATGACCGACCCCACCGGCATGGTGCTGGGGTTGAGCTCGGCCAGGAGCGCGACGCTCCCGAGCGCGAGGAAGGCGCCCGCGCCCCAGACCAGTCTATGCCCGCGCCGCTTCATGGATGAGGAGCAGTTTACGCAGGAGCGCTTCCATATCGGCAAGGGGAATCATGTTCGGCCCGTCGGAGGGCGACTTCGCCGGCTCGGGGTGGGTCTCCAGGAAGAGGCCGTCGATCCCCGCCGCGACCGCGGCGCGGGCCAGGACCGGGGCCAGGGCGCCGTCGCCGCCGGTGGCCTTCCCCAGGGCGCCGGGACGCTGCACCGAGTGGGTGGCGTCGAAGATGACGCGGTGGCCCGCCGCCCGCATCGTGGCCAGGCCGCGCATGTCGACCACCAGGTTGTGGTAGCCGAAGGTGGTGCCGCGCTCCGTGAACCAGTAGTCGGCGCAGCCGCCCTCCTTGAGCTTGTCGGCCACGTTGTTCATGTCCTCGGGGGCGAGGAACTGGCCCTTCTTCACGTTGACCGCCCGCCCGCTCTGCGCGGCGGCGAGGAGGAGGTCGGTCTGGCGGCAGAGGAACGCCGGGATCTGGAGGATATCGATCACCTTGGCGGCCGGGGCGACCTGGGAGGCGTCGTGGATGTCGGTGGTGACGGGGACGCCCAGCGTCTCCTTGACCCGGCCCAGGACCGCCAGCCCCTCGTCCAGGCCGAGGCCGCGGAACGAGCCGCCGGAGGAGCGGTTCGCCTTGTCGAACGACGCCTTGAAGACGAGGTCCAGGCCGAGCCGGCCCGCGATCCCCTTCAGGGCGGAGGCGATCTCCAGCGTGAGCGCCTCGCTCTCGATGACGCAGGGACCGGCGATCAGCAGGAACTTGGAGGGAGGCCGGGCCATTCTCGCCTTACTTGCTGTTCGCCAGCGCCGCCTTCACGAACCCGCTGAAGAGCGGGTGCGGCTTGCTCGGCTTGGAGAGGAACTCGGGGTGGAACTGGCAGGCCACGAACCAGGGATGGTCGCCGCCCAGCTCGATGATCTCGACCAGTCCGCCGTCGGGCGAGGTGCCGGAGACGATCAGGCCCTTGGCCTCCAGCTCGGGGCGGTAGGCGTTGTTCACCTCGTAGCGGTGGCGGTGGCGCTCCTGGATCACGTCCTGGCCGTAGGCCGCGTGGGCCTTGGTGCCGGGCTTGAGGTGGCAGGCCTGGGCGCCCAGGCGCATCGTGCCGCCCTTGTCGACCACGTCGTGCTGCTCGTTCATCAGGGCGATGACCGGGTCGGGGGTCTTCTCGTTGAACTCGGTGCTGTGCGCCTCGGCCTTGCCCAGGACGTGCCGGGTGAAGTCGATCACGCCGATCTGCAGGCCCAGGCAGAGGCCCAGGTAGGGGATCTTGTTCTCGCGGGCGAACTTCGCGGCCAGGATCTTCCCCTCGATGCCGCGGGAGCCGAAGCCGCCCGGGACGAGGACGCCGTCCATCCCGGCGAGGAACTTCTCCGCCCCCTCCGACTCCAGGTCCTCCGAGTCGACCTTGGTGACCTCGATCCCGGCGTCGGCGTGGCCGCCCGCGTGGATCAGGGACTCGTAGATGCTCTTGTAGGCGTCCTGGTGCTCGATGTACTTGCCGACCACCGCCAGGTTCAGCTTCCGCTTCGGCGCGATCAGGTGGGTGATGAAGGTCTGCCAGTCGGTCATGTCGGCCGGGGGCAGGTCGAGGCGGAGGTGCTTGAGCACCAGCTCGTCGAGGCGCTCCCGCTCCAGCATGAGCGGCAGCTCGTAGATGCTGTGGGTGACGTCGATCTCCTCGATCACCGCCTCGATGGGGACGTTGCAGAACATGGAGAGCTTCTGCCGCGTCTCGCGGTCCATCGGGTACTCGGTGCGGCAGATCAGGATGTGGGGCTGGATGCCGATCTCGCGCAGCTTGGCCACGCTCTGCTGGGTCGGCTTGCTCTTCAGCTCGCCCGCCGCCTTGATGAACGGGATCAGGGTGACGTGCATGAAGAGCACGTTCTCCGGCCCGACCTCCAGGCCGAACTGCCGGATCGCCTCCAGGAAGGGCAGCCCCTCGATGTCGCCGGTGGTGCCGCCGATCTCGGTGAGGACGATGTCGACCTCGCCCTCCTTCGCCACCTCGCGGATGCGCTTCTTGATCTCGTCGGTGACATGGGGGATGACCTGGACCGTCTTGCCCAGGTAGTCGCCGCGCCGCTCCTTCGCCAGGACCGACTCGTAGAGCTGGCCGCTGGTGAGGTTGTTCTTCCGGGAAAGCTTGGCCGAGGTGAACCGCTCGTAGTGGCCGAGGTCGAGGTCGGTCTCGGCGCCGTCGTCGAGGACGTAGACCTCGCCGTGCTGGAACGGGCTCATCGTGCCGGGGTCGACGTTGAGGTAGGGGTCGAACTTCTGGAGGGTGACGCGCAGGCCGCGCTTTTCCAGGAGGGTGCCGAGGGCGGCCGCGGTGAGGCCCTTGCCCAGGGAGCTGACGACGCCGCCGGTGACGAAGATGTATTTCATGTGAGGGGAAAAAGGAGCGTTGCGCCGTTTATAGGAGTTTTTTTACAGCCGCCAAGTCTGCGGGGGTGTCCACCCCGTGACAACGCATTTTCGTGGGGACGACGCGGATCGCCAGGCCGTTCTCCAGCGCGCGGAGCTGCTCCAGCGATTCGGCCCGCTCCAGCGCGCCGGGCGGCAGCTTCACGAATGCCTTCAGCGCGGCGGCCCGGTAGGCGTAGATGCCGATGTGGCGCCAATAAACGGGCTTCACCGCGCCCCGGCTCTTGCTTTGTTTGCCCGCATCGCGCCACAGGGGGATCGGGCTGCGGGAAAAATAGAGGGCGTTCCCGGCGCGGTCGGCCACGACCTTGACGACGTTCGGGTTGGCCAGGTCGGCGGCGTCCTCCACCTCGTGGGCCAGGGTGGCGATGGGGGCGGAGCCGATCCCGGCGATCAGCCGGTCGATCTCCTTGGGATCGATCAGCGGCTCGTCGCCCTGGAGATTCACGTAGAGGTCGGCCTTCACCTTCCGGGCCACCTCGGCCATCCGGTCGGTCCCGGAGGGATGCTCCGGGGACGTCATCGCCGCCTCCCCGCCGAAATACTCGACGGCGCGGGCGATCCGCTCGTCGTCGGTCGCGACCACGACCCGCGACGCTTTCTTCACCTTCATCGCCCGCTCCCAGACCCACTGGATCAGGGGCTTGTTCTGGATCAGGATCAGCGGCTTCCCCGGCAGCCGGGTCGAGGCGTAGCGGGCGGGGATGACGATGACGGCCTTCATTTTTGCTCCACGATCCAGGCGGCGATCTCGGCCAGCGAATCGGCGGCGAAGTCGGCGAGCCGCCCGGCCCGCTCCCATTCCTTGGCGTTCTCCCCGGTCCGGACGAGGGCGGTGCGGCACCCGGCGTTCCGCCCGCAGAGGACGTCGCCCAGCCGGTCGCCGACGAAGAACGAGGCGCCCAGCGCGATGCCGTGCTCCCGCGCCGCGCGGAAGAGGAGCTGCGGCGACGGCTTCCGGTCGGAGAGCGCGTGGTTCCCCTGCCCGCCGGGATGGGCGAAGGCGCTGTAGATCTCGCGGAAGGCGGGATGGCCCAGCTGGCGGACCGTCTCGTCGTTGACCGCCTTCACCTGCGCCGGGGTGAGCAGGCCGCGCCCGACGCCCGACTGGTTCGTGACCAGGAAGAGGGCGAACCCGGCCTGCTCCAGCGCCCGGATCGCCTCGATCGCCCCGGGCAGGAGCTTCACCTTGGCGGGATCGCCCAGGTAGGGGACGTTCTCCATCAGGGTGTCGTCCCGGTCGAAAAAGACCGCCTTCATTCCTTGGCCTGGAAGCTTTCCCGCAGCTCGTCGGGCGTGAGGGTGGCGGTGCCGAGCTTCCCCACCACGATCCCGGAGGCGTGGTTCGACATCTCGGCCGCCTCGATCCCGGTGCCGCCCGCCGCGAGGGCGAGGGTGAAGAGGGCGATCGCGGTGTCGCCGGCGCCGGAGACGTCGAACACCTTCTGGGCGCGGGTGGGCGTGTGGTACGGCCTCGACCCGGCGGGGGCCTTCCGGTCGTAGAGGAGCATCCCGTCCTCGCCCAGGGTGACGAGGAGGTAATCGGTCTTCCACCGCTCCAGGAGGATGGCGGCGGCCCGCTCGACGCAGCCCAGGGTACCGTCGTCGTCGATCCCGGCGCAGGCGAGCGCCTCGGGCCGGTTCGGCTTCACGGCGGTGGCGCCGTTCCAGTCCAGCGGGTTCTTCGGATTGAGGTCGACGGTGACGATCTTGCCGTGCTTCCGCGCCTCGGCGACCACGGTATCGACGAGGGCCTGGTCGACGACGCCCTTGCCGTAATCCTCGATGATGACGGCGTCGCAGCGGGAAATCTCCTCCCGCAGGTACGCCACGAGCTTCTCCCGGTCGGCGGGAAGGAGCGGCCCGACCGTCTCCCGGTCGACGCGCACCATCTGCTGCTGGCGCCCGATGATCCGCATCTTGTGCGCGGTCCCCCGGTCGCCGAAGTCGATGATGCCGGAGACGTGGGTGCCCTCGGCGCGCAGGAGGTCGCGGAGCTGGGCCCCCGCCGCGTCGGCCCCCACCGCGCCGACCGCGCTGGTGCGGCGGGTGAACGGCACCAGGTTCCGCACCACGTTGGCGGCCCCGCCCGGGTAGAACGACGCGCTCTGCACCTCGACGACCGGCACCGGCGCCTCCGGGGAGATCCGGGTCACCTTGCCCCAGACGAATTCGTCGAGCATCAGGTCGCCCAGCACCAGGACGTGGAGGTCGGCGAATTTGCGCAGGAGCGCGTCGGCGCGGTCGGATGTCATGCGGTCAGGGGAGGTCGAGGATGGGGTACGAGCCGAGGACGCTCAGGCGGTGGGTCTGGGCGCGCAGGGCCTCCAGCGCCTCCAGCCCCTTGGAGTCCCCGCCGCCCTTCTCCGGCACGCCGTCGAACTCGATGAAGAAGCGGTACTCGTCGAAGCGGCCCGGGATCGGGCGGGACTGGATCATCGTCAGGTTCAGCCCCCGCTCGGAGAGGACCTTCAGCGCGTCGACCAGCGAGCCGGGGCGGTGCGCCGCCTCGAAGAGCAGCGAGGTGTGGGTCGGCGCCACCGCGCCGGGCAGCGCGAGGCGGCGGGGCGCCACCACGTAGAACTTGGTCCGGTTCGGGATCGTCTCCTGGACGTCGCGGCGCAGCACCGGCAGGCCGTACAGCTCGGCGGCGTGGCCGCTGGCCAGGGCGGCCACGTCGGCGTCGGAGAGGGCGCGCTGGGCGGCGGCCGAGGTGCTGGGGGACGGCTCGATCCGCGCCTTCGGGTACTCGGCGGTCAGCCAGGAGCGGGCATGGGCCAGCGCGGCGGGGTGGGAGGTGATCACCTTCGGCTTCTTGCCGAAGGAGAGGAGGACCAGCTTGATCGGCATCGCCAGGCACTCCCGCACCACGAAGTCGTCCCCGGCCTTCCCCTCGCGCAGGCGGATCAGCTGGTCGATGGTGTCGGCGATCGTGCCGCTGGAGGCGTTCTCGATCGGGAGCACCGCCAGGTCGATCTCCCGCCCGATCAGCTCGGTCAGGGCGATCTCGGCGCTGGCGCAGTCGTGGTAGGCGGCCTCCGCGCCGAAGCGCTTCAGGGCGATGGCGTGGGAGAAACTCCCCTCCTCCCCGAAATAGCCGATGTTCAACTCCTTGGCGCCCATCGGGTCTTTTTAGCGGCCCGGGACGCAGTGACAAGTGCCATTGCGATCCTCCCTCCACCCCGGTATAAAGGTCCTCTCCATGGATAGCCTGACCCTGAACCCCGTCGGCCGCGTCGCGGGCGCGATCCGCCTCCCCGGCTCGAAGAGCGTCTCGAACCGCGCCCTCCTCCTCGCCGCCCTGGCGGAGGGGGAAACCTCCCTCTCCAACCTCCTCGCCTCCGACGACACCGCCCGGATGCTCGACGCCCTGCGCATCCTGGGCGTCCCGTTCGACCTCTCCCCCGACGGCACCGAGTGCCGGGTGACCGGCCGGGGCGGCCCCCTCGACGCCCCCTCGTCCGCCCCGGTCGAGCTCTACCTGGGCAACGCCGGGACCGCGATGCGCTCCCTCTGCGCCGCGCTCTGCCTGGGGCGCGGCACGTTCGTCCTGACCGGCGACGCCCGGATGGAGGAGCGCCCGATCCGCGACCTGGTCGAGGGGCTGGCCCGCGAGGGCGCCGCGATCTCCTACCTGAAGCACGACGGCTTCCCGCCCCTCCGCATCGAGGCCAAGGGGATGCCCGGCGGCAGCCTCTCGGTCCGGGGCGACATCTCCAGCCAGTTCCTCAGCGCCCTGCTCCTCTCCGCCCCCCTCTTCACCGGCGACACCGAGATCACGGTGGAACGGGAGCTGGTCTCCAAGCCGTACATCGTCCTCACCCTGGCGACGATGGCGAAGTTCGGCGTCCAGGTGGAGCGGGACGGCTTCGCCCGCTTCCGCATCCGGGGGAACCAGCGCTACCGCTCGCCGGGGAAGTTCCTCGTCGAGGGCGACGCCTCTTCCGCCTCCTACTTCTTCGCCGCCGCGGCGGTCAAGGGCGGCACCGTCCGCGTCCACGGCCTGGAGCGCGACTCGTCGCAGGGCGACGTCCGCTTCGTCGAGGTCCTGGAGAAGATGGGCGCCGTGGTGACCCGGGGCGACGACTACGTCGAGGTCACGGGCGCGCCGCTCAAGGGCGTCGACGTCGACTGCAACCACATCCCCGACGCCGCGATGACCCTCGCCACCGCCGCCCTCTTCGCCGAGGGGACGACCGTGATCCGCAACGTCGCCAACTGGCGCGTCAAGGAGACCGACCGCCTCGCCGCGATGGCGACGGAGCTGCGCAAGGTCGGCGCCCGCGTCGTGGAAGGCCCCGACTCCATCGAAATCGAGAAGGTCGCCCCCCTGCGCCACGCCGCGATCGACACCTACAACGACCACCGCATCGCGATGTGCTTCTCCCTGCTCGCCCTCGACGACGCCTGCGGGATCACCATCAACGACCCCGGCTGCGTCTCGAAGACGTTCCCCGACTACTTCGAACGGTTCGGCTCCGTCTGCCACGCCTGAGCCCATGACGCCGTCGAACCTCCTCCGCGCCCTCGCCACCCTGGCCGAGGACCTCCTCAAGCGGAAGGGGTCGCGCACCGCCCGCCGCGCCGAGCTCGACCGGCTCAAGGCGGAGCGCCTCGCGTCCCAGGGCCCCCTCGCCCTCGCCCCCCACGGCGCCAAGACCTACTCCCAGAACGAGGAGGACGGCATGCTCGCCGAGCTCTTCCGCCGCATCGGGACGACGAACAAGGTCTTCGTCGAGTTCGGCGTCGGGAACGGGCTGGAGAACAACACCGTCGCCCTCCTCTTCGACGGCTGGCGCGGCCTCTGGCTGGAGGGCTCGGCGCGCCAAGTGGAGCGCATTACGAACGGCTTCGCCCCGGTGATCGCCGCCGGGAAGCTCCGCGTCGTCCACGCCCTCCTGACCCGGGACAACCTCGACGGCCTGATCGCCGCGAACCTGCCGCCGCTCCCGGGCCCAGAAATCGACCT
>FSUQ01000285.1_pt1 | contig 12420 bp, 8 predicted proteins | sample 1637471 | NCBI WGS metagenome assembly FSUQ01 (sample SAMEA3914816, study PRJEB12502) | metagenome | biome: forest; material: soil | place: USA | collected 2011-09-16 | depth 0.3 m | reverse complement strand
GAGCTCCTACGTCCTCTACTTTAAGAGCGAGTTCGGAGTGCCACCGGTCCACGCGGGCGACCTCGCGGCTCTCTGCACCGCCTCCGGGGCGCTCTTCCGGCCCGTGGGCGGTGCCATCGCCGACCGGATCGGGGGCATCCGCTCGCTCTACCGCTTCTACGCGGTCGCCGGGGTCGCTCTGGTCGCGGCAGCGGTCGCGCACAGTCTGGCGTTCAACACGGCCGCGCTGGTCGTCGGCTCCTGCGCCCTGGGCATGGCGAACGGGGCGGTCTTCCAGCTTCTCCCGCAGCGGTTCGCGAAGGAGATCGGCCTGATGACCGGCCTGGTCGGCGCGGCGGGGGGTATCGGGGGGTTCTACCTCGCCAGCTCGCTGGGGTATTCCAAGGCGCTGACCGGCTCCTATCTCGCCGGGTTCTCGATCTTCGCCTGCCTGTGCTTCTGCGCCCTGGTTGGCCTGGGTCTGGTGAAGACGCGCTGGCGGACGACCTGGGGCGCCACTGCCAACGCCCGAATCTGAACGTGAAGGTAGACGCCACCAGCTACGGCCTCGCCGCCGGGGACGACGCTCCCTCGCACGACGCTTTCGCCCTCCAAGTGCGGGAGAGGGCCGAGACGGTGGTGGCCGTACTCGCCGACGGCGCGGGGGGATCGCCCCGGGCGGCCGAGGCGGCGCGACGAGCGGTCGAATCGTTTCTTGCGCATTACGCGTGCCGGCCGCAGGGGTGGGCGATCCGGCGGGTATTGGAGGAATGGGCGGCCCGGATCAACCGGACCCTGCACCAGGACTCGCTCTTGCGCTTCGGGACGCCCGAGCTGGTGACGACGCTGGCGGTCGCGGTGATCGACGGGGACCGCGTCCACGGCTTCAACGTCGGCGACTCCCGGGTCTATGCCGAACGAGGGGGACGGCTGGAGCGCCTCTCCCGGGACCACGCTGGGGAATCGACGGGCCTTTCCCACGTCCTCGACCGGGCGGTCGGCATGGAGGCCGAGGTGCGTCCGCATTTCTTCGAGGCGGAGTTGAACGACGGGGATCGGCTTCTTCTCTGTTCGGACGGCCTCACCAACGTACTGGACGACGAAACGCTGGTCCGGGAACTGGCGGGCAACAGCCCGGCCCGATCCCTCGTCACTCTAGCGCGGGAGCGGGCCGCCGCGGAATGGATCGACGACACCAGCGCCATCGTCGTTCACGTCCGCCGCAAGGGGACGCTCCGGGCGGCCCGGGAGGCGGCCCTGGAGATTCCCGAGACATTGGTCAAAGGGGAAAGCGTCGATGGCTTCCTATTGGTGCAGCCGTTCCAGCAGGGAAGCCGGGTCTGGCTAGCGACGAAGGGCGAAACGCGCTGGGTGCTGAAGTTCCCGCCGGTCGCCGCCCGGGACGATGTCGCGCTCCTCGACCGCTTCCTGCGGGAAACCGCCGAGGCCCTTCGGCTGGGAGAGACCGGCCTTTTCCCCAAGGCGGTTGTTCCCGAGGGGGCGACCCGCCGATATTATGCAATGGAGTTCGTGGAAGCTCCCAGCTTGAAGGGACTCCTGCGCTCCCGGCGGCTCTCCGCCGACGAGGCGGTCGCCCTGGGGAAATTCCTCCTCGGGGCGGGCCAGCGGCTCCTTCGGCTGGACTTGGTCCATGGCGACCTCAAGCCGGAGAACATCCTCGTCCTGCCCGGCTATGATGCAGTCAGGTTCCAGCTCGTGGACGCGGGGAATGTCGTCGAGGTGTTCGCCGAGGCGTTCCGGGCGGGTACGCCGAGCTACCTCGCGCCGGAGCGGTTTGCCGGGGCGCCGATCTCGGAGCGCACTGAGGTCTACGCCATTGGCGTGACGCTCTACGAGGCCCTTACCCGGGGCTATCCCTACGGGGAAGTGGAACCGTTCCAGACGCCCCGCTTCGAGGCCAGGAACCCTGTCCATCCCGGCGCGGCGAATCCCAACCTGCCGCCCTGGTTGGAGGCGGTCCTGCTCCGGGCCGTGGCGGTCGATCCGACCCGCCGTTACCAGGGTTACTCGGAGATGCTGTACGACCTGGAACATCCCGCCGAGGTGCACCCGTTCGCGGTGGGGGAGGCGACTTTCCTGGGGTGGATCGGGCGAAATCCTCTTCACTTTTACCGGGCCGGGTTCTGGCTCCTGCTCGCCGTCGTCTTCCTTCTCCTGGCCCTGCGCCTCACGTCCCACGCTCCATGAATCCGACTCTGACCCATGCCCTGATCCCCGAGAACGCTCCCTTCGAGGGCGAACAACGCCTCTGGCTCAACGGCTATATGGCCGGGCTCTTCGCCGCCCAGGCACTGCGGCAGGCCTCCCCCGTGGGGGAAACAAGGGATACCAAACCAGGCATTCCCCTCGTCATCCTTTACGGGAGCCAGACGGGAACGGCCGAAGGCCTGGCGCGGCGGATCGCCACGGCGGCCAAGGGGCGCGGGGGCGATCCGAAGGTGGTCGATGCCGCCGCCCACGTCTCCGTCGATTGGACGAAGGAGTCTCATCTTCTGGTCGTCACCAGCACGTACGGTGATGGCGAGATGCCCGACAACGCCCAGGGCTTTTGGGAATGGCTCCAGGGCGACGGCGGCTCCGCCCTGGCGCATCTCCACTATTCGGTCCTCGCCCTGGGCGATACCGCCTACGAGGCGTTCTGCGAGGCGGGCCGGAAGATCGACGAACGGCTCGCCGCCCTGGGAGCGGCCCGGATCGCCCCCCGGGTCGATTGCGACGTGGATTACGAGACGCCCGCGAAGGAGTGGATCGACACGGTCCTGGCCGGATTCGGCGGTCCCGGCGCGGTGCCGGAACCCGCGACCTCCTCGGCTCCCAAACTGTCCGGCCACGGAAAGGACAATCCGTTCCCGGCCCGGCTCCTGACGAACCGAAAGCTGACCGCCGAGGGTTCCGCCAAGGAGATCCGCCACGTCGAAATTTCCCTAGAGGGCTCCGGGCTTGCCTACGACGCCGGGGACGCCCTGGGGGTCTGGCCTGTGAACTGTACGGAAGCCGTGGCCGAGCTGCTGGCCGTCTTGGGACATTCCGGAGACGAGACGGTGGACGGGCTTCCTTGGCGAGAAGCGCTGGTGTCCCGCTACGACTTTGCGAAGCTCTCGCCGGAACTTCTTCAACAGGCTGCCGTCCACTGCGAACCTCTTCGGGAAATGTTGGCACCGGAGAAAAAGACCGACCTCCAGGCATGGCTCTCCGGGCGAGAGCTGATCGACGTGCTTCTGGCCGCTCCGGGTTTCCGTCCCTCCGCCGTCGACTTGGCGGGGATGCTGCGGAAGCTGGCGCCCCGGCTCTACTCGATCTCGTCCAGCCCGAAGGCGCACGCCGGGCAGGTCCACCTCACCGTCGGGATTGTCCGCTACGAGACTCATGGCAGGAAGCGGAAGGGGGTCTGCTCGACATTCCTCGCCGACCGCGCCGCCGAGGTGCCGGTCCGGGTCTTTGTCCAGACCTCCCACGGCTTCCGGCTGCCCTCGGACGGTACGGTTCCCGTCATCATGGTCGGTCCCGGTACCGGCATCGCCCCCTTCCGGGCGTTCCTCCACGAGCGGAAGGCGGTGGGGGCGGCGGGAAAGAACTGGCTCTTCTTCGGCGACCAGAAGGCGGCGACCGACTTTTCCTATCGCGACGAGCTGGAGGCGATGCGGGCGGACGGGCATCTCACCAAGCTCTCGACCGCCTTCTCCCGGGACCAGGCGGAGAAGCTTTACGTGCAGCACCGGATGAAGGAAGAGGCTGCCGAGTTGTGGGAGTGGCTCCAGGCCGGGGCGCACTTCTACGTCTGCGGCGACGCCAGCCGGATGGCGAAGGATGTCGACGCGGCCCTGCACGAGGCCGCGGAGACGGCGGGCGGACTCTCCCGGGAGGCGGCGGCCGATTACGTCAAGCAACTCAAGGCGCAGAAGCGCTACCAACGCGATGTCTATTGAACTTCCCCTCCAGTCGGTCAACGGCGAGCCGCTCAATGCCGACCAGCGGCGCTACCTGGAAGGCTTCTTCTCCGGCCTGGCTGCCCAGGGCGTCCGGTTCGGCGACGTGACGCCGGTGCCCGTGGCGGAGAAGACCGTCGCCTTGGACGACCTGATCTTCGAGGAGCGGGTGAAGCGGGAACTGTATCCCCTGGACGCCTACCCACAGCTCCTGGAGAACGCCGCGCAAAACAAAGCGCCCGACAAGGAAGACCTGTTCCGGTTCAAGTGGAACGGCCTCTTCTTCCTGACGCCGAGCAAGGAGGCGTTCATGGCCCGGCTTCGCATCCCCGGCGGGAAGATGGCGACCTTCCAGCTCCGGGAAATCGCCCGCGTGGCGAAGGAGCTGACGACCGGCTACGTCCAGATCACCACCCGGGCGAACCTCCAGATCCGCCTCATCGCGCCCAAGGACGCGCCCGAGGTGCTGCGCCGCATCCAGTCGGTCGGCCTGCATACCCGGGGCGCCGGGGCCGACAACATCCGGAACATCACGGCCAATCCCACCGCCGGGATCGATCCCCACGAGTTGATCGACGTGATGCCGCTCTGCGACGAGTTGGCGCAGATCATCCTCAACGACCGCTCCTTCTACGACCTGCCCCGGAAGTTCAACATCGCCTACGACGGGGGCGGGCTGGTCGGTACGGTCGAGGACACGAACGACATCGGCGCCAAGGCGGTGAAGGTCGGAGAGGAAGTTCTCTTCCGCCTCGCCTTGGGAGGCGCCACCGGCCACAAGGCGTTCGCCCGCGACCTGGGCGTCGTCGTTCCGCCCGCCGAGTTGAATAAGGCGATCGTGGCCCTGGTCCGGGTCTTCATCGCCAACGGGAACCGGACCGACCGGAAGAAGGCCCGGCTGAAGCACCTCCTGGAGACGTGGACCCTCGACCGCTATCTTGCCGAGACCGAGAAGGTGCTGGGAAAGGCACTGCGACGCTCGCCGCTGGAGCCGGGGCAGATCGTCTATCCCGGCCAGGAGCTGCCTCACCCGCACCTAGGCGCCCATCCGCAGAAACAGAAGGGGCTCCACTACGTCGGCGCCTCTCTTCCTGTCGGCCAGATCACGCCCGATCAGATGCTTCGCTTGGCCGAGCTGGCCGACGCCTACGGTTCCGGGGAGATCCGGCTGACGGTCTGGCAGAATTTCCTCATCCCGAACGTCGCCGACGCCTATGTGGGAACGGTGACGAAGGCGCTCAAGCGGATGGGCTTCGACACCCAGCCCTCGCTGATCCGAGGCGGTATCGTCGCCTGCACCGGGAACGCCTACTGCAAGTACGCGCAGAGCGACACCAAGGGGCACGCGAAAGCCCTAGCCGACTACCTCGATAAGAAGGTCGTGCTGGACCGTCCCCTCAACATCCATTTCACCGGCTGCCCCCATTCGTGCGCCCAGCACTACATGGGGGACATTGGCCTCCTGGGAGCCAAGGTAAAGCGGGCGGGCGAGAGCCTGGAGGGCTACCACGTCTTCGTCGGGGGAGGCTTCGGCGCTCGGCAGGCGGTTGGCCGGCAGGTCTTCACCGGGGTTCCTCATGACGAGCTGAACGGGATCGTGGAGAAAATGCTGCGGGGCTATCTTCGCCGCCGGAACCCAGGAGAGGTGTTCCAGGATTTCACCGCCCGACACGACCTGAACGCCCTCCAGGCGATCTTTTCGAACGAGGAATGATTGCCGCGGATACAACCGTTCGGACGCTGATCGACGATCTGCTGGAGGAGCAGCAGCGACTGACTGCCGTGGAGCGTTTCTCCCGGCGCCACGACCGGCATGCGCTCCCGGCGATGGAGACCCACTACCGCGCCTTGCTTCCCGCCGCGCCGCCGGGGGAGGGGGAGCAATATGCCTTCGAGGTAGACCTCGACGCCTGCTCCGGCTGTAAGGGGTGCGTCACTGCCTGCCACAACCTCAACGGGCTGGACGACGCGGAAGGCGAGACGTGGCGACAGGTCGGCTTGCTGCATGGCGAGGAGGGCGGCAATCCATTTCTCCAGACCGTCACCACCGCCTGCCACCACTGCGTCGACCCAGCCTGCCTCAACGGCTGCCCCGTCCTGGCCTACGACAAGGATCCCCGCACCGGGATCGTCCGGCACCTCGACGACCAGTGTATCGGGTGCCAGTACTGCATCCTGAAGTGCCCTTACGACGTGCCGAAGTACTCGCCCAGCCGGGGTATCGTCCGCAAGTGCGATATGTGCGCGAACCGGCTGGCGGTGGGCGAAGCCCCAGCCTGCGTTCAGGCGTGTCCGAACGAGGCGATCAAGATCGCGGTGGTGAAGAAAGCCGATGCCGTCGCGGCGGCGAAGGCGGGCGTATTCCTGCCCGGAGCACCGGACCCGGGCTACACCGTCCCGACGACCCGCTACCTGTCCAAGAAGGGGCTCCCCGCCAACATGGAGGCGGCCGACGCCCACGTGCTCAAGCCGGAGCATTCGCATCCGCCGCTGGTCGTCATGCTGGTCCTGACCCAGTTGTCGGCGGGGGCGTTCTGCGTCTCGGCACTGCTGCGGTTCCTCTTCCCCGAGAACCTGATGACGCGGCTCTCGCCGTTCCAGTCGGGCGTCGCCCTCGCCGTCGGGCTCCTCGCCATCGGCGCGAGCACTCTGCACCTGGGGCGGCCTTTGGGGGCATGGCGGGCGGTCGTGGGGCTGAAGACGTCGTGGCTCAGCCGGGAAATCGTGGCCTTCGGCCTCTTCGCCGGGCTCGCCGTGGGCGACGCGGCCTCCTTCTGGCTCCCGTTCCTCCGCTACGGGCAAAGCTGCGTCACGGGCGTCGGGGCGTCCCTGGGGGGCCTTCTCGGCGTCTTCTGCTCGTTCATGATCTACCAGGACACCCGCCGCCCGTTCTGGAGCGCCTTTCGCACCGGCGTCCGCTTCTTCGGGACGACCGTGGTGCTGGGCGTCGCCGCCGTACTGTTCCTCTCGACGCTCCAGGCGTGGCTCGAACCAGCGGTCGCTGCCCACGGCGCCTACGCCGCGCTGACCCGGCGCCTCGCCGGAGTCCTGGCGGTCGCGGCGTCGGCGAAGCTGGCCGTCGAGGCGGCGATCTTTCTCCATCGGCGCGACCCCCAGGCGTCGCCCCTGGGCCGGACGGCCCGGCTTCTCATGGGGGAACTCGCCGAGATCGCGGCGGCCCGGTTCCTCTTCGGGACGACCGGCGGCCTCGTCCTGCCGCTGGCGTTCCTGGCGTGGCGGCCCGAGCCGGGAACGGCGACCCTGGGCTACACCTTCTTCCTCCTGCTCTTCGCGGTCCTGGGCGAGCTGGCGGAACGCTACCTCTTCTTCACCGCCGTCGTCGCGCCCAAGATGCCGGGCACCCTCCGATGAAGCCGCTCCTCGACAAGGCGGCGGGCCTGCTTCGCCAGTGGACCGGCCCCCTGACCGAAGACCTAGTGCTGCGGCCGGGGGAGTTTGGCCTCGGGAACGTCCCGGCGCGCCTCAAGCCGGACGCCGTCGTCACCACGGTCTGCGGGTTCTGCTCCACCGGCTGCGGCCTCGACATCCATCTGCGGGATAACGAGGCGGTCAACCTCAGTCCCGCCGCCGACTATCCCGTCAACCTCGGGATGGCCTGCCCGAAGGGGTGGGAGGCGCTGGCCCCGCTGCGGGCGCCGGACCGTGCCACCGTACCCCTCCTGCGCGGTCCCGATGGGGAACTCGCGCCGGTGGACTGGGACATGGCGGCGCGGACGTTTGCGGAGCGATTCCAGGACATCCAGCGCCGCCACGGCCCCGATTCCCTCGCGTGGCTCGGCACCGGCCAGATCCCGTGCGAGGAGCTGGCGATCCTGGGGGCCGTCGCCAAGTTCGGCATGGGCATCCGCCACGGGGACGGAAACACCCGGCAGTGCATGGCGACCGCCGTGACCGCCTACAAGGAGTCGCTCGGCTTCGATGCCCCGCCGTTCACCTACGCCGACTTCGAGGAGTCGGACGTGCTGGTGTTCGTCGGCTCGAATCTCTGCATCGCCCACCCCATCCTCTGGCAACGGGTTTTGCGGAACAAGCGGCGGCCCGAAATCATCGTGGTCGATCCCCGGAAGACCGAGACCGCGATGGCGGCGACCCAGCACTATGCGATCCGCCCTAAGTCGGACCTGACGCTTCTCTACGGACTGGCCCGGATGCTGGTGGACCGGGGGCAGATCGACCGCGATTACATCGACCGGCACACCGCCGGTTTCGAGGAGTTCTCCCGCTTCCTGGCCGATTTCCCCGCCGAGCGGGTGTATGCGGAGACCGGCCTCGATCGGGATGCGTTGGAGCGTTTCGCCCGGACTATTGGCTCGGGGAAGCGCGTCTCCTACTGGTGGACGATGGGCGTCAACCAGGGGCATGAGGCGACCCGCACGGCCCAGGCGTTGATCAACTTGGCGTTGATGACCGGCAACATGGGCAAGCCCGGCACCGGGGCGAACTCGGTGACGGGGCAATGCAATGCCATGGGTTCCCGGCTCTTCTCGAACACCACGAATCTGCTGGGCGGCCACGACTTCAAGAACCCGGTCCACCGGAAGAAAGTGGCCGGCATTCTCGGCATCGAGGAAGGCCGGATTCCCTCGGAAAACTCCCTGGCCTACGATCAGATCGTCGAGGGGATCGATGCGGGAAAGATCAAGGGCCTGTGGATCGTCGCCACGAACTCGTCCCACTCCTGGATCGGGCAACGGGGCTTCGACGAGATCGTGAAGAAGCTAGAGTTCCTCGTCGTCCAGGACATGTACGCCAGCACCGAGACGGCTCGGCACGCCCACCTGATCCTGCCCGCCGCCGCCTGGGGGGAGAAGGAAGGGACGTTCATCAACTCGGAGCGGCGGATCGCCCATGCCAAGAAAGTGGCCCGGGCTCCCGGACAGGCGCTGGCCGATTTCCACATCGTCCGCATCCTCGCCGAGGCATGGGGCTGTGGGGAGATGCTCGGGCGCTGGGAATCCCCCGAGGCGGTTTTCCGCCTTCTGCGGGAACTTACGGCGGGTCAGCCGTGCGACATCGGTGCCGTCTCCGGCTATGAGATGCTCGATGCGGCGGGCGGCATCCAATGGCCGTGGACCGGGAAGGGAACACCGGAAGCGGAACGCCGTCTCTTCGAGGATGGGCGCTATTGCCATCCGGACGGAAAGGCCCGGTTCATCTTCGAGGCACCTCGTCCCATGCCGGAGCCGCCCGATGCGGACTACCCCTTCCTTCTCCTCACCGGGCGGGGAACCTCGGCGCAGTGGCATACCGGCACCCGGACCTCGAAGTCGGGCGTCCTGCGCCGCCTGCATCCCGAGACGGTCTACGTCGAGATCCATCCGGACGACGCGGAACGATTGGGGATTGTCGCGGGCGGCCAGGCGAAGGTTTCGTCCCGCCGGGGCAGCCTCGTCGCCGCCGCCTTCGTCACGCCGACCGTCCAGCCCGGACAGGTCTTTATTCCGATGCACTATGCGGAGACGAACCGGTTGACGCTTCCCTCGTTCGATCCCTATTCCCGGCAACCGTCCTACAAGGCGTGCGCTGTGCGCGTCATTCCTGCGACCGATTAAAAGGAAGGCATGCACGTCCGGCATCTCTTCATTTCCCCAGGGCATAATTTCTTCGGTCGGCACGGCCTGGGGGCGGAGGACCATCCCGTCGTGGAGGTTTCCGAGGTGGAGTGCATCGCGGGCCGTGGCCTGCGCGGGGACCGCTTCTTCGACTTCAAGCCCGACTATAAAGGACAAGTCACTTTCTTCTCCCTGGAGGTGTTTGAGGCGCTTTGCCAAGCATTGGGGAGCGCTGCCCCTCCTGAGGCGGTCCGCCGGAACGTCTTTACCCGGGACATCGATCTCAATGCCTGGATCGGGCGCGAATTCTCCCTCCAGGGAATCCGATTCCTGGGAACAGGAGAGTGCGCTCCTTGCTACTGGATGGATCAAGCCATCGGCCCGGGGGCCGAGGCGTTCCTGAAGGGACGCGGCGGCCTGCGCGCCAAAATCCTATCCGACGGCGTCCTGAGATCCGAGAGCGCTTAAGCGCTGGAATCCTATTCCTTCTTACCCGTTCCTCCTCCTCGCCTTTCGAGCGGGGACTTTTCCTTCCCTTCCGGGGCGGGGAAATAATATCCCAGCAGCAGGCAGAGGCAGGCGAGGAAGATCCCGCCCAGGAACAAGCCGACCATGCACCGCAACGGCAGCATCCAAAGCCCCACACTGACCGTCAGGGCGGTCAAAACCGTAAGGAGGGCTGTCCCCCAGAATTTCCCTGGGGACATGTCGTTCTTGGGCTTTAGGTCGGGTTTCATGCCAGCTTCCCCCATCAATATCCATTCTCGCATCGATCTATATATATCGCAATACGATATTAATGGGCCGAGGCGAGGCCCTATGCCCGGAGTAGGAAAGGGGCCCGTTGCCTAATCGGTCAGGCTTTCGAGCCTCGACAGCGAGAGGGCCAGCTCCGGCCCAATTTGCTTGAGTTGCTTCCGGTGGGCGGCTGATAGCCGTTCCAAGACCTTCTCTCCCCGTTCGGCGAGGCGAACGAACACCTGGCGGCTATCTCCCTCCGATCGCTCCCGCAAGACCAGCTTCTCGACGACCAAGCGGTCGATCAGGCCGACTGCGCTATGGTGGCGAAGCTGCAATCGCTCTGCCAGCTCGCCGACGGTGATCGAGTCCCGGCCGGGGAACCCCTTGATCGCCAGCAACGCCTGGTGCTGCTGCGGGGTGATTCCCGCCGTCTTGGCCTCTTTTTCGCTGAAACGGAGGAAGCGGCGCAGGGCATAGCGAAATGCCGCCAACGTCTCGTACTGGGATTTCGAAAGGGTTTTGGTTTCCGCCATCGCCGTCACGCTACCACAAACTTCTCCCTCGCGGCGATGGTTTGCTTCGGCAGGCTCCATCGGCTCCGCGACTCCTAGCGGCGACCGAACGCGATTCCAGACAGCATCCAGAGCAGGCCCAGGAGAATTCCCAGCAATGCCAGCCCGCTGATGCTGCGCCGGGGGATCACTACCAAAGCCAAGCCAACGGCCGAAGCCAGCACGATCCCGAAAAGGATTCGTGCCCAGAATCGTCTCTCGAGGGCCTCCTTCCTCTCGCATGGCGGAATCATGCCTCATAAATATCGTAACGCGATATTTATGGCAAGCTTCCGCCTTGGTTTGCTTTGACTAATATCGTACTGCGATACATATTCCGCCTTCTTCCATGCAGATTCTATCCTCCGCTCCAACGGGGCCCGACAAGGGCGGCCCCGAACTGGCCGACTTCACCACCACGGCCCGAGTCCTTCTCCTCTCTGCGATGGCGGCGCTCCTCGGCGCCTTCAGCTCTCTCGTGGCCTACGCCCTGCTGTGGCTGATCGCCCTTATCACCAACGTTGCCTTCCATCACCGCCTTTCCGCCGCCCCGGCCGTTCCGCAGGGGCATCATCTCGGGGCCTGGGTCATTGTGGTGCCGGTCGTCGGCGCGCTGATCATCGGGTTCATGGCCCGCTTCGGGTCGGAAAAGATCCGAGGACACGGCATTCCGGAGGCGCTGGAGGCCATTCTCCTCGGGCGCAGCCGCATCCAGCTCAAGGTCGCCATCCTCAAGCCCCTCTCCGCCGCCATCTCCATCGGGACCGGCGGACCGTTCGGCGCTGAGGGGCCGATCATCATGACAGGGGGAGCCTTCGGCTCCCTGTTTGCGCAGCGATTCCATCTGAGTGCGGCGGAACGAAAGACGCTCCTGGTGGCGGGTGCTGCGGGGGGCATGGCAGCGGTCTTCGCTACCCCGATCGCGGCGGTGCTGTTGGCGGTCGAACTTCTCCTCTTCGAGTGGAAGCCCCGCAGCTTCATCCCCGTCGCGGTTTCCGCCATGGTCGCCTCGGTCCTGCGCATTCCGCTGCTGGGAGCCGGCCCAGTCTTTCCCGTCCCGGCTCATGCCCCGCTCACAGGGACCGAGCTCGCGATTGCCGCGGGCATCGGCATCGGCGCAGGATTCGGTTCCGGGCTCCTGACTCTTCTTGTCTATGCCTGGGAAGACCTCTTCCAAAAGCTGCCGATCCATTGGATGTGGTGGCCCGCGATCGGAGCCCTGTTCGTTGGGCTGGGCGGATTCCTCGAACCCAGCGTCCTGGGAGTTGGATATAATACGATTCACGATCTGCTTCGTGGCGATTTGGTCGGCGGAGTTGCCCTCGGACTGCTCGGAGCAAAGGCGATCGTCTGGTCGCTTGCCCTGGGATCGGGGACGTCCGGTGGCGTCCTGGCCCCCCTTCTGATCATCGGTGGCGCGCTCGGTGCGCTGGCCGGAACGTGGTTGCCGTTCGGAGATGTGGGGCTATGGGCAACCGTGGGCATGGCGGCAATGATGGGAGGCACGATGCGGGCGCCGCTCACGGCGATGATCTTCGCTGTGGAGTTGACCCGGGATTTCAACCTCCTTCCCGCCCTGTTCGTCGGGGCCGTCGCCGCGTTGTGCGTGACCGTCCTGGTCATGCGCCG
>FSUQ01000309.1_pt1 | contig 12864 bp, 6 predicted proteins | sample 1637471 | NCBI WGS metagenome assembly FSUQ01 (sample SAMEA3914816, study PRJEB12502) | metagenome | biome: forest; material: soil | place: USA | collected 2011-09-16 | depth 0.3 m | reverse complement strand
GGGCAACGACACCACCCGCTTCTACGGCAGCATCACCGCGAAGGGCGGCCCGAACGGCGGCAACGGCGGCTGGGTCGAGACCAGCGGCCATTACCTCGACATGCAGGGGCGGGTCGTCCTCGACGCCCCCGAGGGGAGGGGGGGAAGCTGGCTGCTCGATCCGTACGACCTGACCATCGGGAGCGGCAGCATCACGGCCGTTCAAAGCGGCACCACGCCCGACTTCACCGAGACGTCGGCGAACTCGGGTTCGTTCCTGGACGCCAGCTACCTCAGCACTCTCCTGGCGCCGGGCGCCACCATCACGGTGACGACGGTCGGCGGGCCGGGCGGCGAAAACGGCGACATCACGGTGAACAGCGCCATCACGGGGAGCGAATCGCTGATCCTGGCTGCGGCGGGCAGCGTCCTCCTCAACGCGAACATCACCGTCGGTGACGAGCTCTCCATCGGGGCCGGGATCGACATCACCCAGGCCGCCGGCACGACGCTGACGGGCGGCACCGTCTCGCTGACGGCGGGCAATGGCCTTACCTTGAACGGGACGATCGACACCACGATCGGCGCCGTCACGCTCCAGGCCATGAACATCGCCCTGCACGGCGCGACGGTGGACGCGACCGCGGCGCCGTCCGGCGGCGACATCTACCTCTACGGCGCGAACAGCATCGTCCTCGACGGCGCCAGCGGGAGGCGCAGCTACCTGAAGAGCGGCGGCGGCGACATCTACCTGGGGAACCCCGGCAACAGCAACACCTTCAACCCCGGCGGCACCGCCATTTCCATCACCTCCTCGAACATCGAGGCCGAGCGGTACGACCCGCAGGTGCCGGGCCAGGCGATCGGCGGCGGCAGCATCACTCTCAACGGCCAAAGCGGCGCCAGCAATTCCGCCGGGATCGTGATCAGCGACTCGGAGGTCTCCACCGCCTTCGGCGACATCGGCATCTACGGCGCCGACACCGCCTCGGGCCTCAGCAGCATCGGCGTCAACATCACCAACGGTTCCACCGTCAGCGACAGCGGCTCGTCGGCCACGCTGACGATCCACGGCTCGTCCCAGGGCGCCAGCGTCTCCGATATCGGCATCCGGATCGATTCCAGCGGGGCCACCACGAACGCCACGACGGTCTCCGCCACGGACGGGGCGTCCCTCGACGTGGAAGGCGCGGTACTCGGCGCGGCGCGCTCCGGCTCCTTCGGCGTCCAGATCGAGGGACAGGTGGTCTCCGGGACCACTGCCCTGATGGCCCGGGACGGCGACGGTACCTGGCGGGCCGTCCTGGTCGGCCCGAGCGCCAGGCCTTTTTACGACGACGGCCAGGGCCACTATGCCTACTTCGACGGATCGGGGCTCGCCAGCACGGCGGACCAGCAGGCCCTGGCGCCGGTCCTGGTCCAGAATGTCCTGCCCACCCTGGTCTCCGTCACGGGGGGCGGCTCCATGACGGTCACGGGGTCCACCGCGTCCGTCGCGACTGTCGCGGGTGGCGCCGGCCTCGCGGTCGCCGATGGGGCGCAGATCGCCTTCGACGGCTTTGGCGTCGGCACGGCGACGATCTCCGGCGCCGCCACGGGCACCGGCGGCGCCAGCGTCACAGGCCTCCTCGTCTCCGACGCCGGCTCCCTGTCGGCCAACGAGCCGACGCTGGACGCCACCGGCAGGCTGGTGCTCGATACCCAGGGCCACATGGTGTTGGGGGGCAACGCCCATCCCAGCCTGATCACGATCACCGGCACGGGGAGCCCGGCCACGGTCTCCGGCGTCTCCGGCACCGGCAACGGCGTCCTCCTCCAGGACGGCGGCGCGGTGACGGCCTCCGGCGACGACGGCTTCGCCGACGTGCTGCTCCACGCCAGTGGGGGCGGCGGCGCGGCCGACCTCGCGTTCCAGGTCTCCAACATCACCGTCTCCCCGACCTATCCCACGGGGATGGTCGACGCCTACCAGCTGCCGTCGATCCGCCTGGTCGGGAGCAACACCCGCGTGACCGTCGACGCCCGGTCGATCAGCTATCCCCACGCCGCCGGGGCTACCCTCGGCCAGCTCGCGGTCCTCGACGCCACCGGGAACGTCTCCCCGGACGGCGCCGCCGTCTTCGACGGCGACCGCCAGGCGGCCAACACCTCCCTGACCTTCGCGCCCGCGGCCAGCGTCAGCCTGGGCATCGGAGAGGGGGCCGACGCGCAGGCCCAGGCCCTCGTCATCGACGGGATCGGCGAAGGCCTCCTCAACGTCACCGCGGGCAACGCGGGCGGCCCGAACGCCACCGGCAACGTCGTCATCCAGGCCGGCTCCGCCGGCGACCTGGACCGGATCGACTCCCTGGTCACGGTCAACGGCCACGACATCTACGTCGAGAGCGGCCTTTCGCTGACCGGCGACGGCACGCTCACCCTGAACGCCGGGGACGGCGTCTACCTCGGCTACACCCCGGCGCACGCCGCGACGGCGCCGGTCGTGATTTCCTCCGTCGCCGACGGCCAGGGCAACGCGCCCAACCTCGTCAGGTTCGTCGCCAACGCCGGGGGATCGATCGTCTCCAACGGCGCGATCGACTTCAACGCGGGCCTCGACGGCACGGTCTCACTCAACGCGGGCCTCAATGGCGGCAGCGGCGGCGTCGGCAGCGCTTCCGCCCCCGTGCTCCTCAAGGGCGTCTACTCGGCGGGGGCGACCGGCGGCAGCGGCGGCGTTTACCTCGAGGGCGTGGATTCGCCCCTGCAAGTCTACGACGACATCACGGTCATCAACGGGGGGCATCTCTCCCTGACCAGCAACCAGGGCATCCAGATCACCAGCCGGGTGGAGGTCGACGGCAACGGCGGGGTCGTCATCGACGCCGGGGCGGGCGAGTTCTATCTCTCCTTCAATTCGGACACCGGCTCCACCTACATCCACGCGGGGACGGGCGGCCTTTCCGTCACCGCCGGCCAGTTGATCGGGTTCGATCTCCTCACCAAGGTCGACGTGGCCGGCGGCGGGACCACCCTGGACGCGGGGACGGGTTGGCTCTTCCTGAACGCGGTCATGACCGACGTCGGCGATTTCAACGCCGCCGGCCACGGGATCCTTGTCGGCGGCTCGGTGTCCGTGAGCGGCGGCAGCTCCCATTTCGACGCCAGGGAGGGGAATTTTTGGCTGACCAACGCCGGGGTCATCGACGCGGGATCGGGCGACATCACCATCGCCGGATCGGGGGAGATCATGTTCGACGCCGGCGTCTCCGTGACGGGCACCGGCAACCTGGCCTTCCAGACCTCGGCCTCGGCCCCCAACCCCGACTTCGCCTTCGTCGATTCCAGCGCCACGCCGACCGCCGGCGCCTACTTCGTCGACGACACCTCTCCCAACGCCAACGACGCGGGCATCTTCCGCAACGGGGCCGACAGCTTCGCCTCGGTCACGTTCGCCGCGGGGGCGGGCGGGACTCTCGACATCGTCGGCCCCCACTTCCTCTCCGACACCGATCCGAGCGCGCGGCCGATCACCTTCGCCTTCACCGGGACCAACGTCGTCCTGGCGCCGGGCAGCATCCTCGGCACGGGGACGGCGGTGGGTGACACGCTGGGGCTCGTCGCCTCGGGCCAGCTCATCCTGAACGGGGAGGTCCAGATGGCGGGCACGAACAACGGCAACCACCTCGTGCTGGTGGGCCAGACCGTCGCCGCGGGAACCGGCGGCAGCGTCCAGCTGCTGGACGCGTCGTCGTCGGTCGCCGTCTTCGCGCCCGACATCTCCGACGTCACGGGGATCGGCGCCGACCGCACGGTCTACATGATCCCCTACGGCAGCAACGTCACCCCCCCCGCCGGCGCCACGACCCTCTACGTCGCCGGTGTCCCGGCCCTCCATCACGTCACCACTCTTCCCCTCCCGCCGGCGCCGCCCCCGACGCCGCTTTCGATTCTGACAACTCTCGACCCCAATGCGACAGGTGTCAGGGCGGGTACCGCAGGCCAACAGGCAACCCAGACCGCTCTCACGAACCTTCAGGCCTTGGGTGGCGGCACCTCCGGCGGGGTCAACACCTCCAGCGTGGTCAACAGCTCCGACACGGGGAGCGGCGGCAACAGCGGCAACGGCGAGAACTCCCAGAACGGCGACGCTCCCAAGAGCAAGATCATGGCCCAAACCCCGCCTCCCCCCGGCGGCGCGCCGCCCCCGGCGAGCGAGAGGGTGGTGGGCCCGGGCACGGTCGGCACTCTCGGCGTGGCCGCCCGCCTGGGCGTCGTCGTCCCGCCTCCGCCCGCCCTGGGCAACGCGCTGACCCCGGCGGTCCGCAGCCAGCTGGCCGGGGCGCTCATCCCCTAGCATCGGAATGCCGTTCCCCGTCGTGCCCCACATGGCCTGGCTACGCCGTGTCTTCGGCGGAGGCGTCCCGGATCCGGCGAGGGCCTTCGAGCCGACCCCGGCCGAGACCCTCGCCCTCGTCCGGAGCATCTCCCGCCGGCACTTTCCCCTGCACGACTTCGGCCGGATCGCCGCCCTCTTCGGCCGCGTCCAGGATCTCTTCGAGGGCCGCTACCCCGGCTACCAGGCGTGCGACCTGCGCTTCCACGATTTCGCCCACACCTGCCAGGTCACCGCCGCCCTCGCCCGCCTCGTCGACGGCGGCCTCGCGCGCCACCCCGGCCTGGGCATCCGCTTCCGCGACTTCGACCTCGCCATCGTGGCGGCCCTCCTTCACGACTGCGGCTACATCAAGGAAGAGGAGGACGAATGCGGCACCGGCGCCAAGTTCACCTCCGGCCATGTGGCTCGCGGCGCCACCTTCGCCCGCCTGTTTCTCATGGAGTTCTTCTTCTGGGAGGCCGACATCGACACCGTCTGCCGCCTCATCCTCTGGACCGACATGAACGTCGACCTCGCCGCCCTCGAATGCCGCAGCGAAACCGAGCGCCGCCTGGGCCACATGCTCGTGACCGCCGACTTCCTCGGCCAGATGGCGGCTCCCTCCTACCCCGAGCGCCTCGCCTTCCTCCACGAAGAACTCCTCGAGGCCGCCGCCGAAAGCGCCTGCGGCGCGGTCTCCTGCCCTTATCCCACCCTCGAGGACCTCCTCCGCCGGACGCGGGCTTTCCACGACAACCATGTCTGGCGCCTCCTGGAGGAGGGTTGCCGCGGCGTCTGCCACGACCTCGCGTGGCACTTTCCCGACCGCCGGAACCACTACCTCCTCCAGGTCGAAAGAAACCTCGCGCGCATCGACGGGATGGTTTCCGCCGCGGCGGGGAAATGCGTCCCGAGCGGATGCGCCGAGGACGGCGATTCGAAATGAGGGCGTGGCGGGGCTGGAAGCAGGCGGCTTCGCCGGGCCGTCCAGGCAAGGATCAAGGCGGGCTTCGCCGTTCTCGGGCCCCGCATGGGCCGCATTGCCCATGGCGTCCAAAATCCGCCGGTCGGCGTATTTACAGGATAATAACGGAATCGATAGGGTAGATCACATGAGGAAAGTTCTCGTCTCTGTCCCCGAGGTGAAGGAGAAGCGTTCCCGTGGAATCCTGTCCGGCGGCGTGGGCCGTCCGTGGCTGCTCCGCCTCTTCGTCGCCTGGGCCCTGGGCCCGGTCGCCCTCCTCGCGAACCCGACCGGCGGCTCGGTCGCCGCCGGCTCGGCCTCCATCGCCTCCGCCGGAAACACCCTCACCGTCAACCAGGCCAGCGACCGCGCGGTCATCAACTGGGGAACCTTCTCCATCGCTTCCGGCGAGACCACGAAATTCGTCCAGCCCTCCTCGACCAGCGCGGCGCTCAACCGCGTCCTGGGCGGCCAGACCTCGCTGATCAACGGCACCCTGACCGCCAACGGCCAGGTCTACCTGGTGAACGGCAACGGGATCGTGGTCGGCCCCGGCGGCATGGTCAGCGCGTCCGCCTTCACCGCCAGCACCCGCGACATCGCCGACGCCGATTTCCTCTCCGGGCACCTCCACTTCAGCGGCTCGGGCAACGGGGGGGTGCAGAACCTCGGCACCATCATGGCCCTGGGCGGCGACGTCGTCCTGATCGGCAAGACTGTCGACAACCGGGGGACGATCCAGGCGCCGCAGGGCACGGCGGGGCTGGTCGCGGCGGACGACGTCCTGCTCGCCCAGCGCAACGCCGACGGCAGCACCATCACCGTCAATCCTTCCCCCACCGCCTCCTCGGCGGCGGGCCGGATAGGCGTCCACAATAGCGGCTCCATCGCGGCGGCCAGTGCCGAGCTGAAAGCGGCCAACGGCAACATCTACGCGCTGGCAATCCAGAACGAGGGGACCATCCGTGCCACCACCGCGCAGCGGCAGGGCGGGCGCATCTGGCTCAAGAGCGACCAGGGGACGGTGGTCAATACCGCCTCCGGCGTCCTCGACGCCTCGGCCGCGCAGGCGGGCGGGAACGGGGGCCAGATCGAGACTTCGGGCGAGCAGCTGGGAATCGCGGGAGCCGTCACGGCAGGGGAAGGCGGATCCTGGCTGCTCGACCCGATCAACGTCGATATCGACAGTACCGCCGCGGCCACCCTGGTAAGCTCCCTCAACAGCGGGACCTCCGCGACGGTCCAGGCCTTCGGGGGGACGGCCGACACCGGGATCATCGACGTCCTCTCGGCGATCACCTGGTCGGGCCACGGCACCCTGAGCCTGACCGCGACGGGCGACATCAACATCGGGGCCGACGTCACCTCGACCGGCGGGGAGTTCCACGCCAGCGCCGATTCGGACGGAAACGGGGCCGGCAACATCAACATCGGGGCGGGGGTGACGGTCAACACCGCCCACCGGGCCACCGTGTTCTCCGGCGCCGACTTTGTCATCGACCCCACCGCCCACCTCACGGGCGGCAGCTACTCGTTCCTCACGACGAATAACCGCTCCCTCGGGCTGGGGACCGGCGCGGGCGACGCCAACCTGTCGTCCGCCGAGCTGGCGACGATGACAGGGAATGGACAGGTCAGCGCGACGGGAAACGGCGTCACGGTGCAGGGGGTGCAGGCCGCCGACGTCGCCCATATCTCCAATCTGGCGTTCGCCGGCGGCAGCGGGGGGGTGGACTTTCAGGATTCCCTGACGGTGCCGAACGTGCTCCAGGCCTCGGGGAGCGTCATCACGGTGGAAGGCACCCTCGCCACCGCGGTGCCGAGCGGCATCTTCTTCACGACCGACGCGGTGGCCTGGGGAGCCTCGGGGTTGATCGACCTCGCCGGGACGGGTGACTTCAATCTGACGACGCTGACGAAGGGGATCTTCCTCACCAGCGGCAGTGGCACGGGGACCGGGACGCTCGACATCAACGACGCCTTCCTCGCCCGCTTGAGCAACTACGGGGAGCTCGATCTCACTTCCTCCGCCACCGGCGACGCCATCGTGATCGACGGCGCCGGTCTGAGCGGCAAGGTGCTGGGCCTCGATACCACGGCGGGAAATATCCACTTCATGGGCGGCGCCTCCACCTTCGGCAGCATCAACTCCACGAGAAGCAGCGCCACGGCGGGAGATCTCATCGTGGATGCCGCCGTGGCCACGGATGCGGGCGGCATCGACTTTGACACCGACAACGGCACCGCGTCGTCGTACCACATCAATGCGAGCATGACGTCGGCAGGCAGCCTCAGACTGGCATCCCGCGGGGCCATCCAGGTGGCCGCCAGTGTCGCCCTGACCTCGGCGACGACGATGCTTGTGGCGGCCGATGTGAACGGGACCGGAGCGGGAGACCTGACCCTGGGCGCCGGGTCGGCGGTGACGATCACGGGAGCCGGGCAGCTGATGTTCCTGGGGGGGAATAACGTCAACATCGATCCGACCGCCGTGATCAATGCCGGGGCCACCGGAACTCTGAACCTGGTCTACGAGGGCTCGGTCGGGATCGGGACGACGGACGGCACCAGCCAGATCACCGCCGCCAACCTGGCCAACATGACCTTCCAAAGCTTGAACGTCACGAGCAGCGCCCAGGGGAATGCGATCTTCGTGGGGGACCTCAATAATACGGCCACGCCCACCGCCAACGGTCTCGACTGGACGACCGGCAACCTCACGCTTAACGCGGTGAGTGGGACCGTGGGAGGGAGCGGGAACATCGTCTTCGAGAACGTCGATCCTCTCTCCTTCGGCACGCTGAACGCCTATGCGTACAACGACATCGTCTTCAGCGGGGGCGGCTACGCCGGCGGGGCGGGGCTGCTGAACCTCAACGCCGACTACGACTCCACCGGCGTCGGTTCCCTGCGGGTAGGCGGGAGCACGGTGTCGAACGGGGGCGCCCAGTTCGTCGTCGTCGCCGCCGCCGTGGACGACCTCGGCGCGCTGGACAACGCCGGGCAGCCCATCTCCATCAGGTACACCCAGAACCTGCACCTGACGACGCCGCCGCCGGTGCAGCGGACGGGGGCGCTGACGTCGACCGCCGCCCCCTCGGCGCCGGTGGTCTCGACGCCTATCGTCAACCAGCCCTTCAACTCGTTCTCCCAGTTCTCCGCGCAGACCCAGGCGCCTTCCGTCCAGACGGTCTCGTCGACCACCACGTCGTCGACCACGGCGCCTTCCTTCAGCAGCTCCTTCAACTCGGTGATCCCCTCCGTGAGGCCGGGCGGCGGGGCGCCTCCGCCGGTGTTCTTGATGCAGGCCAACAACGCGCCGACCGACGACGACGGGAACGGCGTGCTCGCCTTCGGGTCGAGCTATCGCAGGGGACAGGGGCAGTAAATGCGGCGGCTCTTTTTGGCGGCGGGAAGCTCGCTCTTCCTCGCGGGGGCGGTCGTGGCCCAGGACTATCAGCGGATCGCGCCGAAGCCGGTGCCTCCGGTGGCCCCCGCGCAGCCCGTGCCGGAGGTCCCGGTCCCGGCGGCGCATCCCGACTCGGAGATACTCGTCCCCGAGCTGAAGGGCCTGGTCTTCGTGGGCAAGCCCGACGAGGTCGAGAAAGGGGGGGCGGTGGCCGATGGGGTTGAGCTCCAGGGCTTGTCCGTGCCCGACGAGGCCGCCTTCCGCGCCCTAGCCGCGCCCTACCTCGGCGGGGAGCTGACGCGGGGGCGCCTCAACCAGCTCATCACCGCCATCATCCTCCATTACCGCCACAACGACCGCCCCGTGGTCGACGTCATTGTGCCGGAGCAGGAGATCGTCGCCGGCACCATCCAGCTGGTCGTTCTGGAGGGCCGCGTCGCGAACGTCGAGCCCACCGGCAACCGCTGGTTCTCCGACGCCGAAATCCGCCGCGGCGTGCGGCTCCGGCCCGGCGACCCGATCAGCGGGGAACGGCTCCAGTCCGACTTGGACTGGCTCAACGCCAACCCGTTCCACAGCACCGACGTCATCTACCACCCCGGGGAGAAGATGGGCGCCACCGACATCGAGCTTCACACCCAGGACCGCTTCCCGGCCCGCTTCTACGCCGGCTACGAGGACAGCGGCAACGCGGCCACCGGCTTCGACCGCTACGAGGCGGGCCTGAACTGGGGCGACGCCTTCCACCTCGGCCTCGGGCAGCAGCTCAACTACCAGTACACCTCCAGCGGTGACGGGCAGAGCCTGCGGGCCCACTCCGGCAGCTACGTCATCCCGCTCCCCTGGCGGCACACCCTCACCTTCTTCGGCAGCTACACCGACACCAAGGGGAGCATCCCCCCGCTACTGGGCATCACCGGCCACAGCTACCAGATCAGCGGCCGCTACATCGTCCCCCTGCCGACGCTGCGGGACGACGGCCTCGGGCTCTCCTACAAGCAGAGCGTCGCGGCGGGCTTCGACCACAAGTACAACCGCAACGCCCTCGAATTCAGCGAGCTCCCGGCCGGGGGTACCCTCTACGACGTCGACCAGGCCGTCCTCGCCTACGACGGCGCGCTGACCGACGCCTACGGCCAGACCACCCTCGACAACCAGCTCTACGTCAGCCCCGGCAACCTGGGGGGGGACAATACCGACGAGGCCTTCGCCGCCTCCCATGCGGGGGCGGGGTCCGACTACGTCTACGACACGCTGACGCTGGAACGGTTGACCCGGCTGCCGGGGGACTGGTCGCTGATCCTGCGCGGCACCCTTCAGCTCTCGAACGGCAACCTTGTCCCCAGCGAGCAGCTCGGCTTCGGCGGCTACGACTCGGTGCGCGGCTACGACGAGCGCGAGGTCAATGCCGACGAGGGCTACCTCTTCAGCACCGAGATCCGGACGCCCACGCTGTCGATCGGCGGGCTTCTCGGCCATCCCGGGTTCCGGGACCAGCTCCAGCTCCTCGGTTTCTGGGACTACGGCGCCGCCCACAATCACGACCTCCTGGCGGGAGAGGACGCCGAGATACAGCTTTCCGCCGTCGGCGTCGGGGCGCGCTACAACATCGGCAGCTACGCGTCACTACGCTTCGACTACGGCTTCCAGCTCGATTCAACGGGCTTCGACAACCGCCATGGCTCTCGCGCCGACCTGGGACTTGTCCTGAGCTACTAGCTCCGGCAGCGGGCGGCTCAGGGTTCCCCAGGATAGCAATCGCCTCACTGCTTCCCCCCGGGTATGGACGCCGAGTTTGCGAAAGACGCTTTCCATCTGATGGTGGACGGTGCGGGGGCTGTTGCCGAGCGCCATTGCGATCTCCTTGTCGGTCTTGCCCTGGAAGACGTGGAGCATCACCTCCGTCTCCCGCTCGGTCAGGCGCCACATCCGGCAATGGGCAAGGAAACGGCCCTCCATCGGCTCCGATTTGCGGTGGAGGAGGGAGAGGACCTTGGCCATCTCCGTCAGGTAGGCGCGGGTGAGGGCCTGCTCGACATCGTTGAACTCCCGGTCGCGCAGGGCGGAGAGCTTGACGAAGCTGGAGAGGAGATCGACGTTGATCGCCGAGAAGATGCCGAAAGGAGTGCCGCCCCGGGCATAGGCCTCGTTCAGGCAGGGGTTCTTCTTCCAGGCGCGCGGATCGACCAGGTCGGTACAGCGCAGAGCGATCTCCCGCCCTCCCCCCTTGAGATATTCCAGATAGGGATGGTGGCCCTGCTGGATCAGTTCCACGAAGCGGCCCACATAGGGAAGCAGCGGGGGGGAGGGATCGTTGAAAAACGACTGATGCACCTCGCCGCGAAGGGTCATGCTCTCCTGGGAGAGGAGGGCGCCCGGGGTGAGGCGAATCCATCCGGAGAAGACGCATTCCCGCAGCTCCTCCAGCGTGTGCACCTCGTGAAGTTCTCCCACGCCCTGCGCCAGGTGGCGCAATTGCATCATGGAGACGTGGACCCGGCCCGAATTCCCTTCCCTGCGTGGCGTCATAACCCGTGATTTTCATAGCAGCTCGCAGGCCCCTCTGCATCGAAAATGAGCGCGATGACGCAAGATACAGGGGGTTTGAGCCCAGGAAATACGCCGGTCGGCGTATGCATCGAGATCGTTCGGGATGGGCAACCCTGCCCATGGATCGGAAAGACCGCGCCTCCCAAGCTTTCTTCCATCCTTGACGATGAAAGAGAACGATCCTTCCCAGCCAAGCCCCCTTCCGCCCGAGACGAATCTGTCGGCCCGGGAATACCAGATCGGATTGCAATTGATCGAAGGGCGTTCGAACGGCGAGATCGCTCGGGAACTTGGAATCAGTCCGCTGACGGTGAAGAAACACCTGGAAAATCTCATGAAAAAAATCGGCGCCCGCAACCGGCTCGTCGCCGCGATCCATTTCTACAAACTATCCCGGGGAGGCGGCCCGAAGAAGTGAGGCCGCGAGCGCGAGGCCGCCTCGACGATGGGAGTGGAGCAAGTCCACGGCTGGATACGACTCGAGCTTCTGCGTGGAGGTAGGACTCGTTCATCGCGATCCCGGCCGATGCCTGGGCAGAGTGGCGACGTTTGGACGCCTGTGACGGGTCATCCCGCTTCCCTGGCGGCACACCCTGACCTTCTCGGCGTCCTCTCCACCAGCCCGCGTTGTCCGACGTCCTGGGCATCCGGGGCTCCGGAGACCAGGCTGGGGTCCGCTACGAGATCCCGTTGCTCGGGGTCAAAGATGTCTACGAGCAAAACTTCCAGCGGCGGGACCTACTTCTCCCTGTGCGCCGACTACGGCATCCAGCTCCTCGACACCGGCGACAAGACCCCCACCCGCTGGGCCCTTGGCGCCACGCTGAGCCATTAGCCCGGCTCGATCCGGAAGAGGGAGCCTTGGCCCGGGGCGGGACCTTTTCCGCTTCTGGGACACCGTCTTCCCTTCGTCCCGAACCTCGCTGGGCCGGCCTTGAGCGGAAGCGGCAAGCGGCCCTAAAACGCTGGTTGCGCCCGAAATTTCATGACAATTCGTGATAAGTTTTCGCGAAACCCATGCGAGTTAATGCAGAAGCTCAAAATCCCATCTCCTGCATAGATGTCTAAAGGTAAACAATTAGCGGCGATGCTTCGCATAGCTGAACATGCTCAGGAATGGATTCGAATCCCACCCTGTCCGCCATATTCATGATAAGCACGTTATGAATGTTGGTGAAAACCGCGCAGCGGTTTTGCGCGACAAATTCTTGGTGGCGCGCTCCGGGTCCAGCTTAAGCCGTTTCCATCGGCACCAGACATCGAGTTGAACGATGGGACTGCCCATCACTTTATGGAGCTCTTAACGGAGTTCTTCGTTACGAAGCGGCAATCGTCTTCCTGGGGGATTACGTGAACAAGGGACCCGACAGCCGGGGCGTCACCGAGATGTTGCGGACCCTCGTCGGGTTCGATCGGGCCGTCTTCCTGAAGGGCGGCGAGGCGGATCGCCTCGGCGTAGCGGGACAGGGGGCCGCCGGTTTGGGAGCCGAGAATGGCGCGGGCGGGCCTATAAATTGCGCCAGAGGGACTTGTGTGCGAAACTCCTGGGTGATTGTTTCTTATTCCGGAACCGAGTTGGCCCACTTTGCGGCCATCGTCTCGCAT
>FSUQ01000206.1_pt1 | contig 12882 bp, 8 predicted proteins | sample 1637471 | NCBI WGS metagenome assembly FSUQ01 (sample SAMEA3914816, study PRJEB12502) | metagenome | biome: forest; material: soil | place: USA | collected 2011-09-16 | depth 0.3 m | reverse complement strand
TGGACGGGCCGCCCCGCCGCCCAGGCGCCCAGGATCATCAGCGCGGCGGCGAAGCCGCGGATCACGCTGGGCTGGCTGCCGGAGACCAGGGCGTAGAAGAGGAGCAGCGGGGCGAGCAGCCAGCCCCAGCGCCAGCGGATCACCCCGCAGAGCTTGAGCGCCCCCAGGACGATCGCGAGGAGGAGCGCCAGGTCGCCGCCGTTCGTGGAGAAGAGGTGGTAGGTGCCGGTGTGGCGGAACGGGAAGAGGGCGGCGGGCGGCACCTCGTCCCGCTGGCCCAGGACGATGCCGGTGAGGAGCTGGCCGACCAGCGGGTCGGTCTCCAATCCGGCGTGGAGGCGCTCGATTCCCCAGCGGCGCGTCGCCCCTGCCGCGCGGACGAACGCCGCCACCAGGTCCGATCCCGGCGCGACGACCGCGGCATCGCCGTCGGCGGCGCGCAGGGTGTAGAAGACGCCCCGGCCGGACAGGTAGGCGCGGGCGTCGAACCGGCCCGGCGCCTCGGGCGGGGAGGGGAGGGCGAGCGGCCCGGCGAGGCGGACGCGCTGGCCGTATTGCCACCGGTCGGACGTTCCCACGACGGTGGCCTCGACCGTGCCGCGCGCCGGGGCCCACGCCTCCCCGTTGGCGGGGCGCCACCGCTCGACGGCCAGCGGGAAGCGGGCGGTCCCGCGCGCGTCGGCGGGCAGGGCCTGCGGCGACGCGGGGTGGACGGCGCGGGCGTCGAGGAAGGAGGGAATCCCGGCGACGCGGCCTTCCCAGGCCGGGTTGGCCGATTTTTCGGCAGGCAGGGAGCGCAGGTCGTCGGGGGAGGGGAAGAGGTCGGGCAGCCGCGCGTGGAGCGCCGCCGCGCCGAAGCAGGCGAGGTAGAACGCCGCGAGGGAAACCCGGGCATGGCGGGTGAGGAGCCACACGCCCAGCGCCGTCCCCGTGACCAGGGCGGGGGGCCAGAGCGGCGGCGCGAAGAAGCCCGCGGCCCAGCAGCCGAGGCCGAAGGCGAGGCCGGCGGGGAAGAGCGGCGCCCGCAGCGGGGGGAGGGCCTTCTTCTCCTCGCGCCCCGTGCCCATCTCGGCTCCCGGTTCCGGCGGAGCCTAGGCCAGCCGGTTCTCGAAGACGGTGACGGAGCGGTCGAGGCGGCCGCTGAACGCCGGAATCTCGGACGGATAGCCGACCGGGAGGAGCAGCGCGATCGCGATGTCGGGGTTCTCCCCGGCGCCGATGATCTGCTTCACCTTCGCCTCCTCCCAGCCGTTCATGTAGCAGCTGCCGAGGCCGAGGCTCTCGGCGGCGAGCGCGGCGTGGGTGGCCGCGATCAGGGCGTCTTTCACCGCGTACTCGCGGTCCCGGGCGCCGAGGCTCGCGACGAAGCCGGGGACCGAGCTGCGGAAGAAGGAGACGACCTTCTCCGGCCAGGCGCCCAGGCGGCCCGCCTCGGCGAGGGTATGCTCGAAGGTCTTCTCCCAGCCCTTGATGTCGACCGCGAAGACGAAGGTCACCGGCGCCTCGACGATCTGCTTCTGGTTCCACGAGGCGGCGGCGAGGGCCGCCTTCTGCTCCGGAGAGGTGATCAGGACGATCCGCCACGGCTGGGTGTTGTGGCTGCTCGGGGCGAGAAGCGTCAGGTCCACGATCTCCTTCAGCACCGCCTCCGGGATCGGATCGGGCTTGAACCGCTTCACGGAGCGGCGCTGGCGGATGGCGTCGGGAACGGGGAGGGGGGTGCTCATGGAAGAGTACAGGGGAATTCTATCGGCGCTATTGGTCCTTGAAGCGGCCCTCTTCCAGATCGAAGAGGTCGAAATAGGTCTCGATGCGGCGGCGGGTCGGGGGCAGCTCGGCGCGGAGCTGGTCGAACTTGAGCTGCTTCTCCGGGGTGTCGGGGCGGCGCTTCGAGAGCCGCTCGTTGAACTCGGAGATGGCGTTGTCGCCCGGCCAGGCGGGGCCGACCGTGCGCTTGATCCAGCGCAGGATCTCCTCGTCGCTCGACGCCTGCTGGGCCTCGGCCTCGAACGACTTCGCCTCCAGGCAGAGGAAGTCGAGGAGGAACTTGTCGAACCCGCTGGTCAGGTAGTTGTAGCCGGGCAGCTTCCCGGCGGGGACGAGGCGGGCCTTGTCGATCAGGCGGGCCAAGTGGACCACGCCGCCCACCTTCTCGTAGGGGCTGCGGGGATAGGCTTCCGGCTTGCGGGTGGTGGGCAACCGGGCGTCGAGCCAGGCGCGCCAGCCGCCGGTGACCGAGCGGACGTTGGTGTAGCCCATCGCCTGCAGGCTGTCGGCGGCGAGGGTGGAGCGGTAGCCGCCGCCGCAATAGAGGAGGATCGGGGCGCCCAGCTCGGGGACGCGCTGCTCGATGTCGCGCTCCAGGACGCCCTTGCCGACGTGGATCGCGCCCGCGGCGTGGGAGGCCGCCCACTCGGCGTCCTCGCGGACGTCGACCAGGTAGGCGGTGCCGCTCTTGGCGAGGCGGGCCGCCTCCTCCACCCCGATCTCCTTGACCCGGATTTTGACGTCTTCGACCAACTTGAGGAAACGGGGACTGTGATCCATAGGCAGACGGGGATGATGACGCCCCGGTATGAAAACGTCAAACGGAGCCATTGCCAATTTTCGGACTCCTTCCTACGCTTTTCCCGCCCGATGAAGAACTACGTCTACTTCGATCTCGAAACCCAGAAGAGCGCCAGCGAGGTCGGGGGCTGGCAGAACAAGCGCGACATGCGGATGTCGATCGGCGTCACCTACAGCACCGCCGCCCAGGCGTACCGGATCTATACCGAGGACGAGGCCGACAAGCTGATCGACGAGCTGCGCAAGGCCGACTGCGTGGTCGGCTTCAACATCCTGGGCTTCGACTTCGAGGTGCTGGAGGCGTACTCGGTCTTCGACCTCGGCTCGGTCGTCGCCCACGACCTCATGGTCGACATCGAGAAGGTGCTGGGCCGCCGCCTCGGCCTCGACGCGCTGGCCACCGAGTCGCTCGGCATCGGCAAGACCGCCCACGGCACCGACGCGCTCAAGTGGTGGAAGGAGGGCAAGATCAACGAGATCGCCGAATACTGCTGCTACGACGTGAAGGCGACCAAGCTCGTCCACGAGTACGGCGTCGCCCAGGGGAAGGTCTATTACCTCAACGACCGGACGAAGCGCCGCGAGGCGATCCCGGTGCCCTGGACCCTGGTCTAGCCGGGGCCCGGCCTACTCCTCTTCCGGCTCGTCCTCGGGGTTCTTCCCCTCGAGCAGCCTGCCGAGGTCGTACGCGTCGGTCACCGGCAGGCGGCAGGCGTAGTGCTCGCAGTAGTAGGCGGTCGCCTTTCCGTCCTTTTTCTCCAACGAGCCGAAGAACCCGGCCTTCTCCCCCAGGAACGCCAGGTCGGCGCCCGGCGCGATCCGGAGGATGGTCCGGCGCGGAAGGAAATGGCGCCACGCCTCGGCCAGCAGCTTTTGCGTCCCGGCGTCGTCCGGCTCCCCGACGATCACGACGTGGCGCGGCGTCTCGCACGAAACCGCGTAGGAGGCGAGAAGTTGCGGCACGGTGGCGGGGGCGTGGAGGATCGCCCCGGCGGCGGCGGCGAAGACCCGCTCCGCCCCCTCCAGCAGGGCGGGCTGGCCGAGGAGGTCGGCGAAGCGGATCAGGTTCGCGGCGGCGATCGAGCCGGCGGACGGCTCGGCGCCGTCATACTCTTCCTTCGAGCGGATCAGGATGGTGGGGTCCTCGCCGGTGGTGGCGAAGTAGCCGCCGCTCCGCGCGTCCCAGAACAGGGCGTCCATCGTCCGCTGGAGGGCGAGCGCCTGCCGCAGCCACGCGGTGTCGAAGTCGGTCTCGTAGAGATCGAGCAGCCCGGCGATGAGGAAGGCGTAGTCGTCGGCGAACCCCTCGGCCCGGCCCGGCCCCTCGCGGAAGCTGCGGAGGAGGCGGCCCGTCTCCGGGGTGTGGAGGCGCGCCAGGACGAACCGGGCGGCCCGGGCGGCGACCGCGGCGTACTCCGGCTCGCCCAGAATCTGGGCGGCGCGGGCGAACGCCGAGATCATCAGGCCGTTCCAGGCGGTGATCACCTTGTCGTCCAGGTGGGGACGGGGGCGCCGGTTCCGTTGCGCGAGCAGGGCCTCCCGCGCGGCGGTGAGGCGGAGCGCCGCCTCCGATTCGGAGAGGTCGAAGCGCCGCGCCGTCTCGGCGACGGCCTGCCGCTCGATGAGGATGTTCTTTCCCGTGAACTCGCCGTGGGGGTCGCTGCCGGGCGGCGCGTTGCCCTCCGGATCGATCCCGTAATGGGAGCCGAAGAGGCCGCCCTCGGTCCCGACGATCTCCTCGATCTCCTTCTCGGTCCAGACGTAGAAGGCGCCCTCCGCGTGCTCGGGCCGGCCGTGCGCGATCAGGCTGTCGGCGTCCTCGGCCGAGTAGAAGCCGCCGTCGGGAGAGAGGAGGTCGCGCCGGACATAGTCGAGGATCGCGCGGGCCACCGCGGCATGGCGCTCCTCCCCGGCGATCTGGTAGCCCTCCAGGTAGGCCAAGGCGAGCTGGGCCTGGTCGTAGAGCATCTTCTCGAAATGGGGGACGTGCCAGAGCTCGTCGACCGAGTAGCGGTGGAAGCCGCCGCCCAGGTGGTCGTGCATCCCGCCCGCCGCCATCTTGTCCAGGGTCAGGAGGGCCATTTCCAGCGCGTGCCGGGAGGCGTCGTCCAAGTGATCGTGCTGGGTGCGCGCCCCATAGCGGAAGAGGAAATGGAGGGTGGCGGGCCGGGGGAACTTCGGCGCGTGGCTGAAGCCGCCGTTCCGCTCGTCGAAGTGGGAGCGGATCGAGGCGTAGCCGCCGTCGAGGGCGCGCGGCGTGGGCGCGGACGCGCCGTCTCCGGTCTGCGCCGTCTCGGCCAGCGCGAGGTTCTGGAGGATCTCGTCGCCCTGCCGGACCAGGTTCTCGCGCTGCTCGCCCCAGAGCTGGGCGATGCGCCGCAGGACGGTGGGGAAGCCGGGCCGCCCGTACCGGTCGGCGGGCGGGAAGTAGGTGCCGCCGTAGAACGGCTTCAGGCCGGGCGTCAGCCAGGCGTTGAGCGGCCAGCCGCCGTGGCCAGTGGTGGCCTGGACGAACGTCATGTAGACGCGGTCGACGTCGGGGCGCTCCTCCCGGTCGACCTTCACCGCGACGAAGTGGTCGTTGAGGATCTGGGCCGTCTCCGGGTCCTCGAACGACTCGTGGGCCATGACGTGGCACCAGTGGCAGGTCGAGTAGCCGATCGAGAGGAAGACCGGCTTGTTCTCCCGCTGCGCCCGGGCGAAGGCGGCGTCGCCCCACGGCTCCCAATGGACCGGATTGGAGGCGTGCTGGAGGAGGTAGGGGCTTTTCTCGCCGCTTAGGAGGTTCATGTCAGGAATTCGGAGGCGGCGGCGGCCACGGGATCGACCGGGATCTCGGCGAAGGCGCGGCGGAACCATTCCTGGCGCGGCTCTTTCGGCCGCTTCACCGCCGGGGAGAGGATGACGCGGACCCGGCCCTCGTCGCCCAGCGGCGCCCAGCGCTTCGGCCCGTAGGGCGGGGTGTGCCGCCCGAAGAGGACGACCACGGGGCACTCCACGGCGGCGGCGAGGTGGCTCGGGCCGGTGTCGCGGGTCACCAGGCAGGCGGCGCCGCGCAGCAGCCAGCCCAGCTCGGCCAGGCTCAGCTTCCCGGCTGTGTCGAGGAACGGCAGGCCGTCCGTCTTGGCCCGGGCGCGGAACTCGATGTGGGAGGCGTCGGCCGGATCGTGGCCGACCAGGACGATCTCGACGCCGTGCCGCTCCCGGAGCGCCTCGGCCAGGGCGAGGAACGAGGCGACCGGCCAGCGCGCCACCGGCGACCAGGCGCCCAGGTGGAGGCAGACGTACCGGCTCGAATTTTGGCCCGGCAGCTCCCCCAGCTTCGCCCGCAGCGCCGCCCCGGCGGCGGGGGGAAGGTGGATCGAGGCGCGCAGCGGGCCGGAGGGGAAGACGCCCAGGGGCGCCAGCGGGTCGAAGCTATAGAACGCCTCGTGGTAATGGCACTCGGGGCGGCGGTTGGCGATCGGGTCGGTCAGCGTCCAGGAGAGGAAGCGGAGGGGATAGCCGATCCGCCGGGGGATGCCGACCCGCCACGCCGCGAGGTAGAACGCCGGGTCGGGATGGAGGGAGACCGCCACGTCGAAGCGCGGCTCCTTCAGGCTGGAGACGAGGGCGCCGAACCGGGTGCGGAACGGCAGCGTCGGCGCGGGCAGGGGATAGAAGCGGATGCCCAGCGGGTGGCCCTGGCCTCCGTCGAAGAGCGGCTGGAGCGCGGCCCCGGCGGCGTAGACGATCTCGGCCTGCGGGAAGCGGGCGCGCAGCGCGGGAAGGCAGGCCGAGCTGATGATCACGTCCCCCACCCGGTCGGGACGGACGACGAGGATCCGGCGGGGGTCCATGGCCTCTATTTCAGGAATGCGACGAGGGCGTCGGCGACGGCGTCGACCTCGTCGGGCCGCAGCTCGGGGAAGACAGGAAGGGCGACGGTCTCGCGGGCGAACGTCTCCGACCAGGGCAGGTCTCCCGGCTTGTGGCCGAGGGAGGCGAAGCATTCCTGGAGGTGGAGCGGGATCGGGTAGTAGACCTCGGTGGCGATGCCGTGCGCCTTGAGGTGGTCGCGCAGCGCGTCGCGCTTGCCGGGGACGCGGACGACGTACTGGTTGTAGATGTGGCCGGGCTGGCAGACGAAGGGGAGGAGGAGCGGGGCCGCTTTCCCCTTCTCCGGGAAAGCGGCAAGGCCCGAGGCCAGGAACCGCTCGGTGTAGCGGGCGGCGTGGGCGCGGCGGGCGGCGTGGGCCGCTTCGAGGTGGGGCAGCTTCACCCGCAGGAACGCCGCCTGGAGGGCGTCGAGGCGGAAGTTGGCGCCGACCGTCTCGTGGTGGTACTTCACCTTGCTGCCGTGGACGCGGAGGGTCCGCATCGCCTCGGCCAGGGCGTCGTCCTCGGTCGTCACCAGGCCGCCGTCGCCGAGGGCGCCGAGGTTCTTGGTCGGAAAGAACGAGAAGCAGCCGATCGCGCCGAAGGTGCCGGTGGCGCGGTCTTGGTACTTCGCGCCGATGGACTGGGCGGCGTCCTCGATCACGGGAATGCCGTGCTTGGCGGCGACGGCCAGGATGGCGCCGAGTTCGGCGGGCTGGCCGAAGAGGTGGACCGGCAGGATCGCCTTGGTCTTGGCGGTGATCTTCGCTTCGACGGCGGCGGGGTCGAGATTGTAGCTCTCCGGCAGGCTGTCGACGAAGACCGGCTTTGCGCCGACGCGCCAGACGCAGCCGGCGGTGGCGAAGAAGGTGTAGCTGGGGCAGATCACCTCGTCTCCCGGGCCGATCCCCAGCGCCATCAGGGCGAGCAGGATCGCGTCGGTGCCGGACGAGACGGCCAGGGCGTGCCTCGCGCCCAGGTAGGCGGCGCATTCCCGTTCCAGGGCCTCGATCTCCGGCCCCATGATGAAGTGGCCGCTGGCCAGGACCCGCTCGAAGGCGGCGCGCAGCCCCTCCGTGATCGCGGCGGGCTGGCGGGTCAGGTCGAGGAGGGGGACGCTCATTTCTTGCGGATCAGGGCGACCATCTCCCGCACCGCCTTGTCGAAGCCGACGGAGAGGGCCCGCGCGACGATGGAGTGGCCGATGTTCAGGGTATGGAGGTGCGGCACCGCCTTCAGGAACGGCGTGACGTTCGTGTAGTTGAGGCCGTGGCCCGCGTTGACCTGGAGGCCGAGGCGGTGGGCCAGCTCGGCCGCCTTCCTCTGCCGGGCCAATTCGGCGCGGGCGGCGGCCGGCTTGAGGGCGTTGGCGTAGGCGCCGGTGTGGAGCTCGATGCAGGGGGCGCCGATCCGCTTCGCCGCCTCGATCTGGTCCGCTTCGGGGTCGATGAAGAGGCTGACGACGATCCCGGCGGCGGAGAGGCGCTTCACCGCGGCGGCGATCCGCTTCTCCTGGCCGAGGAGGTCGAGGCCGCCTTCGGTGGTGACTTCCTGGCGGTTTTCCGGGACGAGGCAGACCTCGTCGGGCCGGAGCGCCACCGCGTAGGAGACCATCGCGGGGGTCACCGCCATCTCCAGGTTGAGCGCGGTTTTGGACGTTTTCTTGAGGAGGCGGACGTCGCGGTCCTGGATGTGGCGGCGGTCTTCGCGCAGGTGGACGGTGATCCCGGCGGCGCCCGCCTTCCCGGCCACCGTGGCCAGGGAAACCGGATCGGGCTCGGCCAGCGGCGACTCGACCGCGTGGCGGTAGCGGGCCTGCCGCAGCGTGGCGACGTGGTCGACGTTGACTCCCAGATGAACCATCGGGAAATCCTACGGTGAGTATTTTCCCGCGCGACACATTTTTACGTTTTCGCGGCGGAGCGGAGACCTTACGCTCGGCTCCTCATGGCGCAGGGCTATCTGGAAAAAGTACTCCGGCACGCGGAGAAGAAGCTCCTCGCCGAGGCGCAGCGGAAGCCGACCGACCTGCTCGACCTCTACCGCCATTTCCTGAAGATGGAGGAGCACCGCCTCAAGCTAGCCCACCAGGCCGGGGAGGGGGGGCGCGAGATCGTCCGGCGCCGCGCCCAGCTCATCACCGTGGTCCTGCGCGACGTCTGGGACCGCGCCCTCCAGCACGTCTCCCGCGCCCACGGCGCGGAGGGCAAGACGCTGGAGCCGGAGATGCTGCTCGCCGCGGTGGGCGGCTTCGGCCGCGGGGAGCTGAACCCCTACAGTGACGTCGATATCCTCTTCCTCTACACGAAGGGCCGCCGCACCGAGTACCGCGTGGTCGAGAACATGGTGGAGCAGGTGCTCTACATGCTCTGGGACGTCGGCTTCAAGGTGGGCCACGCGGCGCGAACCCTGCCCGAGCTGGTCGACGAGGCGAACGCCAACCTGGAGACGAAGACCTCCCTGCTGGAGCGGCGCCACCTCTGCGGCGACGAAAAGCTCTGGGACGAGTTCGAGGGCGCCTTCGCCAAGGAATGCCTCCGGGCCAAGGGCAAGCAGGAGGAATACCTCGCCTGGCGCGTCCGGGAGCAGGCCGACCGCCACGCCAAGTTCAACGGCACCGTCTTCGTCCAGGAGCCAAACGTCAAGAATGGCTGCGGCGGCCTGCGCGACTACCAGAACCTGCTCTGGGTCGCCCAGGTGAAGCTGGGCTTGCGCTCCACCCTGGAGCTCCAGGAAAAGAAGCTCCTCGAGCCGGGCGAGCGCAAGCAGATCGAGGCGGCCTACGACTTCCTCCTCCACCTGCGGACCGAGATGCACATGCTGCGCAAGCGCGGCGACGACATCCTGACCCTGGAGCTCCAGGGCAAGGTGGCGAACAGCCTGAAGTATCCCCAGCCGAACATCCTGCGCCGCACCGAGGCGCTGATGCGGGACTATTACCAGCACGCCCGCACCCTCTCCCTGGTCTGCGACACCCTGGCCCAGCGCATCGCGGGGGTGGAGAAGACGAAGCCCCGCTGGGCCTTCCTGAAGCGCCCGCTGCGGATCGACGGCTTCGTCCTGAAGAACGGGGAGATCGAGGTCGAGAGCCCCGACCTCCTCAGCGCCGACCCGCTCCGGCTGGTGCGCGCCTTCTACCTGGCGCAGCAGCACAACGCGGAGATCGCCCCCCCGCTGGCGCTCCGCATCCGGCGCCGCCTGCGCTACATCAACCGCGACTTCCGCTACCGCAAGGAGGTCCGGGAGATGGTCCTCGCCATCGTCCGCAGCAAGGGAAAGGTCGGCAGGACGTTCCGCCGCATGCACGAGCTGGGGGTCCTGGGCCGCCTCTTCCCCGAGTTCGCCCCGCTCACCTGCCTGGTGCAGCACGAGTTCTTCCACCGCTACACCGCCGACGAGCACACCCTGGTCTGCCTGGAGATGCTCGACCGGATCATCGACGCGGAGAAGGATCCGTTCCGCCACTACCAGCCGCTGATGCAGAAGATCGAGCGGCCCCACCTCCTCTACCTGGCGATGCTCCTGCACGACACGGGCAAGGCGGAGAACTCGGCCCACCACGCCGCCGAGGGCGCGGTCAACGCGGTGGCGGTGGCGCGCCGCCTCAAGCTGCCCGCCGCCGAGCTGGCCACCCTCAGCTTCCTGGTCGACCACCACACCACCATGGGGGAGACGGCGCGGCGCAAGAACCTCGACGACCCCGAGGCGATCCTCGAGTTCGCCCGGATCGTCCAGACCCAGGAGCGGCTCGACCTCCTGATGCTCCTCACCTTCGCCGACAACGAGGGGACCGGCGCCTCCCGGCAATGGTCGGACTGGAAGGAGCTGGTCCTCTGGCAGCTCTACCGCCGCGCCGAGCAGGCCCTGGCCGGGGAGACCGAGTTCAAGGCGGCGCAGCGCCAGTCGCTCGACGCCCTCCGCGAGAAGGTCGCCGGCTTGGTCTCCGACGAGGTCGATCCCGGCGAGGTCGAGGCCCACTTCGCCACCCTGCCCCCGCGCTACTTCCACGCCATGGCGGAGCCGCGGATCGTCGAGCACATCGGGCTGGTCCACGACTTCCTCTGCCGGCAGGTCCTCCAGGGGGAGGCGGCGCTCAAGCCGTGCCTGAAGTGGCGGAACGTCCCGCAGGAGGGCTATTCGGAGGTCGTGGTCGTCTCCTGGGACCGGGAGCGCGTCTTCTCCAAGCTCGCCGGGGCGTTCGCCGCCGCCGGGTTCTCCATCCTGAGCGCCGACATCTTCACCCGGGCCGACAACATCGTCATCGACGTCTTCCGCTTCACCACCGACCGCTTCGAGGCGATCCTCGACGAGCGCGACCAGCGGAAATTCACCGCCGTGGTCGAGAAGGCGCTCGCCGATTCCGACTTCGACATCGGGACCCAGATCGAGCGCAAGGGGCTCGGCGCCAAGGGCGGCTTCGGGCTCGGCCCCGGCTCCGAGCCGTTCCCCACCCGGATCACCTTCGACCAGCTCTCGTCGACCACCAGCACGCTGCTCGACCTCCAGGTGCCCGACCGGCCCGGCCTCCTCTACGACATCTCGGAGTGCCTGAACGACTTCCGCCTCGACATCGTCCACGCCCGTATCACCACGGAGAAGGGGGCGGCGCTGGACACCTTCTACCTGACCGACGAGAACGGCAACAAGCTGGGCGACGAGCGGATCCTGACCTCGCTGGCCGCCTGCATCCGGGGCAAGATCGAGAGCGACGGCGCCCCCGCCAAACCGTGATCACCCACCACCTGCTCCCGCTGCTGACCTCGTCCCACGCCGCGCTGGGCGCCTCCCCCGGCATGCTGGGCGCGCTGCTGGAGCCGAAGCGCTCGATCCGCCGCTTCCTCAAGGTGGCGATGCAGCTCACCGGGGCCACCAGCGGCTCGTTCATCCTGCTCAACCCGAACACCGGGCTGCTCGACATCGAGGCCTCCTACGGCATCGGCCCCCGCGCGCGCAAGGTGAAGCTCCAGATGGGGGAGGGAATCACCGGCTGGGTCGCCACCACCGGCCAGCCGATGCGGATCTCCGATGTCCGCAAGGAGCGCAAATACGTCTCGATCAACCCCCGGATCCGCTCCGAGCTGGCGGTGCCGGTCGACCGGGGTGGCCAGATCCTGGGGATCATCAACGTCGACAGCACCCACGTCGGCCACTTCACCGCCGAGCACCAGCAGGAGCTGGCCCGCCTCGCCGCCGAGGCGGCCGAGTGGCTCAGCCACGGCTGGGAGGTCCTCAACCTGCGCGTCAAGGCGCAGCAGCTCGGCGCGCTGGTCCAGATGGGCCGCTCCATCATGTCGCAGGCCAGCCTGGACGACGCCATGGCCCGGATCGTGCGCAACGGGGCGCGCCTCATGAAGACGAAGGTCTGCTCCCTGATGCTGCTCGGCCCCGACGGGAAGGAGCTCTCCCTGCGCGCCAGCGTCGGCACCGGGCCGCGCTACCAGAACCGCCCCCCGCTCAAGGTCGACGAGTCGCTCGTCGGCGTGGTGGCGAAGCGGAAGCGCCCCATCACCGTCCTCAACGTCCAGACCGACCCCCGCTACCACGAGATCGAGATGGCGCGGCGCGAGGGGCTGATCTCCCTGCTCTCCGTCCCCCTGATCTTCGGCTCCGAGTCGGTCGGCGTCATCAACGTCTACACCTCGGAGCCGCACCGCTTCTCCAACGAGGAGATCCGGCTCCTCCAGACCCTGGCCGACCTCTCCGCCGTCGCGATCGAGCGGAGCCGCCACCTCACCCGCGTCGTCGACACCGAGGAGAGCCTGCGCCAGAGCGAGCGCCTCTCCGCCCTGGGCCTGCTCGCCGCCGAGGTCGCCCACGAGATCCGCAATCCGCTGACCGTGATGCAGATGCTCTTCCACAGCCTCGTCACCTCCACCCCGATGGAGGGGGCGGCGCAGAAGGACGCCGAGATCATCGAGGAGAAGATGAAGCACATGAACCGGATCGTGGACCAGATCCTCTCCCTGGTCCGCTCCGCCGAGCCGATCAAGGAGCCGATCGTGGTCGGCCAGCTCCTGGACGACATCGTCCTGCTGGTGCGCCACAAGCTCTACCGGCAGGGGATCGAGGTTCGCAGCGCGGTGGCCGGTCCGATCCCGCCGGTCCTGGCCGACCGGGCCCAGCTGGAGCAGGTCCTCCTCAACCTCGTCCTCAACGCGGTCAGCGCGATGCCGGACGGCGGCATCCTGGGCCTGGGCGCGACGCTGGAGAAGGTGGGGGACGCCGCCTACGTCGTCCTCTCCGTCCGCGACAACGGCCTGGGGATGAGCAAGGCGCAGGCCGACAATCTCTTCGCCCCGTTCCTCACCACGAAGCGGGACGGCACCGGGATCGGCCTGGCGCTGGTGCAGCGCATCCTGGAGAACCACGGGGGCAAGATCGAGGTCGAGTCGAAGCTGAAGAAGGGGACCCGCTTCCGCCTCCTCCTCCCCGTGGCCGATTCGTTCTATCCCAAGA
>FSUQ01000165.1_pt1 | contig 13185 bp, 12 predicted proteins | sample 1637471 | NCBI WGS metagenome assembly FSUQ01 (sample SAMEA3914816, study PRJEB12502) | metagenome | biome: forest; material: soil | place: USA | collected 2011-09-16 | depth 0.3 m | reverse complement strand
GCGGTCTCGCGGGGCTGGAGGTCGAACTCGATCTCGACGCCGTCGCGGCGGTTGGTGAGGGCGAAGCGGCGCTCCAGGGGCTCGACCTGGAAGCGGTCGACCAGCTCCGGCTGGTCCAGGGTGGCGTCGCCGGGGGCGGGGCCGAAGACGGGGGCGCCGTCCGGTCCCTGGGTCCCGGTCTTGCGGAAGGGGAGGGCGAGCTTCCAGCGGTCCCGCTCGGCGTGGTTCACCGCGAGGTAGAAGTGGTGCCCGGCGTAGTAGGGAAGCGGCTCGGCGCCGGCGTCTCCCATGTTCGTGGTGGCGAACTCGACCTCGAGGGCGTCGGGGAGGAGGCGGTAGGCGACCTCGAAGCGGAAGGGGAACGGGTACCCCTCCAGGGTCTGCGGGGTCTGCTCGATCCGCATGCGCAGGGTGTCCGGATCGGGGTCGTCGACCACGGAGAAGGCCATGTCGCGGGCGAAGCCGTGCATCGGGAGGTCGCGGACGACGCCCCGCGCGTCGCGCCACTTGCCGAGCTGCCCGTCGACGTAATGGCGGGCGATGAAGGGGAAGAGGATGGGGTTGCCGCCCCGGACCTTGTTGGGCTTCGACCAGTCGGCGTTCGCGGGCCAGGTGACCAGCTCGCGGCCTCCCACGCGCCAGTCGAGGAGGCGGGCGCCGTATTGCGGCGCGAAGCGGGCGGTCCCTTCGCCGTTGCTCAGGAGGTAGACGTCCTGACCCTGGAAAACGGCCTTGGTGAGCATGGGGCCTTCTTAGTAGGCCGCGCCGCGCAGTTCAATGTTGAAATGGCTGCGGGCCCGGCCCTCGACGCGCATCAGCTCGGCGACCGACTTCTGGAAGTCGGCCACGGCGCGCAGCTCCTTGATCCGGGCGGTGTGGAGCTGGTCCTGGAGCTGGAGGACGACGTAGTTGGTGGAGCGCCCCTCGGCGAGCTTCTTCTCCTCGGCCTGGAGGCTTTCCTCGGCGAGCTGGCGGGCGGCGCGGGTGGCGGTGATCTCCTGGCGGTTGGTCTCGGCGTCGCTGCCGGCGTTGTCGGTCTGGATGATGACGTTCTGCTCGAGCTGCCGGAGGAGGAGCTGCTGCTTCACGGTCTCGTACTGGGCGTATTGGTACTGGCCCTTCTCGCTGCGGTTCCCCAGGGGGATCGAGAGGGTCATCCCGATCGACCAGGCGGGGTCGGAGGTGTTGTAGACGCGCTCGAAGCTGGAGCTGAGGTCGGTGCTCACGCCGCTGTAGCCCAGGGCGCCGTTGACGCCGAGCTGGGGCAGGAGCTGGTTCTTGCGGAACGCCTCGGAGAGGCGGTTCTGGGCGAGCAGCTCGCGGGCCTGGCGCAGGTCGGCGCGGCCGCGCAGCGCCTCGGCGATGTCGGCGGGGACCGGGAACGGCTCCCAGTCGGCGGGCGGGAGGTCGGTGGGGACGAGGCGGTTCTTCAGCAGCGGGGTGACGTCCTTGGCGATGAGGATGCGGAGGTTGTTCTCGTCGCTCTCGATGAGGCGGGAGGCGGAAAGGAGGTCTTCCCGGCGCGCCGCGACCTCGGCGTTCGCGGTGGTGACGTCGAGCGGGATCATGACGCCGATGCGGACCCGGGCCTTGGTGTCGGAGAGGAGCTTCTCGGCGAGGCGGACCGATTCCTGGAGCGCCTCGTAGCTGGCCCGGGCGTAGACGAGCTCGTAGTAGGCGTCGGCCACCGCGGTGATCACGGCGTCGACCTGGTATTCCAGGGCGGCGTCGGCGGCGGTCTCCCCGCGCTCCGCGATGCGGATCGTGGCCATGTTGGGGTCGCTGCCGAAGTTGCGCAGCAGCGACTGGGTGACGGTGGCCCCGGCGAAGCTCTCCCAGGGGGTCTGGAAGCCGTTGGCGTCGGTGGCGGCGCCGCCGGTGTTCCCGGTCAGCGCCACGGTGGTGCCGGTGGAGAGGAACTGGCTCAGGCTGGCCGAGGCGTCGGTGGTGTGGGTCTGCGGCGCGGTGATGGCGTTGATCTGGGCGGTGGTCTGCTCCCCGTAGTTGCCCGAGAGGTTGAGGTTGGGATCGAAGATCCCGTGTGCGGTCAGGGTGTTCGCCCGCGCCTCCAGCGGGGAGAGGCGGTCGATGAGGAGATCGAGGTTCGACTCGAAGGCGCGCTCCAGGCACTCGCGCAGGGTGAGGGGGAGCGGGGGCTTGGCGAAGTCGTCCGGCTTGGGCGGCGGGGTGGAGGCGGGGACTTTCGCGGGCGGCGGAGGCTGCGGGGCGCCGACGGGCAGGGGCGGCTGGTCGGCGTGGGCGGGGCACAGGCAGGCGGTAACGCTCCAGCTCCAGAGCAGGAGGGGCAGCAGGCGCGGGACCAGGCCTCGGGGGGGAAAAAGCACGGCGGTCTAGAATGGCGATGAAGGCAATTGACCGCAAGCCCTTAGAGAAGCGGATGGGCGCGGCCTTCGGCCTGGCGGAAGGCGCGGGGGGTCGTGCCGCGGAAGGAGCGGAACGCCTTGCAGAAATGGGCCGAGTCGGCGAACCCGGCCTCGGCGGCGATTTCTTTCACGGTCATGGCCGAGGTGGCGAGGAGGTCCTCGGCCCTTTCCAGCCGGGCGCGGCGGACGAAGGCGCGCGGGGTGACGCGGAAGTGGCGCCGGAAGAGGGTGGAGAAGTGGGCGGGGGAGAACGAGTGGAGCGCGGCCGCCTGGGAGATGGGGAGCCGGTTGTGGCGCAGGGTGTGGGCGGCCGCCTCGATCCGGCCGGTCTGGCTGGGATTGAGGGGATCGTCGGCCCGCCGGTGCGGGCCGGGGCCCCGGCCCGCCGGGCGCGCGGCGGCGGACGGCTTCTCCGCCTGCCGGGAGGCGAGGAGGAGGAGGCTGCGCAGGGCGAGCCGGACGCGGGCGCCGTTCTCGGGGCGGCCGTGCTCGCGGTAGATGGCGTGGAACGCCTGGGCGACCTCGGCGCCGTCGTCGCCCAGGGGGAAGGGACGGCCGGTCCAGGCGGGGGGCGGCGCGGCGCTGGCGAAGCCGACCCAGGCGACGCGCGCGGTCCGGCCCTCGGCGACCTGCTCGCCGTGCCACGCCCCGGGGCGAAGCAGGAACGCCTCGCCCGCGGCGACGGTGCGGCGGGTCCGGGGGCCGGAGGGAGGGCCGAGCCGCCAGTCGCAGGCGCCGGAGAGGACCAGCGCCAGCTCGTAGAAATCGTGGGAGTGCCAGTTCCAGACGCGCCGCGCGGTCTGCCGTCCCAGGGCGGCGAGGCGGATGTTTCCGGCGCTCTCCCAAAATTGTATCTCTTCCGCCATTTTATGGGATATTGAAGCAAAAACGAAAATAGAGACAATAAAAACCGAAATCGGCGCCGCAAGGCGCGCTTGTCCCGGAGGCATGCCTGGGGTTCCATCGGAGGATATGGCATCGACTGTGCGTTGGGGCATCTTGGGGGCGGGCGGCATCGCGAAGGCATTCGCCTCCGCCCTGCCGAAATCGAAGACCGGACGGCTCGCCGCGGTGGGCAGCCGGGACTTGGCGAAGGCCGAGGCGTTCGCGGCCGGGTTCGGCGGCAAGGAGGCCGGGGTGGCCGCCCACGGCTCCTACGAGGCGCTCCTGGCCGATCCCGGGGTGGACGCGGTCTACCTCGCCACGCCGCACCCGCAGCACGCGCGCTGGGCGATCGCGGCGGCGCGGGCCGGGAAGCACCTGCTTTGCGAGAAGCCGCTGACGCTGAACCACGCCGAGGCGATGGCGGTGGCGCAGGCGGCGAAGGAGAGCGGCGTCTTCCTGATGGAGGCGTTCATGTACCGCTGCCATCCGCTCACGGCCCGCTGGGTGGAGCTGATCCGCTCCGGCGCGCTGGGGAAGGTGGGGCTGATCCGGGCCACGTTCAGCTTCCAGGCCGGTTTCGACGCCGAGGGGCGCCTCTTCAAGAACGAGCTGGGGGGCGGGGGCATCCTCGACGTCGGCTGCTACACGACCTCGGTCGCCCGGCTCGCCGCCGGGGCGGCGCTGGGGAGGCCGTTCGCCGATCCGTACCGCGTGACGGGGGAGGCACACCTGCACCCGGGGGAGGGGACCGACCTGTGGGCCGCCGCGACGGCGAGGTTCGACGGGGGGATCGTCGCCCAGCTCGCCACCGGCGTGGGGCTGAACCAGGAGAACGGCCTCTGGGTCCACGGCTCCGAGGGGTCGCTGCACGTCCCGTCCCCGTACGTGATCGCGCGGGAGGGCGGGAAGAGCTCGATCTTCCTGACGCGGGAGGGGAAGACCGAGGAGATCGTGGTCGAGACGGAGGAATGGCTCTACGGCCTGGAGGCCGACGCGGTCGGCGAGGCGTTGGCCGCCGGGTGGAAGGAGAGCCCGGCGGTGACGGTGGCCGACACGCTGGGGAACATGGCGGCGCTGGACGCCTGGCGCGCCTCAGCGGGGCTGGTGTACCGGAGCGAGCAGGAGGGGTTCGCCTTCCCCACGGTGCACGGGGCGGCGCTGCGGCGCTCGGGGCGCGGGCCGGCGATGCGCTACGCGGAGATCCCCGGGGTGCCGTTCCCGGTCTCCCGCCTGGTCTTCGGTTGCGACAACCAGAAGACGATCGCCCACGGGGCGGCGGTCTGGGACGACTTCTACGAGCGGGGCGGGAACGCCTTCGACACCGCCTGGGTGTACGGCGGCGGGGAGCAGGAGCGGCTCCTGGGCCGCTGGATCGAGCGGCGCGGGGTGCGCGGCGAGGTGGCGGTGATCGTCAAGGGGGCGCACACCCCCTATTGCTACCCGAACCTGCTGACCCAGCAGCTGCACGAGAGCCTGGGGCGGATCGGCACCGGCTACGCCGACATGTATCTGATGCACCGGGACAACACGGACGTGCCGGTGGGCGAGTTCGTCGACGTCCTCAACGGGCACCTGCGCGCCGGGCGCATCCGCTCGTTCGGCGGCTCCAACTGGACGTTGGAGCGGCTGAAGGAGGCGAACGCCTATGCGGCGAAGCACGGGCTGCGCGGGTTCGAGCTGGTGAGCAACAATTTCAGCCTGGCGCGGATGGTCGATCCGGTCTGGGCCGGGTGCATCGCGGCCTCGACGCCGGAGTTCCGCGCGTGGCTGGCCGAGTCGGGGGCGAAGCTGCTGGCGTGGTCGAGCCAGGCGCGCGGCTTCTTCACGGAGCGGGCGGGCCGGGACAAGACCGGCGACGCCGAGCTGGTGCGCTGCTGGTACAGCGACGACAACTTCGCCCGGCGCGAGCGGTCGGTCGCCCTGGCGAAGGAGAAGGGGGTCGACCCGATCCACGTCGCGCTGGCCTACGTGCTGGAGCAGCCGTTCGCGCCGTTCGCGCTGATCGGGCCGCGCGTGATCGCGGAGACCGCGAGCACGTTCGACGGCCTGCCGGTGACGCTGACGCCCGCCGAGCTGGCGTGGTTGAACCTGGAGGCGGACAAGCGCTAGCGAGGCGGGGAGGGGGGCGCAAGCTCCCCTTCCGCGTCGCGGCCCCTATTGCCCCGGCAGGGAGATGCCCTTGATCTTCTTGAAGAGGCTGACGGCGTAGCTGTCGGTCATGCCGCTGACGAAGTCGAGGATGCGGAGGAGGCGGAAGTAGGGGGAGTCGTCGGTGTGGACGAACTGGCCGGGGAGCAGCTGGAGCGCCTTTTCCTGCCGCTTGGTGCGGGCGGGAGAGACGGCGGCGTCGGCGAAGAGGTCGAGCAGGCCGCCCAGCACCTCGTAGCCCGCCGCCTCGATCTCCAGGACGCGGCGCGTGGCGTAGACCTGGTCGAAGGAGCGGTCGTAGATGCCCTGGAGGTGGTTCTTCGCGCCGATGCGCTGGATGAGGGGCTCGTGCAGCTCGCCCCGCAGGATCGTACGCTCGGCGTCGAGGAACGCCTTGGTGAGCTGGGAGACGAGCACGCCGATCGCGATGGAGCGGAGCATGCCGATCCTCTCTTTCTGGGCCTCGGGTTCCTTCGGCTTGCCGCCTTTCTTCTCGCCGATGATCTTCTCGAACCGGCGCACGATCTCCTCGTAGGAAATCAGGCCGAGGCGGAAGCCGTCCTCGAAGTCGATCAGGCGGTAGCAGATGTCGTCGGCGGCCTCGACCAGGAAGACGAGGGGATGGCGGCACCAGCCGCCGTGGGCGGGCAGCAGGCCGAGGTGCCGGGCGACGACGTCGAAGAGGTCCGCCTCCGATTGGAAGAAGCCGAACTTCTTTCCCCAAGGCCCCTGGCCCATGGAGGGGGAGGGGGCCGGATATTTCGTGAACGCCCCGAGGGTGGCGTGGGTCAGGCGGAGGCCTCCCAGGTCGGTCGCCATCTGGAGGCGGGCCAGGAGGCGGAAGCCCTGGGCGTTGCCCTCGTAATGGGCGATGTCCCTCTTCTGCGCGTCGGAAAGGACCGCCTGGGCGCGCGGAGTGCGGGCCAGCCACTCGGTGAACCAGGAACGGATGGCGTATTCGCCGGAGTGGCCGAACGGCGGGTTGCCGATGTCGTGGGCGAGGCAGGCGGCGGCGACGATGGCGCCGATGTCGGACGCGGGAAGGCCGCCCAAGTCGCGCTTGCGGCGGAGGAGGGCGTGGCCGACCGCGGTCCCGAGGCTCCGCCCCACGCACGACGTCTCCAGGCTGTGGGTGAGGCGGGTGTGGACGAAGTCGTGCTCGGAGAGGGGATGGACCTGGGTCTTGTCCTGGAGGCGGCGGAAGGCGGTGGAGAAGACGATCCGGTCGAAGTCCTGCTGGAAGGGGGAGCGCGCCGGGTCGGGGGTCTGGAGCTTGTCCTTGCCCAGGCGCTGGTGGGAGAGGAGGCGGGGCCATTCCATCGACTTCATGAGGCGGCCACGCTGCCAGTTCGCCCCCGGCTCGGAAAGCCATAAGAATCGGGCGCGAAATCGGGCACTTTGTACGACGGTATCCTGCAATACGCACGATTTTCGGGCGAAACCGGGGGAGCATCTCTCGAAGTCGAGGTTTCTAATCTCTTGAAGGAGAGGGGGTTGGTGCGGCGGGACGATTCCTGGCATGGGCGTTGCGAATAGAAGAGGAAGCCGGGGAGTACCCCTCCTGGGCGGAACCGATGAACACGACCATCCTTCACGGCGAATGGAACCTGATCAAAGGGCGGGTGAAGCAGGCGTATGCCCGCTTGACCCACAACGATCTGGTCTATGTCGAAGGCCGCGAGGACGAACTGGTCGGGCGCCTGCAGATGCGGGCCGGGGCCGTCTGGGACCAGGTCGTCCGGCTGCTTCCCGCCAAAGCGCGGCAACATTAAACCGGAAAATCATATGTTAAGCTGGGCCGTTACTTTCCTCGTCATCGCGCTCGTCGCGGCGCTCCTCGGTTTCGGAGGCGTCGCCGGCACGGCCGCGGGGATCGCGAAGATCCTCTTCTTCGTCTTCATCGTCTGTTTCGTCCTCTCCTTGCTCTTCGGGCGGCGCACGCCTCCGATTTAGGAAGCGGAGAAGATCGTTTTTGTCGGTTCAACCAAGGGTTCCCAGGGGTGCCTGGTCCCGGGTCGGAACGGTTTCCGGCCCGGTTTTCGAATCCAAGCCAAAGGAAGGAAAGCATCGCATGAAAGTCTGCCGTTCGCAGTCGGTCGCCAAGAAGAGCCGGAGCCAGGTTCCCCGCAACGTCGCCGTCCCCGCCGTCCAGGGGGCCGACCTGTTCGACGCCCTCGACATGTTCCTCACCGGGCTGATCCTGGACCGCGCGCCGGCCGATGCCCGGAGCGGCCTGACCGAATGGCTGGCCGAGGCCGACCGCAAGGTGGGCAAGGCCCGGGGCCGGAAGAAGACCGCTTTCGCCTCGGCCTCCTGAGGGAGTCCGCGGCAAAAAGGAAAAGCGCGCCCATCGCGGGGCGCGCTTTTTTCGTGTCTCTCCGCTCCCTAGAGGTAGCCCATCAGCAGGAGAACCAGGACCACCACCAGCACGAGGCCGAGGCCGCTGCTGGGGTAATAGCCCCAGCGGTTGCTGTAAGGCCAGGACGGGAGGGCGCCGATCACCAGGAGAAGCAGGAGGATGAGGAGGATCGTGCCGAGCATAAGGTTCCTTTCGTGGATGTTTTCCGACGCCTTTGAAGGCGCACAGGCCGTGCCAAGGCGGGCGGGCCGTTGGGGCGGAATGCCTTGGGGAAAATGATGCGGGCGACGGTGGCGATCCGCTTGCAGAATGCCCGGGGCGCGCGCGGGCAAAAAAAGCGCCCCTTCGGTTTGCCGAAGAGGCGCCTTCCCTCACGCGGGAGAGATTCTTTTATTCGGACCAGCGCCGGATCGGCAGGGCGGCCGGAGTGGGGGCGTAGGCCGCGGCCTGGTGGAAGAAATGGTTCACCGCCGTCTCGGCGCCGAGGTCGCGGAAGATCATCGAGGCGGTCGCGATGTCGTGGGAGGTGACGCGGATCAGGATGCGCTTCGGGTTGACGAGGTGGCGCACGTACTTGGAGAAGACGTCGTAGAACCCTTCCCGGTAGAGGGTGGCGGGCGGCAGGCTGTGCAGCACGCGGATCTCGTGGCTGTAGTAGCCGGCCTTGCGGAGGGCCTTGAGCGCCTTTTTGGCGGCGATCCGGGAGGGGAAGAAGCCGGTCAGCTTCTTCGGGGCATGGAGGCGGGAGCTCTGTTCGGCGGCGGTGAGGGTGGTCATGTGTAAAAACTCCGGTTGAAATAAGTGCGCAGTTTCGGTGCCAACCGGCGCCGGCTTTTCCAATCTCCTCCGCATCAACGCGGGCCTTTTCGGGACGCCCGCCACCGGTGCGGGACGTTCATGCAAAAGAACGGGAAACCTTTGTCAAAATGCACGATTTATCATACGTAAAAATACACATCCCGCATTTGCCTCCCGTGCATTCTGGCGTAGGCTGATGGCCTCATGGCAGCGCCGATTCTTGTCACGGGCGCCACCGGTTTCATCGGGCGGCGCCTGACCCGGGACCTGGCCGCGGACGATCCCCGCCGGGTCGTCCGGGTCCTCGCCCGCTGCGGCGACAAGGCGGAGCGCCTCTTCGGCGGCTCGGTGGAGGCGGTCCGGGGCGGCCTGGCCGACGCCGACGCGCTGGCCCGGGCCTGCGCGGGGGTGGAGACGGTGTACCACATCGCGGGGGTCTACCGCTTCGGCCTCTGCCACCGCGCGCTGGTCTGGGAGGCGAACGTGGAGGGGACCGAGGCGCTGCTGCGGGCCGCGAAGGCGGCCGGGGTGGCGCGGGTGGTCCACGTGAGCTCGGGCGGCGTCCTGCGGTCCGACACGCGGGCGATGCTGGACGAGGACGATTTTCCGGCCACGCCGCCGCCGTTCTCCTCCTACAAGTATTCGAAGTGGCACGCGGAGCGCCGCGTCCTGGAATGGGCGCGCCGGGGGTTCCCGGTCACCATCGCCAGCCCGACCTGCCCGATCGGCGCCGAGGACGAGGGGCCGACCCCGACCGGGCGGATCATCCACGATTTCCTGGCGGGGAATTTTCCCTGCTACTGCCGCACCGGCCTGAATTTCATCGACGTCGGCGACGTCAGCGCGGGCCTGCGCCGCGTGGGGCAGGCGGGGCGCGCCGGCGCCCGCTACATCCTGGGGAGCCGGAACCTGTGGCTGAAGGAGTTCCTGGACCTGGTGGGGGAGGAGACCGGCCTCGCCTCGCCGCGCCTGCGGATTCCGCAGTGGATGGTCTGGGCGGCGGGCGGGGTGGGCGAGGCGCTCCACGCGCTGCGCCTGGCGGGCGGCGAGCCGCGCGTCTGCCTGGAGACCGCGTTCTTCTCCGGCCGCGTCCAGTTCTTCGACAACGCCCGCACCCGCCTGGAGCTGGGCTGGGAGCCGGCCGCCGACATCGTCCCCGCGCTGCGGGAGGCGCTGGCCTGGTTCCGGCGCGGGGAGGCTTCCCCCTCCGCCGCCCTGGAGCCGGAGCCCGCGGGCGCGCGCTGATCGAAATGCCAAGGGAGGACCGGGGGTCCTTCCCTTCGCGTCTATCCCAAGTGTCTATTTCGCCAGCAGGTATTGCTGGAGGAAGAGGGCGATGGCGTCGTATTGGTAGTCGCGGTTCGGCTTCTTGACGAAGCCGTGGCCCTCGTCGGAGGCGAGGAGGTACCAGGCGGTTCCATTGCTTTTCCGGACGGCGGCGACGATCTGCTCCGCCTCGGACACCGGGACGCGCGGGTCGTTCTTCCCCTGGACGACGAAGAGGGGCTTCGTGATCTTGTCGGCGTGGGTGAGGGGGGAGATGTCGGTAAGCAGGTCGCGCATCTTCGGGTCGCGCTCGTCGCCGTACTCGACGCGGCGCAGGTCGCGGCGGTAGTCCTCGGTGTTCTGGAGGAAGGTGACGAAGTTGCTGATGCCGCAGACGTCGATCCCGCAGCGGAGCCGGTCGGAGTAGTGGACCAGGGAGGCCAGGGCCATGTAGCCCCCGTAGGAGCCGCCGTAGACGGCGACCCGCTTGGCGTCGAGCTCCGGCTGCTTCGCGATCCAGTCGAGGAGGGCGCCGATGTCCTTGACCGAGTCCTCCCGCTTCCCGGCGTCGTCGAGGGTGATCCACGATTTCCCGTAGCCGGACGAGCCGCGCACGTTCGGCGCGACGACCGCGATCCCCAGCTCGTTGGTGAAATACTGGACCATCGCGGAGAAGCCGGGCGAGAACTGGGCCTCGGGGCCGCCGTGGATGAGGACGAGGACGGGAGCCGGGCTGCCCGGGGCCGCGGCGCGGGGGCGGTAGTAGAAGGCGGGGATCTGGCGGGGCTGGCCGTCGGGCCCGGCGTCGAAGGTCGGATACGCGGCGAGGGTGGGGACGACGAACGCGCCGGTGTCGAGGCCGCCGACCTCGCTGAAGGTCCAGCGCTGCAGGGAGTGGTCGGCCAGGGAGAGGGCGTAGACGTCGGCGGGGCTCTGCGGGCTGTCCAGGACCAGGCCCAGCCTGGCGCTGTCGGGGCTGAAGAGGAGGCCGCTGATCTGGCCGACGGGGAGGTCGGGAACCGGCTCGTAGGTCTGGCTGCCGGGGTCGAGCAGGTAGAGCTTGCGGATGCCGCCCTCGTTGGCGGTGAAGGCGACGTATTTGCCGTCGCGGCTGGCCTCGATCTCCTCGATGTCCCAGGGGAGGTCGGGGGTGAGGGCCTTGAAGGTGCCCTTGGCCAGGTCGTAGTAGCGGAGGCGCTGGAATTCGTCGCCCTCGTCGGAGGCGAGGTAGATCCCCTTGCCGTCGGCCGACCAGCGGGCCGCGCCGTAGGCGATCGGGCCGGGGGTGGGATGGATCGGGGCGAGGCGGCGGGAGGAGACGTCGGAGATGAAGTATTGCGACTCGGTGGCCGAGATGTCGTGCCGGACGAGGAGCCGCCGGTCGTCGGCCGACCAGTCGACCGGGGCCCACGCGCCGGTGTTGTGGACCAGCTCGCGCAGCGACTGGGGGTGTTCCGGGGCGCCGAGGACGACGCTCCAGTCGGCGGCGCCCTTCGGCGCGCAGTAGGCGGCGAACTGGTCGCCCTTGTGGGACCAAAGGGGGGTGCCGTATTGGGACTTGCCGTCGGTGAGGAGGGTGGAGAGGCCGCTCTTCTGGTCGAACCAGTAGAGCTGGGTGAACTCGTTTCCGCCGAGGTCCTTCGCGTAGACGAAGCCGGGCGGCTGGCCGGCGGGACGGACGGCGGCGCCGGAGACGGGCTCGGCGGCGAAGGTGAGCTGGCGGCGGGCGCCGCCGGGCATGAGGACCTGGTGGACCTGGCCGGTCTCGCCGAAGCGGGTAACGATGTAGAGGCCCTGGGACGGGTCGGCGGCCCAGCCCTGGAGGACGGCGGAACGGGCGTTCTGGTATTGGAATATCCGGTCGGCGAGGGCGGGCGGGATGTCGGGGATGCCCTCGGTGGAGAGGTTGCCGCGCTCGACGCGGGGAACAGGGGGGACGGGATCGGCGGAGAGGAGGCCGGGAAGCAGGGCGAGGAGGAGGAGGCCGGCGGACGATGCGGACGAAGGGCGCATGGCCGATTTCTAGGGCCCGGGGGCGAAAAATGACACTCTATTGTTGCTTGCGGCGGGGCCGGGGGTGGACGACGGTGCCGGTGCCATGAATTCTTCCGAAACGTATCGCGAACCGAAGGCTTCCGGACAGACCGGCGACGAGATCGACTCGGTCCGCATCGCCCGCATCCTGCACGGTATCTCCATGCCGGTGGGCCTGCTTATCGGAGGGGCCGGGTGCGTCGCCTTGTGGCGGGAGCCGGTGGTCCGGGCGGCGAACAACGGCCTGATGACGATCCTGGAGTCGGGCGCCTGGCTCATCGCCGCCTCGGGGTTCTTCCTGGCGGTGGTGGGGGCGGTCGGCCTGGCGGCGATGCGGCGGCTCTCGTCCCAGCGGTAGCACTTGCCCCCCTGGGGGGTACTCCTCTAAGAAAGGGGGGTGCCGTCCGTCCGTTTTTCGGTCCTTTTTCTCTGCCTGTTCTGGGCGGGGTGCGGGCGTTGTTCCCACTCTTCCTCCGGTTCGCCCATGACTTATCCCCCGACGCCGCAGATCCCCGTTTCCGACACGCACTTCGGCGAGACGCTGGCCGATCCCTACCGCTGGCTGGAGGACGCGGCCGCTCCGCGCACGCAGCGGTGGATGGCGGAGGAGGACGCCCAGGCCCGGGACTATCTCCGCAAGCTGCCCGCGCGGGCCGCGCTGGAGAAGCGCCTCCAGGAGCTGCTCTACATCCCGGCGATCACGATGCCGACCCAGGCGGGCGGCCGCTATTTCTACGAGCGCAAGGAGGCCCGCCAGGAGAAGTACGTCCAGGTCGTCAAGGAAGGGGAGCAGGAGCGGGTGCTCCTCGACCCCGCCGCGCTGGGGGAGAGCGTCTCGCTGGGCGCCTGGGACCCGAGCTATGACGGGAAGCGGGTGGCCTATACGCTGCGCTCGAACAATTCGGACGAGGCGACGCTCCACATCCTGGACGTCGACACCGCGCTGACGCGGAAGGGGGAGGCGATCCCCGGCGCGAAGTACGCCTCGCCGTCGTGGCTGCCCGACAATTCCGGCTTCTACTACACGCGGCTGCCGGTCGACCCGAAGATCCCCGCCGACAAGCGGCCCGGCCTGGCCGAGGTGCGGTTCCACCGGCTGGGCGACGACCCGAAGAACGACGTCCTGGTCCACGCCGCGACCGGCGACGCGCGCACCTTCCTGGGCGCCGGGGTCTCCGAGGACGGGCATTGGCTGGTGGCGCAGGTCAGCCACGGCTGGGCCTCGACCGACCTCTATTACCGCGCGGCCTCGGAGACGCGCCCGGAGGCGTGGCTGCCGCTCGCGGTCGGCCTCAAGGGCGGGGCCGGGGT
>FSUQ01000028.1_pt1 | contig 13320 bp, 15 predicted proteins | sample 1637471 | NCBI WGS metagenome assembly FSUQ01 (sample SAMEA3914816, study PRJEB12502) | metagenome | biome: forest; material: soil | place: USA | collected 2011-09-16 | depth 0.3 m | reverse complement strand
GCCCCACATGGTGATCCTCTTCGGCGGCATGAAGCCCGCCGAGGCGTCCAAGGTCGTCGACTTCCTCAAGGACAAGAAGGTCCGCTATGAGATCGTCAACGACGGCACCACCATCGACGTGCCCGAGGCCGACGTGCTCAACATGCGCCTCGCCCTCGCCTCCGCCGGCATCCCCCGCATCAACGACACCGAGGGCGGCGTCGGCTTCGAGCTCTTCGACAAGCCCAGCTTCGGCATGCCCGACTTCATGCAGAAGGCCAACTATAACCGCGCCCTTCAGGGCGAGCTGGCCCGCACCATCCAGCAGTTCGAGGACGTGGCCGAGGCCCGCGTCATGATCAACACCCCCGAGGAGCGCCTCTTCACCCGCGACAAGAAGGACGCCAAGGCCTCCGTCTTCCTCAAGCTGAAGGCGGGCCGCACCCTCAGCCCCGACCAGGTCGCCACCATCCGCTTCCTCGTCGCCAACAGCGTCGAGGGGCTCCAGGCCAACCACGTCGCCGTGGCCGACTCCCTAGGCCACTCCCTGGCCCCGGACGACTCCGGCAACGGCCTGGGCGCGCTGACCAACACCCAGCTCGCCGCCCAGCAGCAGTATGAGAACCACCTGCGCCAGAACGTCCAGGAGATGCTCGACCAGGTCCTCGGCGCCGGTCAGTCCAAGGTGACGATCTCGGCCCCGCTCAACTTCGACAGCATCCAGCAGACCTCGGAGCACTACGATCCCAAGAGCTCGACCCTCCACACCGAGCAGACCACCAGCGAGCAGAGCAAGAGCAAGACCCAGGCGGCCGAGGCCGCGGTCGGCGCCAAGACCGGCACCGAGGAGGGCGACCAGGGCAAGACCCAGAACGAGACCCAGACCAGCAAGGAGACCGCCCAGAACCAATACGACATCGACCGCACCGTCGAGAGCCTGCAGAAGGCCCAGGGCGTCCCGCAGCGCGTCACCGCCGCCGTCTTCATCAACATGCTCCACGGCGCCCCCGGCGCGAACGGCGCCCCCTCGGTCCGCCCCCGCACCCCGCAGGAGAAGGCCGAGCTGCAGAAGATGGTCCAGGACGCGATCGGCTACGTGAACGACCCCGCCGCCACCGGCCGCCACGACTCGGTCACGGTCGAGGAGATCGAGTTCGCCACCTCGGCCGAGCCCGCCCCCGACGCCTCCCCCACTGTCACCGCGGTGAACCGGATCAAGAACCAGGTCTTCAACTACGCCACCCAGGCGATCCTGGTCCTCCTGGCCGGCGTCGTCCTCCTCTACCTGCGCAGCATCCTCCAGACCTCGACCAGCTTCGAGTCGGACGCCTCGGGCGAGTTCTCCAGCCTGCTCAACCGCTACAAGAAGATGGCCGACGACGCCCTGGCCGAGATCGACCGCGAGAAGGTCCAGCCGAACACCCTCAGCGTCGACGAGCTCAGCAAGCTGATCCGCGACAATCCGGGCAACACCTCCCAGGCCATCAAGGGCTGGATGACCCGCAGCTAACCCCCAGCCAACCGGAGCAAGATCATGGCGGCAGCAGCGGAAAGCGGCGGGCAGAAACTCCTCGGGGCCAAGTCGGTCAGCGAGTCGGAGGTCCTGCGCGGCTGGTCGAAGAAGCAGAAGCTGGCGGCCCTCCTCGTCGTCCTCGGCAAGGAGCTGGCGGCGCAGATCCTCAACGATTTCGACGAGCGCGACGTCGAGGAGATCAGCACCGAGATGGCCCGCATCGACTTCGTGTCGGTCGAGGTTCAGCGCTCCCTGCTCAAGGAATTCACCGGCGTCGCCGTCGACGCCGTCGCCTCGGCCGCGGGCGGCCCCCAGTTCGCCAAGGACGTGCTGGAGCGCTCCATCGGCAGCTTCAAGGCCAACGAGCTGATCAACCGCATCGCGCCGAACAAGGCGCGCAACGTCGACATCTCCGTCCTGCGCGACATCCAGCCCCGCCAGCTCATCAACCTGCTGCGCAAGGAGCAGATCCAGACCTGGGCGCTCGTCCTCTCCTACCTCGACCCCGCCCGCTGCGCCGAGACGCTTTCCCTCCTCAACACCGACTTCCGCACCGACATCGTCGAGCGCATCGCCACCATGGAGCCCACCTCGTCCGAGGTGGTGGAGCAGATCCTCACCCACATCAAGCGGCGCGTGGCGATGAAGAACACCCTCTCCGTCACCAGCTCCGGCGGCGCCCGCATCCTGGCCGAGGTCATCAACGCCCTCGACGACCAGGTCTCCAAGCAGCTCCTGGCCGGGCTCGAAGAGCGCAACCCCGAGCTGGCGAAGAACATCCAGAAGCTCCTCTTCGTCTTCGAGGACGTGGCCGACATGGACAAGCAGACCATCGCCCGCATCCTGCGCGAGGTCGACTACCACCAGCTCGCGGTCGCCCTCAAGACCGCCTCGGAGCGGCTCCGCGCCGTCGTCCTCGGCGCCCTCTCCAAGCGCGCCGCCGACGGCCTCCAGGAGGAGATCCAATACATGCCCCCCGTCCGCCTCGCCGACGTCGAGGAGGCCCAGGAAAAGATCATCGAGATCGTCCGCGAGCTCGAGGCCAGCGGCGAGATCACCGTCAGCAAGGGCGGCAGCCGCAACGAACTGGTCTAAAAGCCATGCACGCCGTCCACGTCCACGTCCCGTTCCCGATCGAGCGCGTCTCGGTCCGGCGCCGCCTGACGTCGGACGACCCGCTCCCCGAGGACGCCGCCGAGCTCCCGGTCGCCCCCATCGACGAGGTCCTGGAGAACGGCTACTACGCCGCCGGCTACCGCGCCGGCTACGCCCAGGCGATGTCGGAGGTCGTGGTCGCCCGCCAGGGCGAGACCCGCAGCGTCCAGGAAGCCCTCCACGAGCTGACCGGCGTCCTGCCCGAGCTGATCAGCCTGGCCGAGGAGAACTTCCCCCAGCTCCTCCTCACCGCCCTGGACCGCCTCTTCCGCGCCCACCGCTTCACCCAGGACGAGCTCGCCTCCGAGATCGGCTCCCTCCTCGCCGAGGCCGCGCAGGCCCAGAAGATCGTCATCGAGGTCGCCCCGCCCGACCTCCAGGCCATGGAGCGCCGCATCGACAAGCTCGGCCTCTCCCTCCAGCGAGGCCGCCTCCAGTGGCTGCCGAACGCCGCCCTGGAAAAGGGCGAATACCTCCTTCAGACCGACCTCGGCACCATCGACGGTCGCCATCACGTCAAGCAGGCGCAGGTGCGCCTCGCATTGGAGAAATAGGCGATGTACTCCGGCCTGGTCGAAAAGACGCAACGCCGGCTGCGCGACGTCCGCCCCCTCGGGATGGTGGGCCGCGTCGCCAAGGTCGTCGGCCTCACCGTCGAGTCCCAGGGCCCCGGCGCCTCCCTCGGCGAGGCGTGCTGGATCTATTCCGGAAGCCGCCGCCGCCTCGCCGAGGTGGTCGGCTTCCGCGAGGGGCGCCTCCTCCTCATGCCCTGGGAGGGGCTGGAGGGCATCGGCATCGGCGACGGCGTCCAGTCCACCGGCATGCCCCCGCAGATCCCGGTCGGCCCCGCCGTGCTGGGCCGCATCCTCGATCCCCTGGGCCGCCCCATCGACGACCTCGGTCCGCTGCCCGACGACGTCCCCACCGCCCCGCTGCTCCGCGACGTGCCGCCCCCGGCGCGCCGCCCCCGCATCAGCAAGGTCTTCCAGACCGGCGTCCGCGCCATCGACGGCTTCGCCACCGTCGGCGAGGGGCAGCGCCTCGGCATCTTCGCCGGCTCCGGCGTCGGCAAGAGCACCCTCCTGGGGATGATCTGCCGCTACGCCTCGGCCGACATCAACGTGATCGCCCTGATCGGCGAGCGCGGCCGCGAGGTCCTCGAGTTCGTCGAGCGCGACCTGGGCCGCGAGGCGCTGCGCCGCAGCGTCGTCATCGTCGCCACCTCCGACCAGCCCGCGCTGGCCCGGATCAAGGCCGCCTTCACCGCCAACACCATCGCCGCCCACTTCCGCGCCCAGGGGAAGCACGTCCAGCTCATGATGGACTCGCTGACCCGCCTCGCGATGGCCCAGCGCGAGATCGGCCTCGCCGTCGGCGAGCCGCCCGCCACCCGCGGCTACCCGCCCTCCGTCTTCGGCCTCCTGCCGGTCGTCCTGGAGCAGGCCGGCTGCCTCGACAAGGGCGTCATCACCGGCTTCTACACCATCCTCACCGAGGGCGACGACTGGAACGACCCCATTAGCGACTGCGCCCGCTCCATCCTCGACGGCCACCTCCTCCTCACCCGCCGCCTCGCCTCGGAGAACCACTACCCGTCCATCGACATCCTGGACAGCCTGAGCCGGCTCCAGAGCAACTTGATCGACGAGCCCCGCCGCGAGCTGGTGGGCCGTGCCCGCCACGCCCTCTCCATCCAGCGCCAATACCGCGAGCTGGTCGAGATCGGCGCCTACGCTCCCGGCAGCAACACCCAGCTCGACCAGGCCCTCGCCCTCTACCCCGCGCTCCTCGCCTTCCTCCGCCAGCCCGTGGAGCAGAACTCCACCGTCGAGGGGGCGTTCCAGTCCCTGGCCCAGATCATGGCCGGGCAGATGTCGGCGGCGCCCGCCGCCTCCGCCTCCAGCATGGCGGTCGCCCGCGCCCAGGGAGGTAGCCGATGAAAAAGAGCGATCCCCTCCAGATCCTGCACCGCCTCCGCGAGTACACCCTCGAGCAGGAGCAGCGGCGCCTCATGGAGCGCCAGAAGGAGGAGGTGGCCCAGGAACAGGTCTGCCGCGCCTCCCTCGACGTCCTCCAGGGCAGCTACGGCCACACCACCTCCGGGGCCCGGGGCCACGACTACCAGCGCCGCGACGGCTGCATCCGCGAGGCGGGCGTCCGCCACAACCTCGACCTGCGCCGCCTCGGCCTCGCCCAGATCGCCCGGCGCGACCAGCTCCAGCTCGTCCTCCAGGCCAAGACCCGCGCCGACATGATCGCCAAGGTCATCGAGAAGCGCCGCGCCGAGGAGGTCGCCGCCGAAGACCTCCGCGACCGCAAGGAGATCGACGACGTCTCCCAGAGCCAATACGCCCACGCCCGCGCCCAGGGCGCCTCGGACAACATCCTCCAATTCTAACCGCCATGCCCGCCATCATCATCGCCCTCGCCGGGGCCATCGCCTTCCTCTGCGGCCTGCTCGGCGTCACCGTCTTCAGCGTCGGCCAGCTCAAGCTCCCCCCGCCGCCCATGAAAAAGGCCAAGATGGCCGAGGTCACCGCGCCGAAGTCGTTCGACGACTTCTCCCGCGTCGCCTCCGAGCTCGACACCTGGCGCCGCGAGCTGGCCGAGAAGAACAACAAGGCCCTCCTCCTCGACGCCGAGCTGGCCCGCCGCGAGCAGCTCCTCGACGCCGAGCGCGACGCCCTCGACAAGGAGCGCCAGCACCTCACCCAGGTCCAGAAGGACATGGAAGACCGCCTTATCAAGATCAAGGAGAACGAGGGGCCCCGCCTCCAGCAGCTCGCCGAGCTCTACAGCACCATGAAGCCGGAGGGCGCGGTCGCCCTGCTCCGCGCGCTCCCCACCGACCAGGCCACCAAGGTCCTGGCCGTCCTGCCGAAGAAGGTCCTGGCGAAGCTGCTCGACGCCTGGATCGCCGGCTACCCCGCCGACCAGGCCGTGATCGCCCAGGTCACCAACGACCTCGTCCGCACCATCGCCGACACCGCGTCCGGCGCGAACGCCGCAGCCAATGCCGGCGCCAGCGCGGCCGGCGCCGGAAACAGCCCCGTCACCACCGCCGGACCCTGATCCCGCCCCGATCCTCCCCGCCATGCCCGCCATCGCCCCCTCCTCCGCTTCCGCCGCCTCCGCCGGGGTTTCTCCCGCCGCGTCGGCGCTGGCCGCGCCCGCCTCCGCGCCGAACGGATCGGCCGGCCCCGGCGACTTCAACTCCCAGTTCGACGCGGCGATCCAGCCCGACGCGGCCCCGACCCCGGCTCCCGCCGCCCCGCCGGCGGCGACCCCGCCCCCCGCGAAATCGTCCGACGACGACGCCTCGGCCGACGGGAAGGGGAGCGACGACGCGGGCGACAATGCCCCCGCCCCCGCCGATCCCGCGGCGGGAATCTCGAACGCCGTCCTGGAGAGCATGGCCGCCCTGCTCGGCTCCGTGACCCCGCTGCCCCCGCCGCCCGCCCCCGCGCCTCCCCCGGTCGCCGGCGCCGATTCGTCCGTGGCGGCCGCTCCGGCATTCCCCGCCGGGGAAGGGGACCCGGCCTCCGCACCCTCTCCGGACGCCCCGGCCCCTCTCGCCACGCCCGGAGCGGGCACGGGTGCCGGCGCCGGTCCGGCCCAGGCCGCGGCCACCGCCCTCGGCGCCGCCGCCGCGCTGCCCGCCTCGACCGTCGCCCTTCCGTTGGCGCAATCCCAGGCCTCGGAAAATAATGCCGCACCCGATTCGGCGAAGGGAATAAACGTCCTTTCTTCGCCCCCCGTCACCTCCCAGGCCGTGGCCTCCCCGGACGACAAAAGCGGCCAAAAGCGGCAAAAGGACGGTTCCGACGACACCGACGACAAGAAATCGTCCCCAAACGATCTTCTGGCGGGCGCTTTTCCCACCGACACCACCGTTTCCGGACAGCTTGGCACGCTTTTTTCTGAAACAGGGGTGATGCCTCCTGTGATGGAAAAAAACGCCGCTCTTCCCGAGCCCGCCCCGACCGCCGATGCCGGCTCCCTGGGCGCGGCGCTGGCGGCGATTTCCCCCGCGAAGGTCGGCAGCACCCTCAGCGTCGCCAGCTTCCTGCGCGGCTACCCGATCGCCTCGAACGCCGAGCGCGGGCATGGCGCCGGCGATTCCGCCGCCGCTTCTCCCTCCGGCTCGGCCCCGGCCGCTCCGGCCTCCTCCGCCCTTTCCTCCAACGCCTCCGGGAACGAGTCGGACAAATCGGTGACCCTCACCTCGAACACCCAGTTCGTCGACGTCATCCGGCAGGCTCTCGACGACCGCCCGATGACGACGCCCACCCGCATCGCCGTCGAGCTCCAGACGCCCCCCGGCGCCATGGTCACCGTCTTCTTCTCCCAGGCCAACGGCCAGCTCCGCGCCCAGCTCAGCGCCAACGACAGCGGCTCCCTCCACTGGCTCCAGCAGCAGGTCAGCACCCTGCGCGACGGCGGCGGCAACGCCGGGTCGGTCGTCTGGCTCCCGCCGCAGCTCGACAAGCAGCCCGGGGAAGGGGACTCGTCCGCCCGCCAGCAGCAACAGCAGCAGCCGCAGAAGCAGAACGCCCCCAGCGCCGAGGACATGGCGCTGGCCGAAAGCATCTTCGGAGGAACCCAGACCGGAATGGAAGCCGTTCGCAACTAAACGACCGCCAGGCCTCTCCCACGAACATGAATCCTCTCCTCATCACTCCCGCCGCCGGCGCCGCGGCCAATGCGGTCCACAGCGCCTTCGCCGGCCTCGGCGGCGCCGTCGGGATCGGTACCTCCCCCGCCGCCTCCACCGGCACCGACTTCCAGCAGCAGCTCGCCGCGGCGCGCTCCATGAGCGCCGCCACCCCCTCCAGCCTCGCCGGGCTGCCCCCCGCGCAGCTGCGGCAGAAGCTCGCCTCCCTCAGCCCCGAGCAGCAGGTCTCCCTGGCGCAGCAGCTCGTCGGCTCGACCGTCAGCGTCAGCGACTTCTCCGGCCGCGTCGCCACCGGCGTCGCCGACAAGCTCCAGATCCAGAACGGAACCCCGGTCTTCCAGGTCGCGGGCCACAGCTACAGCCTGGCCAGCCTGGTCTCCGTGAGCGGAAACCACGTCGCCTAAACGAGAAAAAAAGATGAGTACCGTCGGTTCCACCAGCTCGATTTTCGGTTCCGGATCGTCCACCGCGCAGAACGGCGGCCAGGTCGCCAACAGCTCCAACGGCGTGATCTCGCCCACCGACTTCTACAAGCTGATCGCGGCCCAGCTCGCCAACCAGGACCCGAACAACGCCACCGACACCAACCAGATGGTGCAGTCGATGATGTCGATCTCCAGCTACCAGGCGGTCCAGACCCAGACCACCGCGATCAACTCGCTGACGATGAACACCACGGCCTCGAACCTGCTCGGCAAGCAGGTCAACATCACCGTGCCGTCCACCGCGACCAGCGAGTCGGCCAACGTCAGCGGCACCGTCACCGACGCCCACTTCTACAGCAACGGCGCCACCATCACGGTCAACGGGACCGAATACTCGATGGGCTACGTCACCTCGATCGCCAACCCCACCACGACGCCCACCAACAACTCGTCGGGCAACTAACGCGCCCCCGATCCTAATTTCACCCCAAGCAGAGGAGCCAAACATATGATCCGCAGCCTATTCTCCGCCGTGAGCGGCCTGACCGCCCACCAGGAAGCCATGGACGTCATCGGCAACAACATTGCCAACATCGACACCGTCGGCTTCAAGTCGAGCTCCGTCGACTTCTCCGAGGCGTTCGCCCAGACGACCCGCGTCGCCGACGACTCCACTCCCATCGGCTTGGAGGTCGGCCTCGGCACCCGCGTCGTCGGCACCACCACCAACTTCTCCCAGGGCGCCCTGCAGCGGACCGACGTGCCGAGCGACATCGCCATCTCCGGCAACGGCTTCTTCATCGTCAACACCCTCAACCCGAGCAGCGTCTCCAGCTCCACCGGCAACACCTACCTGACCCGCGCGGGCGACTTCGTGGTCGACGTCAACGGCTACCTCCGCACCCCGGACGGCTTCTACGTCCAGGGCTACTCCACCGACAGCTCGATCAACACCGCCACCGCCACCATCTCCACCGCCCTCAACGAGACGGTCGGGGGCGGCAACGGCTCCGGCTTCGGGACGGTCTATCTCGACGCCTCCGGCAACGTCGTCACCGCGGGCACCGCGGGCGCGCAGAGCGCCGTCGCCGGCGACTACGTGGCCGACCTGCCCCCCACCGCGGGCATCACCACCCCCGCCAGCACCCTCACCAGCATCAAGATCCCCCACAGCATCGTCACCGGGACCACCGCGGGCGGGGCACCCTACACCACCGAGGCGGTGACCAATTACAGCATTGGCACCGGAGGGGCGATCACGGCGGTCGGCGCCGACGGGACCAGCGTCGTCATCGGCTACATCCCGCTGGCGACCGTCACGAACCAGGCGGGCATGAGTACCGTGGGCAGCGGCTACTACCAGCCCACCCAGGCCTCCGGCCAGCCCAACGTCACCCAGGCCACCACCGGGACGAGCGGCACCCTGCAAAGCGGCGCCCTGGAGCTTTCCAACGCCGACGTGGCCGACCAGTTCTCCGAGATGATCATCATCCAGAACGGCTACAACGCCAACGCCAAGGTCATCACCACCAGCAGCCAGATGCTCTCGGTGGCGGTCAACATGATCCAGTAGGATCGGAGGGCTTCACCGGCGCATCGAGCAGCAAGCAAGCTCCGCAACCGGTCGGACTCCCGTCCCGCGGCCTTCCGCCGGACGGGATCGGGCTCCTCCCGCTCCCCCTTTACGGTCCGGAGCGGAAAAAAGAACGGATCGCGTTCAAGATCAATAGTCTTGACCGGGTTGCGGCGCGAATCCAAAGTCTCCCCCAGTTATGGCTGACCCCGCACCCGCCCCCGCAACGGAATCCGGCAAAGGCAACTCTTCGTCGATCATCGTCGCTGTGGCCGTCGCGGTCGTCATGCTCGTCGGCGGCGCGGCGATCGCCCAGTTCATCCTGCTCCCGCAGATCGTCAAGGTGATCAACGCCAAGAGCGCCGCCGCGGCGCCCGCGGGCGGCGAGGGCGGCGGCGAGAACAAGGGCGACGTCAAGGGCGCGGCCACCGCGAACTTCGTCATCTCCGACATCCTCGTCAACATCGCCGGGACCAAGGCGGGCCGCTTCCTCAAGGCCACCGCCTACTTCGACGCCCCTCCCGCCGTCGTCGCCGAGTTGGAGCGCAAGCGCCCCCAGATCACCGACATCGTCTCGGCCACCCTCGGCCAGAAGAGCCTCGACGAACTCTCCGATCCCGGCGTGCGCGGCAAGCTCCGCTCCGAGCTGCTGGCCACCATCAATCCCCTGCTCGAAACGAAGAACGGGGAAGTGACCAACATCTACTTCCCCGAATTCATCATCCAGTAATGGCCCAGGACCCCGCAGCCGCCGTCGCCGCCGCCGATGTCTTGAGCCAGTCCGAGGTCGAGGCCATCCTGGCGTCGATCCAGAGCGGGGTCGACCCGACCGCCAAGGTCATCTCGTCCGGCCCGGAGCGCTCCACCAGCAGCAGCAGCTCCGCGATCGCCGGGGACGCGCACCACGTCCAGCCGTTCGACTTCCGCAGCCCGGTCTTCCTCACCCCGGCCCAGATGCGGCGCCTCCGCATCAAGCACGAGGAATTCATCCGCAACCTCAGCGCCACCGTCTCCGTCTACCTGCGCATGGAGTTCCTGCTCCAGATGTCGCGGCTGGAGACCACCACCTACAAGCAGCTCATCGAGAGCATGACCATGCCGAGCTTCCTGACCCTGTTCAGGATGAAGCCGCTCACCGGCATCGCGGTGCTCGACATCTCCCCCCGGCTGGGCCTCACCGTGATCGACCGCATGCTCGGCGGCCCCGGCCACTCCGTGAAGGTCGAGCGCGAGTTCACCGACATGGAGCAGACGGTGCTCGAGAACTTCATCAAGCTCGTCATCAAGGAATACACCGAGAGCTGGCTCCGCTTCCAGAAGCTGGAGTGGGAGGAGGTCGGCCACGAGAACACCATCCGCTTCCTCAACCTCGCCCAGGAGGACGAGACCATGCTCTACCTCGAGATCGAGGGCCGCTTCGGCGACTGCGTGGCCAGCCTCCGCTTCATCTTCTCCTACAGCACCATCGAAAGCCTCGTCGACCAGCTGATGAGCGAGATCTCCGACGAGCGCTTCAACGAGGAGGCCAAGTTCGTCCTTCCCGAGGACCCGAACTCGCCCACCTACAACATCCAGATCCCCATCTCCGCCCACTGGCGCGGCCTCTCCCTCTCCCTGGGCGACATCAGCGAGCTGGAGGTCGGCGACATCCTGGCGCTCGACCCGGAGAAGACCAAGCACGTCGAGGTCGACCTCGGCGCCTTGCCCAAGTTTCACGCCGCGCTGGACCGTACCGGCAAGCAGATGGCGGTGAGTTTAACCAATAAGATAGAATAAAGGGTGCCATGGCCGAAAATAGCAGAAACGCCGACTTGGTAATGGACATCATGGTGGGGCTGAGCGTCGAGCTCGGCCGCGCCCAGATGAAAGTGCGCGACATCATGGCCCTCTCCAGCGGGACCGTCCTCCAGCTGGACAAGAAGGTCGACGAGCACGTCGACCTCTACGTCAACGGCAAGCTCATCGGCCGCGGCGAAGTCGTCGTCGTCGACGAGTCCCTGGGCATCAAGATCACCGAGGTCTTCAAGCCGGGGTCCAACCAGCGCTAACGCCTTCCCCCGAGATGACCACGGCCTGGCTCCTAGCACTCGCGGCCGACCAGGCCGCCGCCGCATCCCCCGCCTCCCCGGCTTCCCTCCCTCCCGTGGGGCAGCTCGCGGGCGCCGGCCCGTCCTGGTGGCGGATCGCCGCCCTCCTCGTCGTCCTCGGCCTCCTCCTCTTCATATGGTGGAAGGTCAACCGGGGCCGCTTCGGCACCGCCCTGGGCCTGGATCGCCTCCTCAAGCCCGCCGGGCAGCGCCTCGTCCTGGGCGAGCAGCGCTGGCTCAACGGCCGGACCGTCGTCTGCGTGGTGGAGATCGACGGGGAACGGTTCCTGCTGGCCCAGACCCAGGGCGCCCTCGCCTGGCAGCCGCTCAAGGCGGCCGTGCCGAAGGCCTTCTGATCCGCCCGCCCCTCTTTTCTATGGAACGTCCCACCCCCCCGCGCTCCCGCCCGACGGCGCCGTCCCTGCTGTCGCGCTCCCTCTGGCTGCGCTGGCTGCCCGTCCTCGGCGCCGTCCTCCTCCTCTTCTGCTGGCTCGGCGCCGGGACGGCTCCCGCCCTCGCCCAGGCGGCCAAGGGGAACGACCTCCTCAACCTGAGCATCAACACCGGGCAGGGGGGCGGCAACCTCAGCGTCAGCCTCCAGCTCCTCATCCTCTTCACCATCCTCAGCATCGCGCCGGGCATCGTCATCATGACGACCTGCTTCGTCCGCATCATCATCGTCCTCTCCTTCCTGCGCAACGCCCTCACCCTCCAGACCCCGCCCAGCCAGGTCGTGATCGCCCTGGCGATGTTCCTCACCTTCTACATCATGCAGCCCACCTGGGACCGCATCAACCAGGACGCCCTTGGGCCGCTGCGGGACAACAAGATCACCTTCCAGGAGGGGATGGACCGGGCCACCGTCCCGCTCAAGGACTTCATGCTCAAATACGTCACCGAGCAGGACCTGCGCCTCTTCCTGAGCATGTCGCCCACGCCGATCCCGGTCACCACGCCCCAGGCGCTGCCCCTCCAGGTCGTCGTCCCCGCCTTCATGCTCTCCGAGCTCAAGCGCGGCTTCGAGATGGGGCTCATGATCCTCCTGCCGTTCCTCGTCATCGACATGGTCGTGGCGTCGATCCTGATGGCGCTGGGCATGATGATGCTGCCGCCGCCCGTCGTCTCCCTGCCGATCAAGCTCATGATCTTCGTCCTCGTCGACGGGTGGAGCCTCCTGGTCCGCTCGCTGGTGGACAGCTTCAAGGTGGGAACATGAACGTCGACGCCGCCCTCGAAATCATCCGGCTCTGCCTCTGGGAGGGCCTCTACGTCTCCGCGCCGCTCATCCTGGGCGCGCTCGTCGTCGGCCTGATCGTCAGCATCCTCCAGACCCTGACCACCATCCAGGAGGCCACCCTCAGCTTCGTCCCCAAGCTCCTCTGGGCGATCTTCGGCAGCTGGCTCTTCGCCCCCTTCATCCTGGGCCACCTTACCCAGCTCACCAGCACCTTCTTCCAGCGCGCCGCCGACATCGCGCGCAGCCAGTACTAGGGAAGGGGACGCCGCCCGCCATGCACCTCTTCGTCGATCCCGTCGCGCTCTGGCTGATCGCCTCCCGGCTCACCGGCTGGCTCCTCATCTCGCCCGGGTTCACCGAGATCAACACCCCCCAGCTCACCCGGGCCGGGATCATCATGTGGCTGAGCTTCCTGCTCCTGCCCCTGATCGGCCCGATCCAGGCCCACCTCGACACCGTGCCCGACCTGATCGTGGCCGCCTTCATCGAGTTCTGCATCGGGGCCGGCTACGGCTTCATGCTCCGGCTCATCTTCTCCGCGGTCCAGTTCGGCGGCGTCCTCCTCGACAGCGAGCTGGGCTACACCTACGCCCAGCAGGTCAACCCCTACGCCGCCACCCAGAGCGGCGTCTTCAGCCGCCTCTTCCTCCTCCTCTCCATCCTCTACTTCTGGATC
>FSUQ01000118.1_pt1 | contig 13390 bp, 7 predicted proteins | sample 1637471 | NCBI WGS metagenome assembly FSUQ01 (sample SAMEA3914816, study PRJEB12502) | metagenome | biome: forest; material: soil | place: USA | collected 2011-09-16 | depth 0.3 m | reverse complement strand
GTTGTGAGATTGCCGAAGGCATCCGAACCGGATCGATTGTCGAAATGCTTCGACAAGCTCGAACTCGGGCTCTGAAGATCTAATTTTTTAGAAAAATGAAATACAAGCAAAGGGTTGCCTTACAGAAATTTCTCTCCGCAAGAAGTGAACGTGAGTTTTCGGCCGATCAGCTAGTGGTCCCTGAAAAGGGTCTTTTTTTAAATTACAGCGATCTTTTTTTAGCATATTCAAAGGATCTTCGCCGGCTCCGATCAAATCCCGCAGCCAATATTCCATTTATTTATTTAGACAGATCTGATTTCAATGCCTGCGCATTTGAGCATGATGGCCATCGATTTATCGCGATGAACTGGGGGGTGGTCGTATTACTGCATGATTTATTTTTTAGAATGCTGGCTTCTCCCGATGTTTTAAAACACATCGGTAATCCTTCATCAGAGAGAAGACATCCAAAGCACTCTCGATTACCTATTAATGCAAAAGATTTGCCCATCACTCCCCAACAACCCTTCGGATTCAGTATCGACCCAAACGATCCATTCCGAGGGCATTATGCCGTTTATTTAGCACAACTCGCTTTGGATTTTCTTTTCATGCATGAGCATCAACATTCCAGCGGAGGTCATTTGCACTTTGAAAATGAAATACCGGAATCTCAAATTTCAGAACTAGAGCTAGACACCTGGACCGGGGATCTTCTGACCAGGCATGTTTTAGAGCTCGAAGCAGATTCGATGGCGGCAAATTTTATTGTTGGTGCCTCATATGAATCTTCGCGCTACGCCCGGCGATTACCCCCAGGCATTGCCGACCATCTTTCCTCGAAAGAATTTTGTTATGAAGCAAGGTTCTTTGCGGTCTTTTCTTTATTTCTTCTTATGGAAGAGACTTCAAAGAATAGGAGAGGAACGCATCCCTCCCCTATTTTTCGCATGTGGCTAATCACCGTGATCGGAATGGCAACATCCCCAATGCGGGAAAAGACGCAATCCGACGATGTCAACGCCTTACTCTCGTACGCAATGTCGATCTTTAAGGAGGTCGATATCGCATTCAGTGCGATCGCAGACCGCCCGGAGCCGAAGAAATTTGTGATAGAACGAATTGCGCCGTCCGACATGGAACATAAGGACCGCCTCGGAACACATTGGCTAAAAATGCGACCGCGCCTTCTTGAATTAGCCAAAAATCATGGGTCCTGGTGCATGCCCACTTCTTTTATTCACCAATTCGCTTGGGGTTGACGTTATTAAGGTTTGGAATCCTGCCTATAGACAAATCAATGTCGGCTAATGCCGAGCTACTGTGCGAGAGTGATGCCCTCTTTGGTCTCGTAAGCTTTTGATCCTGGAGCAAGGACGGTCCATGCTTTGAAAATTCGCCTCCGTATCTCCTTACTATCTCGCTGCTTGTACTGCTCAATCGTCAAGTCGCCATGACGAGTGGCTAGCTCCTTCATTAGCTCATCAACCTCGCTCTCTTTATTTTTCTTATCTATACCATCTTCTATCGCGGTTTTATCGAATCGAGGTTTAAAATTCGGGAAATCGTGATCGACCGTTCCTATCGTAAGAGTAACAAGGGAGCCGGTTTTAACTCCGCTTAATAGGCACATCTTGCTAAAGATTCGAACAAACACGATATCTGATGTGACCATCATTGGATATTCAGGCGTTCCGCGAAGTGCCGCCAGAGCCGTGAAGTGAACCATTTGAAGATGAAACGTATCCATCGTGGCACTCCAGATTTTGCGATATCGCTTAGCATCGTCCGGAATATTCGTCCCGCAAAACTTGCCCCATTGGTCGTCTCCTCCGAAAACCGCCAAGGCCGCTTGAAGAGGAAGCATTGGAACGCAGTCCAGATCGTTCCTTAACCAGTCAATAAAACTCCGAAGGTTCTCAACTGCGTATCTCGGTCCCCTCTTCTTTCGTGCGAGATCAACGATCTTAAGATAACAGGCATGGTGAAGCCGCAATAGTGGCAGGATCGGCTCAATGGTGTCCATTCGCTGCTCGATATCGTCCGACTTATCGTTGGGGAAAACGCCGCCCGCCATATCCAATCGAAAGCGAGCTCGCAGCCCTTGGCGAACAAGATTATAAATTCGAATCGCCTCCGTCCGATCAAGCGTCATTGTCGCAGGATTCGTAGCCAGCTCCACAGCCCCATACCCAGGCAGAGCTTCGACGTCAATTTCGTCGAAAGACCGCAGCGCAATCAAAAACGATTGCACCTGCTCGGCTTCTTTCGGTGAGAGCGCCTTTTCTCCTTTCCCATAGTTTGCGATATGAATGCAGGCATTCGCATCGAGGTAGAAAACCGGCTGTAAACCTTGCTCTCGATAGCCAACCATTTCGGTCCGGGTTGGAATGTGCCCCTCCCCACTAGGCCGAAGGTAGAAATAGCTTTCTGGAGTGACGACCAACGATCCTTTCGACACAAAAGTAATCCTCTCTCAGAGCACCGAAAGGTTCGAGGAGAATCACTCTAATGACGGCATCTTTTCGATAGAGTCCCGTAGGGTTTTAAGCTGAAAGTGCGTATAGCGCTCGTGAACATCGCTGGTATGGCCAGCCAGCTTTTTGCGGACCTCTTCGGAAACTCCTGCGTTGGCCAGATCGGAGACGAAGGTATGGCGTAAGCTATGGAAGCTCAACCGATAGACCCGCCTCCCCTTCCCTTTGATGTCACGGTCTCCAGCCTCTTCGGACTCGATGCCTATCCTTTCCATTAGATGACGGAAAGAAAGGGAAAGCCCCGCCTTTCCGTTCACCGGTTGCTGGGATAAGAACGGGAAGATCGGGGCATCGGAAGAGCCCGCACGAGCAGAGCATTCCCGCAGGTGCTTTTCGAGGGCGGGATGCATGGGAATTTCCAACTCCTTTCGTTTAGCTCCCCGCTTCCGCTTGCTGGGGAATACCCGAATGCTCCGACGCTCGAAATCGATATTCTTCCAAGTCAGTGACTTAGCGTCTCCCAAGCGAAGACCCGTGTAGCAACCCACTTGGATGAGGCCCTTCCACTCAGGATCGGCCTGCTTGAGAAGGGCGGTTACCTGATCGTGATCGAAGGCGTCACGGCTCGCCGAATCGTTGTCCAGCAGATCGACGGCTTCGGCTGGGTTGCTGAGGATCAGGCCCTGGCGACGCGCCACGTTGAAGGGAACACGCAGGGTCTTGATCTCCAGATTGACGCTTGCCGCGCTCTTTCCCTGATCCAATACGCCATTGCGGTAGGTTTCGATGTCTTTGGGCTGGATAGCCGCGATAGTCATCTCAGCTCGAGTGCCCAGCATCACCAGGAAGTCTTCGACCGTTTTTTTGTAGCGCTGGGCCGTTCCCTTGGCCCGCGTCAGTTCTTTGCTCGTGATCCAGTCGCGCAGGAACTTTTGGGTAGAGATGAACTCCAGGGGCACCCCCGTGGACCGCTCGTAGATCTCGGAGACGACTTTTCGGGCCTGGACCTCGGTCAAGGTGCCCTGACGAGCCAGATCCGCCGTACGCTGCCATTCGAGGCACACGGCCATGGCCTCGGAGCGCTTGATCTTCTTGGTGCTCCGTTTGGTGCGTGTGCCATCACTCATCGTGATGCAGGCGGACCAGTATTTGGAATTGGGATGCTTCCAGAGGCTGGACATCCGATCAGACTACCGAAAAAGTTACAAAATGGAAGAGAGTAAGAACAAAAATAAGAACGTCATCCGTGTTTTCGGGCGTTTTCTATGTTTGATTATGAATTAGTTATGAAATTTCAGAGGGCGAGACCGTCTCGAGGGTTCGAACCCCTTCACCCGCTCCAGTCTTTTTCTCTCTACCGCCTTGGATTCCAAGGTTGATGTCGCGAGTGAGATCTTTTACTTAGCGCCATTCGTCCGGTAGTGCCGGGGAGGTCGTCCTGCCTCCCCGGCTTCCCTGGGACTCTGTCCTGCCTTATTTCTTTCGCCGACCTTGGACTTGGCGGGCGATTTCCGCGGGTACCGTCTCGAAACGGGCGGGAGTCATCGCGTAGCTGGCCCGGCCTTTCGACAACGACCGGATGGCGTTGGCGTAGCCAAACATCTCGGCCAGGGGCACGGCGGCGGTGATGACCACATCCCCTGCGCGGGGCGTGACCTCCTTCACCAGGCCGCGCCGCCGGTTCAGGTCCCCGATAAGGTCGCCCTGATACTCCGCGGGCGAGGTGGCTTCGACTTCCATGATCGGCTCGAGGAGTACCGGCTTGGCCCGCGCCACGGCGTCCTGGAACGCGAGGCTTCCCGCGATCTGGAAGGCCAGGTCGTTCGAGTCGTTCTCGTGGAACGAGCCGTCGACGATATCGACGGCCACATCGACCACCGAATGATTGCCGAGAGGCCCGGTCCGCGCCGCCTCGGCGATCCCCCTGCGGACCGCTCCGAGGAACTGGCGGGGAATCCGTCCGCCCACGACCTTGTCTTCGACGACCAGGCCGGAGCCGCTCCCGCCGGGCCGCATCTCCACGACGACGTGGCCGTATTGGCCGCTACCCCCGCTCTGCTTGATCTGCTTGCCTTCGCCCGTGGCGGGCACGGTGACGGTCTCGCGGTAGGCGATCTGCGGCGCGCCCGCGGTGGTGTCGACCTTGTAGCGCGTCCGCATCCGCTCCTGGATGATCGAAAGGTGCAGTTCTCCCATGCCGGCGATGAGGGTCTGGCCAGTCTCGGGATCGGTGAAATACCGGAACGTCGGGTCGTCCTCCGCGGTTCGTTGGAGGGCGAGGCCGAGACGCTCCTGATCCTCACGCGTCTTCGGCTCGAGGGCCATCGATATGACGGGGTCGGGGAAGGTGGGCGGCGCCAGGAATACCGGCGCGTCCTCCGCGCTCAGGGTATGGCCCGTGACGACGTCCCGGAGTCCCGCGACCACGACGATGTCCCCGGCGAACGCCGTTTCTAGGGCGATCTCCTTGTCGGCCTGGATCTGGGAAATGCGGCTGATCCGCTCCCGCCGGCCCGTGACGGTGTTGAGCACGGTGTCGCCGGCGTGGAGTCGCCCCGAATAGATGCGCACGAAGACCTGGCGGCGCGAGAACTCGTCCGTGCTCAGCTTGAAGACCAGGGCGCGGAACGGCTCGTCGTCGCCGGCGACCACGTCCACGGCTTCTCCCGTGTCCGGATGGGTGCCCTTCGCCAGGGGCACGTCGACGGGGCTGGGCAGGTAGTCGACGACCGCGTCGAGCAGCGGCTGCACGCCGACATACTTGAAGGCGGAGCCGCCGATGACCGGCACGAAGCGGTTCGCGATCGTCTGGCGCCGGATCGCGGCATGCAATTCCTCCGTCGTGACGTCCCGGTCTTCCAGGAACGCCTGGGTGACGGCATCGTCGATTTCCGCGAGGGCTTCGACCAAGGCCCGGCGCGCCCGTTCCACGGCGTCGCGCTCGGCGGCGGGAATGTCCGTGATCGTGTAGTTCTGGCCCAGGGCATCGTCCGGGTCGTAGAGGATCAACCGGCGGGCGACGAGGTCGTATTGCCCCCGCAGGTTGTGCTCCTTCCCGACCGGAACTAGGACGGGCCACGCGTTGGCGTTCAGCTTCGCGCGCAGCTCCGCCACGACGCGGTCGAAATCGGCGCCGAGCCGGTCCATCTTGTTGACGAAGGCGAGGCGGGGCACCCGGTAGCGGTCGGCCTGGCGCCAGACGCCCTCGGTCTGGGGCTGCACCCCTTCGACGCCGCTGAAGACGACGACGGCGCCGTCGAGGACGCGCAGGGAGCGTTCGACCTCGGCGGTGAAGTCGACGTGCCCGGGGGTGTCGATGATGTTGATGCGATGCTTCGGCGCGCCGACGCGGCGGGGCGCCCACGCCGCGGTGATCGCCGCCGCGCCGATGGTGATGCCCTTGCGCTTTTCGATCTCGTCGAAGTCCATGGTGGTGTTGCCGTCGTGGACCTCGCCGGCCTGGTGGATCGCGCCGGCGTAGAAGAGGATGCGCTCCGTGAGCGTGGTCTTGCCCGCGTCGACGTGGGCGGTGATGCCGATGTTGCGCGTCCGTTCCAGGGGGAAGGCGCGTTGCGTTCTGTTCTTCAGGGGGGCGTTCATGGCTTTCGTGTGGCTTGGGGTTGGGCGCCGCGCCGCCGACTCGAAATGAACGCCGCTTCAGGACACAAAAAATCCCGCTGGCTCACATCGAGGAGGCAGCGGGCGTAAAATTACGCTGACCGTCTAGGCGACGGCCCGTCTGCTCCTCGCGGGGAAAGAGATCTTGAGGACGCGCGGCACAAAGCTGTGGCGGACGCTGCGGTTCGACACCGCACGCACGACCGGGTTGGAAGCTTTGCGCATGACCATCATAGGGGAACAATACGGGACGAAGGGGGCTTCGTCAAATGGCCCAGGACCGGAGAGGCTACTGGACCGCGGTGGCGGCGAGGCCGGAGCCCCGCTGCCGGAGGAGGGGCTGCATCGCGGCGGCGTAGCGGGCTCCCATCTCCTTCTGGGAGGCGACGGTGAAGTGGAGGTGGTCCCCCTTGTCGCCCAATCCCTCGGAGTCGGCGTAGCCGGTGTTCGGCACGGCATGGGGGATATCCTTGAGCGCGGCGCGGACGGTGTCGGCGAACGGCGCGTCGATGAAGGCGCCGAGCTGCCCCACCACGATCGGCAGGGTGGGGGCGCCCAGGTCGGTGCGCAAGTCCTGGAACATCTGGGTCAACCGGGTCTCGTAGCTGTTGGCCAGCGCGGCGTCGAGGGAGTCGGACTCGCCCTGGTGCCAGAGGACCCCTTCCAGGGTGCCGGCGGCCTGGGCGAGCTTGGCCCGTTTCACGGCGGCCTCGTAGAGGTCGGCCCCCTTCACCCAACGGCTCAGCGGCGTGCCCCCGACCGCGCAGGGGACGAGGCCGATCCGGCCGCCGGGATCGGACGCCAGCAGGGAGGCGGCGAAGAAGGTCCCGGGGCCGAAGCCGCTCCCGCCCGTGTAGAGCGGCTCGACCGCGACGACCCAGCGGCCCGAGGCGTCGAGCGAGCCGACCCGGGGATCGGGCGTCTGCGACCCGATCCCGGCCACGTCCCGGCCCACCATGTTCGACTGGCCGATCAGGAGGTAGATGTGGAACTTCCCGGCCTCGCCGGTCTCGAAGGGGCCGCGGACGGGCGCCGCCGCCGCGGACGGAGCGGGAGCGGCGCCGTCCGCTTCGACCTTCAACAAGACCAGACCGGCGGAGAGAGGGCCGCCGATCTTCGCCGGGGGCGCGGCGACGCGGTAGACGAGGTAGGACAGCGAGATGCCGGCGGGATTCTTGACGACGAAGGTGTCCCCGGTCTTCGCCGCCTGGAGGCCGAGCGCGTCGAAGGCGGCCAGATCCTTCTCGCAAACGCCGATCAGCACCGCCTTCGGCGTCCCCGGGACGGCGACGGAGCGGCTGGTGCACGACTGCTGCGCCACCGGGGACGTCCCCCTCACCGCGTCGGGCACGCCGCTCAGCGCCCAGTCGCTGCGGTCGTACCAGGGGGCGGCGCCGTCGGCCACCACGTACGTCTTGTCGCCCGGCGCGGCGGCGGAAGGCGCCGGAGCGGGCGCGGGGGCCGGGACGGGCGCCGCCGGGGAAGGCTGGGCGGCGGCGGGGGGCGGAGCGCTGCCCCCCTCGACCTTCAGCAGCACCGGGCCGGCGGTGAAGGCGCCGCCGATCTTCGCCGGGGGCGACGCAACGCGATAAACCCCGTAGTTCAGCGTGACGCCGGAGGCATTCTTGACCGCGAAGGTCTCCCCGGTCTTCGTCGCCTGGAGGCCGAGGGCGTCGAACGCCGCCGCGTCCTTCTCGTAGACGCCGATCAAGGCGGCGGCCGGGCCGCTCGGGAGGACGACGGAGCGGCTGGTGCACGACTGCTGCGCCACCGGCCCCGCCCCCTTCAGCGAATCGGGCACCCCGCCCAGGGTCCAGTCGGCCCGGTCGTACCACGGCGCGGCGCCGTCGGCGGGAACGTAGGTCTTGGAGGCGGAGGCGTCTTGGGCCCGAGCTTCGACCGCCACGGCGGCCAGGAACAGGGAAACGATCAGCGCCAGGCGCGGGAACGGCTTTATCATAAGGGGAGGCAGGGGGCGGTCAGAGCGCGCCCCGGCGGCGGCGGGCGGCCAGGAGGGCGGCGCCGCCGAGCGCGACGAGGACGTACGTTTCCGGCTCGGGAACGGCCGCCACCGTGAACTGCAGGTTGCCCGCGTTCATCGTGAACGTCCCGGACAGGCCGCTGGCGCTGAAGTCGGCCGCGGAGAAGGTGGTGGAGCCGAAATCGACCAGGGTGTAGGTGGTGCCCGCCGCCGTCCCGCCGCTCAGGTCGCTGAAGTCGAAGGTGAAGAGGCCCGCGGCCCCTTTCGTGAACGCCCCCGAAAGATTCAGCAGGTCGGACGCGGCGGCGGCGCCCAGGTCGACGTTCATCGCGCCGCCGCCGTTCCAGAGGAACGACGTCCCGGCCAGGGTGCCGATCGCCCCGGCAGCGCCCGGCGCGACGAAGCCGCCGGAGGCCAGGGTCAGCGCGCCGCCGATCGTGCCGGTGCCGCCGAGAATGCCCCCGGCGTTCACCGTCACCGCGCTGCCGGAGGCCAGGGAGCCGTTCACCAGGAGCGTGCCGGCGTTGACCGTGGTCGCGCCGGTGTAGATGTTCGCACCGGAGAGGATCAGGGTGCCGGTGTTGACCTTCGCGAGGCTGCCGGTGCCGCTCACCACGCCGTGGATGGTCAGGGCATTCGATCCGGTCACGCCGATGGCGGCGTTGTTCGCCAGGGTCACGGCGCGGTCGTTGGTCCCCGCGGTGCCCTGGTAGAGGCCGAAGGTTCCGGTGGCTTGGAGCGTGCCGTTGTTGATGGTCACCGCGCCGGGCGACACCTGGTTGCCTAGGTTGACGTTCTGCGAGATGCTGAGGATGCCGCCGTCGATCGTCGTCGTTCCCGAGTAGGTGTTCGTGCCGCCCAGAGTGAGGATGCCGGCGCCGCTCTTCACCAGCCCGGCGACGTTGCCGCCGTTGTTCGCGATGGTCGAGTTGATCGTGAGGCTGTCGGCGGCGGTGTCGGTGCGGATGAGGTAGTTGGTCGAGCCGGTGATGCTGGTGACGATCGACCCGCCACTGATCGTCGTCGCGCCGCCGCCGGAGCGCAGCAGGCCGTTCTTCGCCAGCGTGAGCACGCTGGAGCCCGACATGGTGAGGTCGACCTCCGACGCGGTGTCGAACTTGATGGTGTTGACCGTGACCGCGGTCTGCCCGGTGATCGACGACGTCATGCGGTTGTGGTTGCCGGAGCTCAGGGAGGCGCCCGCGGTGACGAATCCGGCGTCGCTGTCGTAGACGGCGGCGCGGACGTAGCCGCCCACCGACGTCAGGTAGGCGTAGTCGGCCCCGTCGAAGAACATGTTCTCGCCCAGGAAGCCGGTGGCGGTGCCGACCGTCAGATTGATGGAATTGTTCACGCCGTTGGTGCCGCCCGCGGTCACGAAGTTGGCGGTGAACACGTTGCTGGGCAGGGCCGCCGTCATCGTCCCAAAGGTCAGCGCGGAGCTCGAAGCCCCGCCGAGGGTGGACTGGATGACGTTGTCCCCCGCGGTGAAGCCCACCGAGGCCAGGGTCTGGCTCTTCGCCCCGGAGGTGGTGTTGGTGTTGTCGTAGCTGAACGTGCTGCCTCCCATCTTCAGGGCAACGGTGCTCGCCAGCGACCCGGTGCTGGCGTCGATCTTCAGCGTTCCGTTGCTGACGGTCGCCGAGTTGTTCCAGGTGTTGGCTCCCGAGAGCGTCAGGGTTCCTGCCCCGGTCTTGGTGACGTTGAACGTCCCCGTGCCCGTGCCGTTCCAGGCGATGCTGCCCGCGAATGTCCCGTCGGCCGTCTGGTTGATCGTCACCGTGGAACCGCTGCCGGTGCCCGCGTTCCCGTCGAGGATGCCGCCCGTGCCGCTCAGGTTGTTGATGGTGTAGGTCTGGGCGTTTCCCTCCAGGATGCTCCCGGCGTTGAGCGTCATGCTGGAGCTGTTCGCGAAGGCCCCGACGTTCCCCACCGTGGCCTTCGTATCGGCCGCGATGAGGGTCGCGCCCGTATAGGTGTTGGCCCCGCTGAGGGTGATCGCCCCCGCGCCCGACGACAGGCTCGCCGCGGTGCTCGCCGTGCTGGCCTCGAGCGTCAGGGGACCGGAGCCGGAAATCACCTCGGAGACCACGATGCTGTGGCCGTTGGTGATCGTGTCGAGGGTCCCGCCGCCCGCCAGGAGGGTGATCGTGCCGCCCGAGAAGGTCGGGGTGCTCGCGGAGGTCTGGATGAGCCCGTTGTTGAGGAAGAGGCTGCCCACCGTGACCGTCGAACCGCCCCCCTTGTAGAGGAAGGTGGCCGCCGTCGCGCCGCCGTCGCCGATCGTGAGGGAGTCCCCCGCGAAGGTCTGCGTGGCGGTGCCGGTCGCGGTCTGCAGCGTCAACCCGCCGCCGACGAGATAGGCGTTCCCGGAGATGGGGGCGGCGCCGCCCGTCCAATTCGTTCCGCTCGCGAAGCTGGTGGCCGTCCCCGTGTCGGAGGTTCCGAGGGAGATCGTCGCCGCCGGCGCGGGCAGGGAAAGCGCCACGAAGACCGATGCGGGCAAGATGGCCAGGGCGCGGACAACTCGAGAGAGGACGGAATTCATTTTCATGGCAGGTCTCCTAAAAAGGTCCTTATCTGTATCATAACAGATAATGCTTTCAACACAACTTAAGCGGGATTTCCCCGCACAGTCAAGAGAGTATCCGCAAAGAGCGGCATCTTTTTCTCTAATTTTGATATATAACAGATTTAGAAGCGCAGCGCTCCCGAACACGTGCCCGGAAGGTCTTTTCCGGAGGGGAAGGCGGGGAGAGCCCTCGCTCAGCGGACGGGGAAGAGGACCCGTTCGGTGAGATTGGTGCTCAGGTTCTGGAAGGGGCCGGGATGGACGGCGGGGCCCTGGATCGGATCGCCGAAGAAATCCTTGTCGACGCCGTCGACCGGAGGGCAGGCCATGCGGACGATGCCGGCATCGGCCTTGTAGGAGATCTCGGGAATGCCGGGGCGGAGAATGGCGGTCATCATCGGCGCGGGCACCTCGACGCTGTGGAGGTCCTGGCCCATCAGCAGCCGCCAGGCGGAGAGGGTCAGGGTGGGGTAGCGCTTCCACGTCTTGAAGGAGGCGGGCTCCTCGGCGGGTGCGGGACCCTTGGCCAGCGCCTCCTGATAGGCGGCGTAGAGCTGGTCGACGGTGATTTTCTCCTTCGAGATATTGAGGCCGAAGAGGGCGGGGCTGGCGTCGAAGCCGAGCCAGACGTCGCGGCTGCCGTTGAGGACGTTGTAGTCGGAGACGTTGTCCTCGGCCATCTCGCCCGGGTAAGGCAGCGCGATCGCGGAGCGGCTGTTGTTCACGATGATGTTGTTGAGGACGCGGGTGTGGCTGACGTGGACCGGCTGCCCCTGGAAGACGCGGCCGCTGATGGTGCGGAGAAGGACGCCGCAGTCGGCGTTCCCCACGATCAGGTTGTGGGCGATGACGAGGCCGGACGAGTCGTGGGAGTAGATGCCGGCCCCGGCGTAGAAGTCGTTGCCGGGCCGGGTGAAGGCGACGATGTTGTTGTCGATCACCGCCCGGCCGTCGCCGAGCTCCAGGAAGATGCCGCCCTGGCGGTTGTTCAGGACGACGTTGCCGTGGATGCGGGAGCCGGTCCAGTTGTTGTCGAGCCAGATGCCGTAGGCGTCGTTGTCGCGGACGAGGTTTCCCTCGATGACGGCGGCGCCCTCGTGGAGCTTGATCCCGGCCCACTCCTCCCACTTCGCGTTGGCGCCGCTGAAGCCGAGGGCGTTGTTCCGCTCCACGACGTTGTTGCGGATGACCACGCCGCCGTGGTTCCACCCGGCGATGCCGCAGAGGCCGTTGTCGGTGACGAGGTTCCCCTGGACGACGTCGTGGCCGTTGTTCATCCGGACGCGCTGCTCCGGGGCGATGTCGCGCAGGGTGGCGAGGGCGAACGTCTCGCTGCCGACGTCGAGGCCGATGGTCTTGGCGTACCGGATGGTGTTCCCCTCGAAGAGCCAGTGGGAGCCGCTGCGCGGGCTGACCTCGCCGCCCTGGGGGAACGGCCCCTGGTTGGCGCAATGCTCGAAGAGGAATCCCCTCACCTGGACGTAGGCGAGCGCCCGCAGGTGCGGGGCGAAGATGCGGCTGCGGACCGAGACCTCGACGAGGTGGGCGGCGAGGGACGGGGGATTGCCGGGGAAGTGGGCCAGGACGCGCTTGCCGTCGGCGGTGGCGATCCAGCCGTTTTCCTGGAGGGGGATCTCGCCCTCGGACGAGAGCTCGGCCATCGGGCGGCCGTCGTAGAAGACCTGGCCGAGGGTCTTGGGGAGAAGCGGGACGGAGGCGGGGCGCGCCGCGACGTCGGGATCGGCGGCGTCGATCCGGACCGCGATGAGGAACGGGTTGGGGTTGCCGTCGGAGACGGCGACGTGGCCGTCGATCTCGGCCGCGTAGACGCCGGGCTGGCCGTCGACCGGCTGCCAGTGGGTCCAGGCGTCGCTGCCCTTGACCGCGACCGCCTCGCCGGGGGCGGCCTGGTAGACGATCGGCTGGGCCTCGGTGCCGCCGCGCGCGGGGGCGACCCGTTCGCGGTAGACGCCGGCGTGAACCAGGACGGTGTCGCCCGGCTGGGCCTGCTGGGCGGCGGCGTTGATCGTGAGGAGGGGCTGCTCCTCGGTGCCGGGGTTGGCGTCGGCGGCGCCGGGGCGGCCCTGGGCCACGACCCAGTCCCGCGCCTCGGACGGACGGAGGGGCGCCAGGAGGAGAACGGAAAGGAGGGCCGCCTTGGAGAAGGGAGTCATGGGAGCGGAGGGAATCGTTTTAGCCGCAAACCGCTTCGGCCGCCAGCACGGAGCCGCCCGCGCCGGCCTCCCAGCCCGCCTGGGCCTCGACCGGGGAGACGCCCGCGAACGGGATCTCGCCGAAGAGGGCGCGCCCGAGCGCCCGCAGGGTGCTGGGGCCGGACGAGTAGGCGTTGATGCAGGTCTCGGCCCACGGCATGTCGTAGAGGAGGTAGGGGGAGCCGCAGGAGACGACGACCGGGCTGACTTCCTCCAGCCCCTGGATCGTCCACATGCACTCGGCCATCGCGCCGGTGGGACGCATCGTGTTTTTCAGCCCGTGGGTCCAGAGCTCGAAGACGGCCACCAGCGCGTCCCACCGCTCGCCCGCCGCCTCCCGCCTGCGCAGGTCGAGGCAGTTGCCGTTCACCTGGAACGAGACCTCGATGCCCCGCGCGCGCAGGCCGTCCAGGAACGGGGCGAGCCGCTCCTCGGCGCCCTTCTCGGCGGGAGTGGCGAGGAGCACCTGGACGCGCTTCACCCTCGCGGGATCGAGCGGGAGGAGGCCGAGGCGGTTCTCGACCAGGGTGAGGCTGCGCTCCGCGAT
>FSUQ01000018.1_pt1 | contig 13537 bp, 10 predicted proteins | sample 1637471 | NCBI WGS metagenome assembly FSUQ01 (sample SAMEA3914816, study PRJEB12502) | metagenome | biome: forest; material: soil | place: USA | collected 2011-09-16 | depth 0.3 m | reverse complement strand
GCGGCCGCCTCGTGCGCCGCCTTGGCTTCCCCGTGCCCTTCGGCATGGGGGCCGAACTGGGCATACAGGCCGAAGAGGAAGAAGACGAAGCCGATCGCGGCGAACGACAGGCTCACCGCGAAATAGCGCCTCTTTTTCGTCAGGACCGAGATCGCGGCGATGCCGATCGCGATCTGCAGCAGGGTGATCCCGGGCGAGTAGATCTTGTGGCAGCGCAGCTCCTGGTCGCGGTCGGCCTCGAGATCCTTCGCCTTCTCGGAGATCTCCTTCTGCTCCTCCTTGTAGCGGGCCAGCTTCTCGGAGAGCTGGGGGTCGACCGGCTTGCCGAGGGCGACGTAGATGTCGCTGGTCGCCTGGACGATCCCCGCCTTGATTCCCTTCGCCTGGTAGTAGGCCCACTGGTCGGACGCCTGCTGCTGGTGCAGCATCGACTCGCTCTCGTTGTGGCCGCTCAGGAGCGCGGCGATCGCCGCGACCACGGCCAGCATGGCGGTGGTGAGGGCGACCCAGGAGACCCACTTGGAGCCGCCGCCGTGGCCTTCGTGGCCATGGCCCTCGTGGGCCGCTTCGTGAATCTGCTCCTCGCTGCTTTCCGTCAGGCCTTCGATTTCTTCCATGAGCGGCACGGTATCGGGACGAATGGGGAAGAAAAGCCGGGACTTTACCTAAGGCCGTTGTCGTCCGGCGCCATGAAATCGTGACCCGCGCCGCCCGGAAACGCATTTGACGCTCCGGGGAAACCCTCTATCCTTTGTCTTCTGTCCGATAATAATTCAGTTTGATTAAGTAATGTCCGAAACCCACCGCGCCCTCCTGCAACTCGGAGGGGTCTTCCTCCTGGTGGCCGCGAACGCCTACTTCGTGGCGACCGAGTTCGCGATCGTCCGCATCCGGGCGACGCAGCTCCGTCCCCTGATGAAGAAGGGCGACTGGCGCGCCGCCCTGGCCTACAAGGTGACGCAGAACCTGGACCGGTTCATCTCGGCGGGGCAGCTCGGGGTGACCTTCACCAGCCTGGGCCTGGGCTGGGTGGGCGAGTCGGTGATCGACGTCCTCGTGGCGCCCCACCTCCGCGTCTTCGGGCCGCTCGACTCGACGCTGGTGCACGTGCTCTCGTTCGTCTGCGCCTTCGGGTTCACCGCCTCGCTCCACATCGTCCTCGGGGAGCTCTTCCCGAAGAACATCGCGCTGCAGATCCCCCGCACCGTCGCGCTCTGGTTCTCGCCGCCGCTGGTGCTCTTCTACTACGTCTTCATGCCGTTCATCTGGGTGCTCCAGAAGGCGGCCGAGGTCCTCCTGCGCCTCGTCGGCATCCGCGCCTCGCACGACGAGCACAAGTTCAGCGCCGAGGAGCTGGGCGAGGTGCTCAAGGGCTCGCGCTTCTCCCATCCCTCCGACGTCCTCATCAACCAGATCATGATCAAGGCGCTCCGCCTCAAGGAGACGACCGCGGAGCAGGTCATGGTGAAGCGGGAGGGCGTCGCCGTCCTCTGGAAGGACAAGCCGCTGGCCGACAACCTCGCCACCGCGCAGCGCAGCGGCTACAGCCGCCTCCCGGTCTGCCAGGGGACGCTCGACAACGTCGTCGGCATCGTGATGGTGAAGGAGCTGCTCTGGCAGCACCAGGTGCTGGGCGCCCAGACCGAGCTGGAGGCGCTGGTCCGGCCCGCCCTGACCTTCCTGCCGCGCACCAAGCTGCCGACCATGCTGGAGCTCTTCCGCAAGTCGCGCAACCACCTCGCCGTGGTCGTCGACGGCGACGACCGGATGCTCGGCATCGTCAGCTTCGAGGACGTCCTCGAGGAGCTGGTGGGCGACATCCGCGACGAGTTCGACATCGAGAAGGGCCCGTTCTACGAGCTGGGGGAGACCTCGGCCCTGGTCGACGCCGGGCTGCCCCTGCGCGACCTGGCGAACGAGACCGGCTGGCCCCTGCCGACCGACACGACCCAGACCGTCCGCCAATGGGCGCTGGAGAAGTTCGGCCATCCCCCGGCGAAGCGGGAGCAGGTCGACTGGGAGGGGTTCCGCATCCTCGCCGAGGAGGTCGGCGTCCAGGGGCTGCGCCGCGTCCGCATCCTGCGCGTGGCCCGCGAGGAGACCGCCGAGGACGGCGGCGGGCGCGACGAGGCGGGATCAGGAATCTGAGGGCCCTGCTCCGAAAAGAACCTCTAAGTGATTGTGCATAAATGTGCTATGACCGCCCTTTCCACGCATTGCGCGTGACAAACCGGCCCGGAAACGCTACCTCGAACAGCTCCACAATGGCACGGTCGAACGATTTAAAGCCCAAGCGTCTCCCCTTCCGGAAACGCGCCGCCGCGGGCGTGTTCGCCGGCGTCTCCCTCCTGGCCGCGGCCTTGTCCGTCGCCTCCGCCGCCCCCACCCAGGAGCAGACGTTCCAGGACGCGTGGAGCGCCGCCGCCACCCTGCGCGCCACCGAGGCGCACGCCCTGTTCGACAGCCTGCGCGGGAAGAAGGAACTGTCCGACCGCGACGTGGCGTACGGCACCGCCCTGACCCTCCTCGACGTCCAGCCGAAGACCGACGAGAACGTCGCCCGCGCCGCCGACCTCTTCGCGCGCCTGGCGAAGGAGAACCCCGACGACATGGCCGGCCAGGAGTCGCGCTTCTTCCTGGCCCGGATCGCCGAGACCCACCAGCGCCCCGCCGACCCCGTCAAGGCGGAGCAGCTCTACCGCGCCCTGTTCCACGACCATCCCGAGAGCGCGGTCGGCCAGCTCGCGCTGGAGAAGGCGACCCTGGTCGGCCTCTACGCCAACACGCCCACCCCGCAGATCCCCGCCCGCTTCGCCGAGTTCGAGGCGCTGGGCGCCGACCTGACCGATCCGGCGGCGGCGCCGGCGTTCCACCTGATCCTGGGCCTCGCGGCGATCGAGTTCGGCCTGCCCCCCGCCCAGGCGTTCGACCACCTCGCCGCCGCCGAGCGGATCGGCGTTCCCGGCGCCGCGGCCCGCGCCACCAACCTGGTCCGCCTGGGCCGCCTGGCCCAGAAGCTGGGCCGGAAGGACGCCGAGCTTCTCTACTGGGGCGAGTTCGTCCGCCTCTACCCGCACGACAACCGCAACTACGTGATCCGCCAGGAACTGCTCCAGTTGGGAGGGCAGGCGTCGTGAAGAAGGGCTTCCTGCGCGGCCTCTTCAGCCAGCGCGTCCTGAACTGGATCGGGGTCGGGCTGCTCGCCGCCTGCTACGTGATCTCCCTGCAGCGCGTCTTCCACATCCGCTCCCAGGCCGACGACAAGCAGATCGTCACGATCCGCCTCGCCCACTGGCAGCTCGAGTCGGGGATGCGCCAGGCCATCACCGACGTGGCCGCCGCGTACACGAAGCTTCATCCCAACGTCCGGATCGAGCAGCTCCCCGTGCCGGAGCGCGTCTACTCCACCTGGCTTGTCACCCAGCTCATCGGCGGCACCGCCCCCGACCTCATCGAGCTGGGCGGCACCTCCCTCACCGACGAGTACCTCGCCCGCTATTTCCAGCCCATCACCGAGGAGGTGGAGAAGCCGAACCCCTACAACGCGGGCACGCCGCTGGAGGGGAGGAAGTGGCGCGACACCTTCCTGGACGGCATGAACGGCGCCCCGGCCTACAACGGCAACCTGCTCGAGTTCTACGGCGCCGGCCCCGCGATGGTCACGATCCGCCTCTACTACAACAAGGACCTCTTCGCGAAGGCGCTCGGCCCCGACGCGCCGCCCCCGGACACCTACGAGCGGTTCATCGACGCCTGCAAGAAGCTGGAGGCTTATGGGGACAAGCGCGGCGTCCCCCTGGTGCCGCTGGCCGGCTCGGCGTACAACGGGCCGCTCATGATGGGCCGGCTCTTCTCCAGCCAGACCCAGCGGTGGAACCTCGAGAACGACGACCTGCTCGACATGAAGTCCACCGCCGACATGAGCCGGATCTGGCTCAGCCTGGCCTACCTCCAGGGGAGGTGGAGCCTGAAGACGCCCAGCTTCGACAGCGGCATCTCCCTGGAGCACGACGTGAGCCAGTACATGCAGTCCGGCTTCATGCAGGTGCAGCGCGACGACGCGACCTTCTACTTCCTCCAGCAGCGCTCCGCCATGATCGCCACCGGGAGCTGGGACGTGGAGAGCTTCCGCTCCCAGGCCTCGTTCCCCATCGGCATCTGCAACATCCCGCTGCCGGGCCGGGACAACCCGAAGTACGGCGCGGGCGTCCTCGGCCAGTTCTCCGAGGCGTCGACGTCCACCTCCGCCTGCTTCGGCCTGACGCGCACCTCGCCCCATTCGGCCGAGGCGCTCGATTTCCTGCGCTTCCTCACCAGCCGCACCGGCGTCGACCTCTTCTGCCGCACCAGCCACTGGCTCCCCGGCGTGGAGGGGGTCCCCGTGCCGGAGTCGGTCAAGGACTTCGCCCCGGTCCTCTACGGCTATCCCGGCGGCCCCGGCCTGACCGTGGGGGCCGACACCACCCGGATCGCCACCAGCCAGTTCTACCTCCTGGGCGGCGACGGCGACGCGGTCGAGGCCTACCGCCGGGGCCTGGACCAGGCCGGCTTCCATGCCGCGGTGCTGAGCGACCTCCAGCGCGGCTACCGCATCCTGGCCCAGACGATGCAGCGCGGCGACGTGGCCTACGGGGCGCTGCTGCGCGGGCGCCGCGAGGGGAACCTGCCCGGCGCGGAGCGGAAGTTCGCCGAGCTCAACCGCAAGCAGGACGACTCCGCCATCCTCAACTACCGCACGGCCCGCGGCCTGGCCGCGGTCCACGAATCGCCGGAGCAATAGCCCCGCGCCCCGCCCGCCATGTCCCTGCCCATCTCGAACAAAAAGGCCCTCCTGGAGTGGCGCCTCTACCTGTTCCTCCTCCCCGCGCTCGCCCTGATCGTCGTCTTCAACTACTACCCGGCGATCAGCGCGGTCTACCACAGTTTCTTCGACTGGCAGGGGGGGGACAGCGAGCGGTTCATCGGCCTGGGCAACTTCCGGCACATCTTCACCGACCGGGTGCTCTGGAACTCGTTCTGGGTCGTCTTCGTCCTGATCGTCGCCAACGTCGTCAAGCTCGTCCCGTCGATCGCCCTCGCGGTGGCGATCCACCGCCTGCTCTCCGACCGGTGGCAGTACCGCTACCGCGTCCTGCTGGTGGTGCCGATGATCGTGCCGGCGCTGGTCACCCTCTTCATCTGGAAATTCTTCTTCGACCCGAACTTCGGCGCGCTCAACAAGCTGCTCGACGTCACCGGGGCCAAGGTCGCCCTGATCCACCTCGACGCCTCGCTCCTGCACTGGAACGTCTTCCGCGAGGGGATTCCCATCCCGTGGCTCTCCGAGCCCCGCCTCATCATCCCGTCGTTGATCCTCTGGGGCTTCCCGTGGCTCGGCACCGTCGGCGTCCTCCTCTTCCTGGCCGGGCTCCAGTCGATCGGGACCGAGGTCTACGAGGCGGCCGACCTCGACGGCGTCTCGTCGTGGCAGAAGTTCGTCCACATCGAGTTCCCGCTCATCCTCACCCAGGTGCGGCTCAACCTCATCCTCCTCATCATCGGCACCCTCCAGGGCTACGGCCTCCAGCTCCTCCTCCTCGGGCAGGACGGCGGCGCGGGCGGGCGGGGCATGGTCCCGGGCCTGTGGATGTACAACCGCGCCTTCAACGCGGGCGAGTTCGGCTACGCCTGCTCGATCGGCCTGATCCTCTTCGTCTTCATCCTGGCGCTGACGTTCGTGAACAACAAATTCGTCCGCACCGAGAAATAGCGAGCCGCCCCCCGCGCCATGGACACCTCCAATCTCTCCCCCGTCGAAGTCGCGCGCCGCGACATGGGCAAGCATCTCTTCATCTGGGCGATGCTGGCGTTCACCCTGTTCCCGTTCTACATGATGCTGCAGATCAGCCTCAAATCGAACGTGGAGTTCAACGCCTCCCCGTGGCTCCCCACCGCCCCCGGGCAGTGGCACTGGGGCAACTACCTCTCCGGTTGCGCCCTGATCCTGCCCTCGGTGGCGAACACCGTCTTCGTCTCGGTCACCACCTCGGTCCTGGGGCTGTTCCTGGCGCTGATGGCCTCCTACTTCTTCGCCCGCTACAAGATGCCGTTCGCCAACGTCCTCTGGGGGGCGCTCCTCGTCCTCATGCTGATGCCCAGCGTGGCGAACATCGTCCCCCTCTTCAACCTGCTCAAGTCGTTCCACCTGCTCAACACCCTCTGGGCCCTCATCGTGGTCGGCACCGCCGGGGCGCAGGTGGTGAACATCTTCATCCTGCGCAACTTCATCGAGGACCTGCCGCGCGACCTCTTCGAGGCGGCCGAGATCGACGGCGCGACCCACTTCCAGCAGCTCCTCAACGTCGTCATCCCCATGAGCGGCCCGATCCTGGGCACCCTCTTCATCCTGCTCTTCCTCAATACCTGGAACGACTTCCTGATCCCCCTGATCGTCCTGCGCGACCCGAAGCTCTTCACCCTGGGCGTCCAACTGATCTATCTCGATGGCGAGTACGTCAAGGACTGGGGCAAGATCATGGCGGCCTACTTCGTCGCCAGCATCCCGCTGATCGTGATCTTCCTCTTCATGATGAAGCTCTTCGTGCGCGGCCTCGCCTCCGGCGCGGTCAAGGGGTGATCCCATGAGCTTGGCGGCGCCTCTCCGTCCGGCCACCCCCCTTCGCCTCGCGGCGTGGATCGGCGTCGCGCTGCTCGGCGCGGGCTCCCTCGCCTTCGTCTCCCTGGCGCGGGGCGAACCGGTCAACGCCCTCTGGCTCGTCGTCGCCTCGGCCTGCGTCTTCGCCCTGGCGTGGCGGTTCCACTCGGCCTGGCTGCTCGCCCGGGTCCTCGCCCTCGACGACCGGCGCGCCACCCCCGCCGAGCGCCGCCGCGACGGGAAGGACTACGTCCCCACCCACCGCTGGATCGTCTTCGGCCACCACTTCGCCGCGATCGCCGGGCCGGGTCCGCTGGTCGGGCCGGTCCTGGCCGCCCAGTTCGGCTACCTGCCGGGGCTGCTCTGGATCCTGGTCGGCGCCACGCTGGGCGGCGCGGTCCACGACTGCGTCATCCTCTTCTGCTCGGTGCGGCGCGGGGGCCGCTCCCTGGGGCAGATCGTCCGGGAGGAGGTCGGCCCGTTCGCGGGGCTGGTCTCCCTGCTCGCGATCGTCTCGATCCTCGTCATCCTCATCGCCGTCCTCGGCCTGGTCGTGGTCAAGGCGCTCGCCGACAGCCCGTGGGGCCTCTCCACCATCGCCGCCTCGATGCCGATCGCGCTGGCGATGGGGATCGCGATCCGGCGCGGGCTGCCGCTCCTGCCCGTCAGCCTGGCCGGGCTGGCCGCGCTCCTGCTCGCCGTCTGGGCGGGGAAGTGGCTGCCCGGCACCGCGTGGGAGCGGTGGTTCACCCTGTCCGGGACATCGCTCGCCTGGTCGATCATGCTCTACGGGCTGGGCGCCTCGATCCTGCCGGTCTGGCTCCTGCTCGCCCCGCGCGACTACCTCTCCAGCTTCCTCAAGGTCGGCGTGGTCGCCCTGCTCGCCGCCGCGGTCATCGTGGTCGCGCCCCGGCTGGAGCTGCCCGCGGTGACGAAGTTCGTCGACGGGAGCGGCCCCGTCTTCGCCGGGCCGGTCTTCCCGTTCTGCTGCATCACCATCGCCTGTGCCGCCGTCTCCGGCTTCCACTCCCTGATCGCCTCCGGCACCACCCCGAAGCTGATCGCGCGCGAGGCCGACATCCGGTTCGTCGGCTACGGCGCGATGATCACCGAGATGCTGGTCGGCGTCCTGGCGCTGATCGCCGCCTGCGCCCTGCCCGCCGGCCAGTACTTCGCGATCAACATGAAGGGCGATCCCGCCGCCGTGACCGCCCACGTCACCGCCCTGGGCTACCCCGTCACCGCCGACCAGATGGCGGCGCTGGCCGCCTCGGTGGGCGAGAAGACGCTGGTCGGCCGGACCGGCGGCGCCCCCACCTTCGCGGTGGGGATGGCCCACATGTTCTCCCGCGTCCTGAACACCCCGGGCGCGCTCGCCCTCTGGTACCACTTCGCGATCCTCTTCGAGGCGCTCTTCATCCTCACCACCATCGACGCCGGGACGCGCGTGGGACGGTTCCTCGTCCAGGACCTCCTCGGCACGGCGTGGAGGCCGCTGGGGCGGACCGACTGGCTGCCCGGCAACGTCGCCGCCAGCGCCGCCTTCGTCGCCGCCTGGGGCTGGTTCCTCTACCAGGGCGTGGTCGATCCGCTGGGCGGGATCAACTCGCTCTGGCCCCTCTTCGGCATCGCCAACCAGCTCCTCGCGGTGGTCGCCCTCGCCCTGGGGGCCACCGTCCTGCTCAAGATGGGGCGCGGGCGCTACGCCTGGACCTGCTTCGCCCCGCTGGCGTGGCTCCTCGCCGTCACCTTCACCGCCGGGTGGATGAAGATCTTCAGCCCCGATCCCCGGCTTGGCTTCCTCAGCGCCGCCGCCGGCCTCCGCGCCAAGATCGCCGGACTGGAGCTTTCCGCGCCCGACGCCCCCGGGCTGGCCGCGCTCCGCGCCCAGCTGGCGTCCAATCTCGTCGACGCCTGGGTGGCCGCCCTCTTCCTCGCGCTGGTCGTCCTCATCGTCGCCGCCTGCGCGCGGGTCTGGTTCCGGCTCCTCGCCGGGTGGCCCGGGGCGGTGGCGCCGCTGGGCGAGGAGCCGTTCGTTCCCCGCGCCGTCACCGCCGAGGAAGAGCAGGCCGCCGAGGCCCTCTCCGGCATTTGATCGAGCCGTTCATGGGACAAACGTCCCATGTCCGGAAAAATATGACGGTTTTGTGGCGAATCCTCGCGGGTTTGGAGAGGTTCCTGCTATCTCCAGCCGCCAATAGGTCCCGCCATGCTGCAACGCGTCCCGCTCCATCTCCGCCTCGCCATCCTCTGCCTGCTCTACGCGATCCCCTTCACCGGGATCATCCTCTATCTGGTCGTCAGCGGGATCGACAGCTCCATCGACGTCACGCGGCTCGAGCTCGCGGGGAACGCCTACCAGCGCCCCCTGGAGGAGCTCCTCCAGCGCGTCCCCCTCTACGGGATCGCCCCCGACCCGGCGCTCAAGGGGGAGATCGACGCCGCCTTCGGCCGCCTCGACGCGGTCCAGGCCGGTCACGGCGCCGAGCTCCAGGTCACCGACGCCGGCCTCGCCTCCCGGCACCGCGAGCGGCTCAAGCCGGCCACATTGCGCGGGGAATGGAACGCCCTCGCCGCCCTCGCCGACAAGCAGGGGCCCGACTGGGAGAAGGAGGTCGACGCGCTGGTGGCCGACCTGCGCGGGCTCATCACCCACATCGGCGACACCTCGACCCTCATCCTCGATCCCGACCTCGACAGCTACTACCTGATGGACCTCACCCTGGGGAGGCTGCCCCAGACCCAGGACCGCCTCGGCGCCCTGCTGCGCCATCCTCCCGCGGCGCCCGCCGAGGCCGCGGTCGCGGCCGCCCTGCTCTCCGAGGTCGACCTGGGCGGCGCGGTCCAGGACGTCGCCACCGCGCTGAACGAGGACGCCAATTTCTACGGCGTCAGCCCCTCCCTGCAGCAGCGCCTGCCCCTCGCGATCGCCCCCTACCGCCAGGCGACCGAGGCGCTCATCTCCGCCCTCGGCCAGCCCGGCGGCGCCGTCGACCTCGCCGCGCTGGCCCGGCAGGCGCGGGAGGAGAGCTTCCACGCGTGGGGCACCGCGGTCGACGAGCTGGACGTCCTCCTCCAGCGCCGGATCGACGCGTTCGCCTCGCGGCGCCTCCTCTCCGTCGGCCTCACCGCGGCGGTACTCCTCCTCACCTCGGCCGCCTCCTGGTACATCGTGCGCGGCATCACCCGCCAGGCGGCGAAGGTCGCCGACGAGCTGGGCGGGAACGTCGGCGAGACCCTGGAGGAGGCGCAGCGCCTCCGCGAGGCGAGCCGCCACCTCTCCGAGTCGGCGGTGAAGCAGGCCGCCGCCCTGGAGCAGACCGGCGCCTCGCTGGAGGAGATGTCGTCGATGGCGCGGCAGAGCATCGGCGTCCTCGAGGAGGGGCGCGGTGTCGCCGCCCGGGCCCGCGAAGCGGCCGAGAGCGGCACCGAGCGGATGGACGAGCTGGCCGCCGCGATCGCCGCGGTCGGCGCCCTGCGCGACGAGATGTCGGGCACCCTCGCCGCGATCAAGGATTCCAACGGCGCCATCTCCAAGGTCATCGAGACCATCAACGAGATCGCCTTCCAGACCAACGTCTTGGCCCTCAACGCGGCGGTCGAGGCGGCCCACGCCGGCGTGGCCGGGGCCGGCTTCGCGGTGGTCGCCGACGAGGTACGCAACCTGGCCCAGCGCGCCAGCGCCGCCGCCTCCGAGACCGAGCAGCTCATCGACGACTCGATCGTCCGCAGCGAGCAGGGCGTCGAGGTGGGGCGCCGCGTCACCGGCTACCTGGGGCAGATCGGCTCCCTCTCGGAGCGCGTCACCGCCCAGCTCCGCTCCCTGGTCGGGCACGCGGGCGAGGTCGACCGGCTGATCGCCCAGGTCGGCGAGGCGTCGGCGCAGCAGGCGGAGGGCGTCTCCCAGATCAACGGCGCGGTGGCGTCGATCGACCAGGCCAACCAGGCCAACTCGGTCCAGTCGGAGCACGCCGCCGAGGCGGCCGCCCACCTCACCACCCAGGCGGGCCGGCTGCGCGCCTCGGTCGGCGAGCTGGAGGCGCTCCTGGGCCGGGCCCCCGCCGCGGTTCCGGCGCCCGCCCCGTCGTTCTCCCGCGCCTCCCGCCCGCCCGGCGCCGGAGGCCCGGCGCCCTTCCGCATCCAAGCAATCCCGCTGCCCTAGCGCCCGGCGGGCCTTGGCTTGGCTTGGCTTAGTACACCTCCATCCGCGCCGCCCGCCACCAGGCGAACGCCTGGACCGCCGCGAAGAGGGCCAGCGTCCCCGCGGCCAGAACGGGCCAATGGCGGGTGAAGCAGGCGAAGACCGTGTTGGGCTCCAGGGGATGCCAGAAAGAGCCAGCGAAGTAGAGCGCCATGGGCGCGACCATCACGAAGCGGAACACCTTCATCGGGAGCGGCAGCAGGAAAAGGAACTGGGCCGCCGTCGCCCCCAGGGTCACCAGCCACAGCTGCCAGCCCTGGATGAGCGACTTTCCGTTCGGGACGACCACTTCCTTCCCCTGGACGCTGCTGTCGGGGAAGGCTGCCGCCACCGCCGCCGCGTCGGCGCCCGGCCCGAACGTCCGGATGTGGAGCGCGGGGTCGAGTCCCGCCACCGCCCAGGCGCCCAGCACGGGCACCAGGACGAGCAGGAAGAAGAGCGCGGCGACCGCCCCGTAGGCCTGGCGCCGGGTCACGGGCCGGACGAGGAGGAACTCGGAGAACGGGATGCCGTTCGAGAGGGCCCGCCAGTCGGGCTGGACACCCCGCAGCCCCATGAAGAGGATCAGCCCCAGGGAAAAGGCCAGCATCACCGGCAGGAGCGCCTGGCGCGTCGCGAGGGAGACGACGAAGAGGTCGATGTGGGCGCGGAAGAGGAAGTTGGGAAAGAAGTAGAGCACGCCCACGTAGATCGTGATTTGGAACAGCAGGCCCCAGAAGCAGGACCGGGCGTAGAAGCCGATGAGGGAGAGGAATGTCTTCATGGGGGGATCGGGGGGAGGTTAGGAACGCGACAGCTCGACGAAAATGTCTTCCAGGCCCAGGTCCTCGACCTCGTAGGAGGCTCCGGCGTCCAGGGCGGCGCGGGCGGCGGCCCCGTCGTCGGCGATGCGGGCGGTGACGAGGAGCTCCCTGCCGTCGGCGGAGCGGGACTGGCGGAACGCGCCGGGGAGGGAGACCTCGGCCGCCCCGTTGCGGAACGAGTGGAAGCGGATCCGCTTCACCGTCTCCTTGAGCGCGTCGAGCGGCTCGCTGACGCGCAGGACGCCGTCGGCCAGGATGCCCACCTGGTCGGCGACCCGCTCCACGTCGGAGAGGATGTGGGAGGAGAGGAAGACGGTCGGCCCGCCCTGGCGCAGGACGTCCAGCACCTCGTCGAGGAACTCCCGCCGCGCCACCACGTCGAGCGTCGAGGCCGGCTCGTCGAGCACGAGCAGCTCGGGCCGCTGCGCCAGCGCCATCAGGAACGCCACCTGCCGCTGGCCGCCCTGGGAGAGGGCGGCGACCTTCCTCTTTTCGCCCAGGCGGAAGCGGTCCACGAGCCGCCGTACCAGCTCGTGGTCCCACGCGGGATAGAACGAGGCGGTGAACTTCAGCAGCGCGCCCACCGTCATATGCGTGGGCAGGACCTGCTTCTCGCTCACGTAGCCGACGCGGCGCCGCTCGTCCGGGGTGAAGGCGAACGGGTCGGCCCCTAGGACGCGCACCGTGCCGGAGTCGGGGCGGAGCAGCCCGGCGATCGTCTTGATCGCGGTCGTCTTCCCCGCGCCGTTCCGGCCCAGGAAGCCGTAGAGGCTGCCGCGCGGGACGCGCAGGGTCAGGCCGCGCAGGGCCTCCACGCCGCCGAAGGCGCGGCGGACGTTCTCGGCCTCGATGACGTATTCAGGGGCGGTGGCGTTCATAGGAGTGGCGGACGAGCCGCAGCAGCGTCTCCGCGTCGACGCCCAGCTGGAGGGCGTCGGCGGCGAGCTGGTCGGCGGCGGGTTGAAGGAGCTTCTGCTGCGCGGCGGGGGAGAGCGGCCGGCGCCCGGCGGCGACGAAGGTCCCCTGGCCGCGCCGGAACTCGACCAGCCCCTCCCGCTCCAGGAGGTGGTAGACCTTGTTCGCGGTGAGCGGGTTGACGCCGAGCTCCGCCGAGAGGTCGCGCACCGAGGGGAGCTGCGCCCCGGCGGCCAGCTCGCCCGAGGCGATCCGCTGGCGGAACTGCCGCAGCATCTGCTGGTAGAGCGGCAGGCCGCTCTGGGGCTGGAGGGGGAGGAACATGGCCGGCTTGGTGATATGGTGATATACTTGTATATATCACCTCGTCAAGCGAATTGGCGTGCCCGCCGCGGCGAAACGGCGTAGGAAGGGGAGCGGGCGGCGCCCCGATCCGGGCAGGTGGCAGAGCGGTTTATTGCGGCAGTCTTGAAAACTGCTTTGGCCGAAAGGCCAACGGGGGTTCAAATCCCTCCCTGCCCGCCCACGCTCTCGTGGGGGGATGTCAGCGGCAGCCCGCGCGGCAGGCCTTCTCCAGGCGCCCCAGGTCCTTTTTCACCGTCTTGTCGGCGTCCCAGACCGTGCGGAGCGCCTGCAGGGCCTGCCGCCAGGCGGACGGCAACGTCTCGGCCAGCCGATAGTGCATCCAGGTCCCCTCGCGCCAGCCCTGGACCAGCCCGGCCTCCCGCAGCACCTTCAGGTGGCGGGAGACGGCATATTGGGGCAGCCCCAGGATCGCCTCGATCTCGCAGACGCAGAGCGATTTTTCCTGGAGGAGGCGGACGATGCGGAGACGGGCGGGATCGCCCAGCGCCTTCTGCTGGCGAGCGAGGAAATCGAGGTCCGGCATCGCCCCACGATTCTCGGGGCCGCCCGGGAAGTCAACCCCGCAGGCGGCGGGCGCAGGGGGATTGACTATATGCGAAAATACGCATATATAAGCGG
>FSUQ01000234.1_pt1 | contig 13897 bp, 19 predicted proteins | sample 1637471 | NCBI WGS metagenome assembly FSUQ01 (sample SAMEA3914816, study PRJEB12502) | metagenome | biome: forest; material: soil | place: USA | collected 2011-09-16 | depth 0.3 m | reverse complement strand
GTGCAATTGGTAGCACACCAGATTCTGGATCTGGGTGTTCTAGGTTCGAGTCCTAGCGCGGCAACCCCTTTTCTATCAGTAGGTTACGGCAACGGGACGGGCCTTTTGAAACGGGGAAAACGCGCGAAAAATGCGCTGCATGACAAATGCATGACAGCCCGCGCCGTTCCCCTCCCTGCGTTGAGATGCGCGTTGCTCTGCAACGGAGATCATCGTGCCGGCCAAGGAGTTCACCAACGGGAACCATATCGTCAGGTTTTACCCTGTCCAAAATAAGGGGAAGACCCTTTACCAGATCGCCTATTGGGAGGGCGGCGTCCGGCGCCGCCACTCCTTCGCCCGAGCAAAGAAAGCGGAGGCCGAGGCCCGCATCGCGTTGACGCGCCTCGCCTCACCGGCCTTGGCGTCCGCCAAGGTCACCGGGCCGGAAATGGAGTCCTATCTCCTGGCCCAGCAGCATCTCCAGGCGTTTAAGATTCCTGTCCACGTCGCCGCCGAGACGTTCGCGGAGGCATTGAGCCTCGTCGCCAATGGGGCGACGGCCACGGCGGGTCGGGTAATCGAGGCATGCCAGTTCTTCGCTCGGCATTGCCCCAAGGCGGCCGTTCGTAAGCCGATCCTGGATGAGGTGCCCGCCTTCCTGAAATCGCGCCAGCAGGCGGGTCTCACGGATCGCTACGTCGTCCAATGCGAGACGAGTCTCAAACACTTGGGGGAAATCGTCAAAAAAGGGGATCTCGATTTTCCTCCGGTCGAAGTTCTCTCCGACTGGCTCTTCAAGCGTTATCCGCACCCTGTCACCCGGAACACCAATCTCCGCATCCTGAAGGTGTTCTCGCGTTGGCTGGTGGAAATGGGACGGGTCCCCTTCGACTCGTTCGCCAAGATCAAGAAGGCCAAGGTGAAGGCCGAACCCGTCGTGATCTACACGCCGGACGAATTCCGCGACGTGCTGGCGAGATTGCAACCTCGCGCCCGCGTCTTCGCGGCCATGGGGGCCTTCTCGGGCCTCCGGCGAGCGGAAATGATGCGGCTCGAATGGCAGGACGTGAGCCTGGAACGAGGCTACATCACGGTCGCCGCCGATAAGGCGAAGACCCAGGCACGCCGCTTGGTGCCGATCTCGCCCAATCTGCGGCGATGGCTGGAGCCGGTCGCCGAAAAGACGGGCCTCGTCTTCGAGCTGGGCAACCACCGCATGGGCGCCCTGTTCCGGGAGGCCGGGGTGGTCGACAAGAAGAACGCCCTCCGGCACTCCTACATCAGCTATCGGTTGGCCGAAATCCAGGACATGCCGAAGGTCGCCCTGGAGGCGGGCAACTCGCCGGAGGTGATCGTCCAGTACTACCGCGAGTTGGTGACGCCGGATGACGCCAAGGCGTGGTTCTGCATCATGCCCGCCGAGATCCCGGAATATCAGGGCGAGTTCGTCACCCGGCGCGGGAAGCGTAGTCGTTGAGATGCGCCGCAGGGCATGGAAACGAAAGACGTGATGCCCGAGAGAACTCCCGCGCTCTGGAATCTCAAGCAGGTGGCCGACTACCTGCAATGCTCAATCCGGCACGTCCAGAATCTCCAGAAGCGCGGCCTTCCCTTCATCCTGGTGGGACGGCTGTCTCGATTCGATCCCGCCGAAGTCAGGAGCTACCTGATCAGGGAGCGGCGGGTCGGATAAGACGCCCCGCCGCCCTTTCCGTTCCCCGGTTCAAAGACAGTACCGGCAGGAATCGGTACGTACGATGGCAACCCTCCCTTGCCATGAACGACTTTGAATCCCTCCGTCAAACAATCGAAGTCGCCCTCTATACCCTGGAGCACGCCCACGAGATTCAAATGGGCATGGAGCTGACCGCCCGGGGTCTCTGGCTGCTCCTGAAGAAGCAACAAGAGGGGTGGCGCAAGAAGAACGGGCTAAGGAACGATGATCAGCTCCGCGTAATCCTTCGCGGGTCGACGGCTGTCGATGTTGACCTTCCGGTGGACCGTGGAAAGGTTGCACCCGGCGAAGACCGACCGGATCGAGGGGGAGTCGTTGAGGGTGACGATCCACCGTCCCTTTAGCCGGGCCAGGCGCTCCCGGAGCCGGACCACATCGGCGAGGGTCCAGGACGAATACATCGTCGCAGTGCAGTCGATATACGGCGGATCGATGAAAAAGAACGTCGAGGGCCGGTCGTACCGCTCGACGCACTTCTCCCAGGACTCGCTCTCGATGACCGTTCGGTCGAGGCGGACGTTAAGCAGGCGGATCGCCTCCATCCGGGCCGAGCGGGAGCCATGGGCACCCCCGCCACTGATGGCGCCAGTCCCGAACGAATCTATGTTCGTCCCGCCGAAGCAGTTCTTATTGCGATAGTACCACCGCGCCGCCCGTTGGATGTCGGTCAATCCCGGTTGATGGCGGAAGTCCTGGAACTCTTCCCGGGAGTTGAGGACGAACTCCAATTCCGTCAGCAGGGAATCGGTATGGAAACGGACGCAACGGTAGAAATTCACCAGGTCGCCGTTCACGTCGTTCAGCACCTCCATCTTCGAGCGAGGCTTGGCGAGCAGGAGGGCGATGCCCCCGGCGAACGGCTCGACGTAGCAATCGTGCTTGGGGATAAGGGGGAGTAGCTTATCGATCATGCGGGACTTCCCGCCCGGCCAACTAATAGCGGGCTTGTAGTGGAACGGTTTCGTCATACGGGGGTGGGGGTAGCCGCCCAGGCGCGGAGGTCGGCAACGCGGTTCAACCACCCGGCCAGAAACGGCGCGAAGCGGGCGTTCTGCGCCAGGGTGCGATACCGGGCGGCTCGGAGGTCGAGCTGGTCCTGGACGACGAGGGCAGTCTCGCCTTGGGCATATGCCTGCCACGCCGCCGCCGCCGTCGCGGGACCGAGGATGCCGTCGATGGCGATGACCTGGGCCGGATCGGCGATCCCGGGCCGGGCGTTCAGCGCCGCCTGGAGATGGATCGTCGCAGGGGTCGGCCCGGCATTGACGTGTTCGTCGAAGAACACGCAGCCGATGATGCGGGGCAGCTTGTCGGCCCCGGCTTCGATCCATTCCTGCCAATAGATCGCCGTCGCGCCGTCCTTGGTCAGGTCGGGGATGTCGACGCCGGGATGGTCCTTGGCGTCGATCCCGAACTTCGTCTCGCCGCCCGGGTCGCCCGGGACGTTCTCCAGGGCGCGGCCTTCGTGATCCAGGACGAACGGCAGGAAGGCCAGGAAGGCGGGGGTCACAGGCCCGCCTTTCCGCTATGCGCCCAGCGGTTCATCAGGCCGAAGTCGTTTTCGGCCTCCGGCGTGAGGAGGAAGGTACCGTCCGGGCGAGGCGTGATCCCGAAGTCGGGCGCCAGCGGCGGCAGGAAAGGATATTCCGGCACCCCTTTGCCGAACTGCCCGATGAGCGCGTTGTATCGAGAGCGGGTGGCCGTATCAATGACGAACGCCCCATTGGCAACCCCGACCACGCCGCTGTCCCGCTTCGTCCCCGAATAGGACGCCGTGGCGGGCCGGTTCAGGCCGGGCGTCACCGTCAGGGCGCAGCCGCCCAGGCCCAAGACGACGAGCGCGAGGAGGCTATTCCGCCAAATCCTTGCGGACTCCATCGAGATTCCCCGTGTTGAGGGCTTCGGAGGCGTGCTGCCGGATCGCATCGGCGGCTTGGGTGCTTTGCTTCGCCTCGACGGAGGCGACCACCTTGGGGTCCTGGTCGGCCTTCCAGAGGTTGTTCCACCAGTCGGCCACCTTGGAGGCGAGTTGGAGGGCGCTCGTTGCGAGCGTGGAGAGGTCCATCAGGAACCTCCCGCGACGGTGGCGTACTGCGCCGCCCCGGCCCGCGCCCCAGCGGCGACCGCCTCGACCAGGGCGACGGCGTCCTGGGCAGTCGCGCCGCCCCCGGAGACGATGTTCTGGTAGATCGGCTGGTACGAATCGATGACGGTCCCGGCGAAGTCGGCGTAGGAGGCGTCGGTGTTCGACCCTCCCCAGGCGAGGATCGCCGCCTTTAGGGCATCGGGGGTCGGCAAGGTGCCGCTCGCCAGCGAGTCGATCCCATTCGCGGCGGACCAGATGCGATTCGCCGACGTCGTCCGGGCGGCAGGATTCGAGACGGTGAGGAGATACCCCCCCGTCGCCGTGGTCGCCGCCGCCTGGAGATAGGAACTCTCCTCGGCCACGGTGCCGACGAGATGCTGGATCGTCTGGCACCCCGTCGTGCCGAGTGCCATCCCGCCCAGGAGGAGCCCGGCCACCAGCACCTTCGCCGGGGGGAGCTTCGCCTTCAGGTAGGCGATGACTTCATGGAGTCCCTTCGTCCGCAGGTATTCCCAGCCGATGTCGGCGGCGACCAGGACCGCGCCCGCGAGCGGCGCGGCATAGACCTCGATCCCCTTGGCGGCATCGGGATCGGCGAGGCCCTTGGAGGCGATCCAGGTGCCAAAGATAGTCAGGACGCGACCGAAAATCGCCGCCAGGAGGGTCTTGAGGGGCTGAAGATTCATGCCCCGCCGGGCATGTCAACGGAAACGCCTTTGCCTTCCGCTTTCTTCGGGATAGGAAAGGGAATGGCCCGCCATTACTCCGCCCTTATCGGCAAAGCAGGAGAGGCATTAGTCGCCGCTGAACTCCTGAGACGGCATGTGGATGTGGCGGTCCCCACCTACGATGGCGGGGTTGACCTGATTGCCTACCGCGAACACAACTTCCAGCACATCGTTCCTATCCAGGTGAAGGCGGGCTCTCGGAACCGATTTAACTTCCAGAAGTCGTGGTTTCGGATCGACGGCTTGGTCCTTATTCACGTCTGGAACGTTCGGACGACCCCGGAGTTTTACATTTTTGCCTCTCTAGATCAGGTGGTCGAAGCTCTGGGACCTCGGTATGCGGCAAGCCCGTCGTGGATGAACAAAGGGGGCTATAGCGTCACTGATCCCGGGCCAGAGATCGTCGAGCGGATGCAACCCCACCGCGACAAGTGGGAGCGGATCATCGGTCGGATTCCGGCATAACCATGACGGATCAACGGTGGAAGAAGTCGCTCAGGACGGCATAGAAACCCCGAAAAACTAGAACCGCCCCCGCCGCCAGGAGGAAGATACGCTCGATGCGCCGGAGCCGCTTCTCGTGGTCTCGGAGCGTCGGCACAATCCCCTCCTGGCCTAGCTCCTCGTTGCCGATGATGGCGGTACGCACCTCCTCCACCGTGCGCTGAAGCTCCTCCACCGCTTCCTTGAGGCTGCGGATGATCTGGTACTCGTCGTGGCTCATCAGGAGGAGGGCGTAGCCGGGATCGAAGTCGCCACTGCACTCGAAACCGAGGCGGAAGCGATCGGCGCGGGCGTCGCCGGGGGCGTGACGCTCGCCGGAGCCAGCGTCGGGGCGGGCGCCTGATGCGCCTGAAGATAGGTCGTCACCGCCGCATTGATCTGCGCCTGGGTGTAGTCGCCCTCCGCGTCATAGGCCGCCCCCTGCCACAGTACGAACGAAACCGGCGTGCCGTCGATGTGGACCGTAACCCGCTTCTGCTTCGGGCTGTCCATGAACGAAAACGTCGGATTGTCCGGGATCGGGGCAATCTGGGTGGGAATGACTTGGGTGTACTGGGGGGAGACGATGAGGTTCATGGGCATGGGTGGGTGGTTCAGTTGAAGCCGGGAGTGCCGAGCGAGTAGGAGACGACGATCCAATTCCGCGTGCAGCCCCAGCCGCCGCTCGGATCGACGTTGTAGCCTTGGCCGTAGTAGTAGCCGTCGAGGGCCATCAGCGTGATGACCGAGTGCGGGGCACAGGTGACGTACCCCGCCGAGCCCGGGCTGGTGGCGTTTGTCCCCATCCGCGTCACCACATCGACCGTGTACGTGCCGTTGATGGTGACGCCCTGCTGGGAAACCTTGAAGCCGCCTCCGTTCATGTCGGCGATGGTGTAGAGGGCGCCGGTCGCGGCATCCATCGGCAGGATATAATTCCCCTGGGTGACGCCGACATTGACGTAGGTCGTTCCCACCGCCATCGGGATCGGCCCCAGGCTGTTGTAATCCTGGAGGGTGGGGTGAAGGCCGCCCAGCCACGTCGCCACCTGGATCTGATTGTAGGCAATGTAGTCCTGCGGCACGTCCGGGTTCCAGGGATAATAGACCGTCGTGTGGTAGGCCTGCTGGGAGTAAAGCATTCGCCCGCCCCAATCGAGCGAGATGCTTTGGGTCGGAATCGGATCGTCCCAAGGATCATCTCCCATCTGCGAGGTGTAATCGAAGAGAAGGCGGTTTGCCCAATCCAGAGACTTGAACCGCTCGAAGGCGTCCCAATCGACGTAGCTGGTGCTGTAGAGGATCGAATTGAGGAGATTCCCATTGATGGAGGTAGCCCGTCCCGCGTTCCAGGGAGCAGGGCACCAACCATAGATGTCCCCGGTCGTGACGTTGAGGAGCGGGTCGATCTGCGATGGGTACTTCGTACCGTCGTTGTCGACGGTGCCGTCGTCGCCCCACGAATCAATCGGCTGGAAATCGAAGGTGTACAGCATGACACCGTTGTTCGCCCACGAGAAAACGAGGTCGGTCGAAACGCTGCCGTCGTTGTTCGTCGGACGGTTGTAGAGGCCGCGGGTGTTCCAGTTGACCGAGAGCTGCCCGTATGCGTCGTTCAACTGCCAGCCCGAGGGAAAGAGCGAGGTGGGCCACGCGATGTGGGAGGAATCGACCGGCGTGCCATTCCACGTCCCCGAAGTGATCGTGCCGAGCGTCGTCAGGCTTCCCGACCCGGCCCAGGCGGAGAGGGCCGTGTTCTCGACGTTGGAGAGGCCGACCTGGTCCTTGGAGATCGTCGCGTTCGTGATGGCGTGCCCGCCCATGTTCAGATCGCTTTGGGCGGACCCCTGGAACGTGGGATAGCCGACGATCTGCTGGGCCAGAGCGGACCCGGCCAACACGAGAAACAGGGCAAGGAAGCGAAGGGTCTTCATGGAATGAGGAGGTAGGCCAGCTGCTGGTTGGGAAGCGTCGGAGCCGCCGAGAGGTGAATGGCGACGTGCGTCGCGCTGGTGCCCGACGTGACCATGTGGGCGTCGAGGTGCGGAGAGGTCGCCCCGTCCGTAATCACGGTGACGACGAGACCTCGGGGCGGGGTGGTGAGGTTGAGCGTCGAAATATCGACCGAGTAATCCTGCTGGCCGACCGTGAGAGCCAGGACGCCCACCAGTGCGGTCGTCAGGAGAAGGGACGGGATCGGATAGGGCGGCGTTCCCGAGGTCGGCACCCCCTCGTCGTCCTTGATGACATCGTTGGCGATGGTCGCCGTGAACGTGTTGCTGCTCTCCGTGGTCCCGCCGGTCGTCCACTGGATTTCCCCCATGAGCTGCACCGAGGCGACGGGATCGCCGTTCTGGTCCAGGAGGGCATTGAGCTGCGTCGTGTTGAAGCTGGGGGAAAAGGCGTACGACGCCGTGGCTCCGGCGCCCGTCTTCGTCCAGGTCAGGGCGGAAACGATGAAGTCGTCGTCGTACTTCCCCTGCTTCTTGAAGCCGATCTTCCCCGCCGCATCGGCGGGCAGCTCCACCACCGCCCCGGCCTGGACGAACTGGACGTTGATCTGGGCCGTGTCGCCCCGCTTGAACGCCAAAGCGGTAACTGGGTTCCGGTTTCCCGGATTCTGGACGATCTGGTTGGAATCGAGATCGACGTAGAGCTGCACCGCCCCGTCGCCGATTTCAACCGGCCCACCGTGCCCGCGCCGCCTCCACCGTCACCTCCGCCTTCCCCAGGCGGCGGTTCACCGCATTGTGGGCCTCCACCGTCCAGGCGAAGTAATCACCCCAGCGGGGCGGCAGGACCGCGAGGAGCTGCCGCCAATGGGCGCGGCAGGGGCACCCACCCGGAAGCCGGTTCGAGAAGCGGTTCAGCCAGACGTGGTCGTGCCCTCCCGGCCATGCCAGCGCCCGCCGATGGAGTTCCGCCCACAACGTCGACCCGTCAAAGAGCGCCGTAGGCGGCTGGGACAGGCGGACGGGCCGGGGGCCGAGCGCCAGGATCATCTTCGGATCGGCGCCGAGCGCCGCCTTGACGCAATCCCCCCAGCACGACCACCGCCCGACCGGACACAACGCGGCCGCATCGGCAATCGGAAGCGTCCCCTCCCGCCGCGCCGGACAGGGGGTGGGACACTCCCGGCAGGCATCCTCCCGGACGGTGAGGACCGGACGCGGCACCGTCATTGCGCCCCCCAGGCATCCTGCTGGCAATTGCAGGAAGTCTCGACGTTCACGATCTCGGTCACGCCGTTGTCGGCGGGCTCATCCAGCTCGAAGACATCGGAAACCGGCCAATACTTCTCCCAGTTCCCCGGATCGTCCTGGATGGCGTCGAGCATCGCCTGGGGAATGCAGGAGCCGTTGTCGGAGGGCGGGCTCCAGGTCCATTCCCGGTCGGTGAACACGTCGTCGGGGGAATTCCCCCACGCGTCCACCGTGGCCCCGCTGGGCCGGAACCGTTCCTGCCACTTCACCTTGAAGCAGCACGACGGGCTGGGCATGAAGCGGAACCGGAACCGGACCCGCCGCACCGAAAAGCTATGCTCGTCGGACGACAGCATCCGGGACGACTCCGGGCCGCCGTCGGCAAAGTCGCCGTCGAAGCCGGGCATCCGGTCCATCGCCACCCCGATCAGCGTCGCGGTCGAAAACTCGTTGCTGACCGTGGCCGTGCCGGAGGCGCCGCAGGGATAGGGCACCTCGTTCCCGTCCCACATATAGAAGCTCTCGCACCCATAGCTCTGCGTCGTGGCCGAGGTGGTGGTGGGACAATCCGGCCCCTGGCCGGTGCAGGTCAGACACCCCGCCCCGAAGAACCACGATCCGCAGCCGTCGTGGTAATGGTTGTCGTCGCCCCCATCTCCACCATCGTCGCAGCCGTCATGGCCGCCGACGCTCCGGGTCGATTGGCCCAGGCAGGTGCAATCGTTCGGATCGTAGGTGAAGTCCTCGTTGGTCCCCGCCGTGCAGTTGCACGAGTTCCCGCCGCTGGTGGTCGCCTGCCAGTGGAGGAACACCTTCGGCGGGTTACTGTTGACCACGCCGTCCCCGGTGAACTCTCCGAACCCGCATTTCGACCAAGAGGAGCTGACGGCATCGACCTCGATCTGAACGGTAGGACAGCCGCCCGGGCCGCAGGGGCAGCAGCTCATATCGACTGGAAGCTGTGGAAGTACTGCGGGGGATTCGTATAGGCGATGGGGCAGCGTTGGTATTGCTGGCTGCCGGAGACATTGTCCCACAGGGTGACGTTCAGGGACGGCCCGCTCCAATCCAGGTAGACGTAGAAGAGGACGATGTAGGCGGTCGTGTCGGTGTTATCGGGCGGGTAATTGTTCGCCGAAGAATCGATTTCGACGCTCTGGACGGAGCCGTATTGGTCGAGATCGATCTGGGCATACACGATCTGATCCGAGTTTCCGAGGGTCAGGAGGGGGTAATTCCCCTGGCTGTCCTGCTGGGTCATGTCGGTGCCGTAGACCGTAGGGATGACATCGTTGATGCTCCCTGGCGTGAGCCAGACCTTGGGAACGTCGTCCTCGCTGGCGTCGTGCCCCTTGAACGGGTGGTCGGTGACGACCGGCTCCGAGACCGGCTTGGCCGACAGGGTGGTTCCGGAAGGCGTCCGCGAATGCCGCAGCCCGGCCCCGGCGCTGATCCGATTGCCGTTGATGGCGTCGATCATCGTGTTCAGCTTGTCGGCGAACGGCGCCCACAACTTCCCCGTCCCCGCGAACCGGAAGGTGAGGATCGACGGGTCGCTGACCTCGGCGTTGGGATTGCGCTGCGCCATGGCCTATCCCGGGGTGCCCGCCCCATAGAGGAGGTTGTTCCAGCCCCGGGGGCCGGAGAGGGTCCACCCTTTCGTGAGCTGGTAGATGGCGCCCTTGCGGGTGAAGGAAAAGCCGGTCAGGCGCCAATTGCGCGGCGCGGCGAACGACGGAGCGCCGCCCTGCGGCTCGTCGATCTTGCCGAAGTTCTGCAAGCCGGTGGGGCGGGAGTTGGAGACGGTTGAGATCGACCAGACCGCCCCCTCGTATTCCCAGCTCTCGACGCCCGCCAGATCCCCGGTGGCGTCCTTCCCGAAGCCGGTAATGACGCCGTCGCTGTTGGCGATGGCCTTTCCCTTGGAAACGCCGCCCGCCGCCGTCACCAGGTCGTCGATGTTGGGATGGGTACCGATGGGGGCGCTGCAATTCGTTCCCTGGAAGGAAAAGGTCGGATCGACGGCGGGGGCCTTGTCGCTCTGGAGCCCGGACCACGTCACCGTAAACTCGCCCGCGACGGCGCTTTCCCGCTGCTTGAACTTGGTCGCGCCCGCCTGGAGATAGGGGAACAGGGGATGGACCGTGTAGGGAACCGGGATCGCCTGGAGGACATTCGCCCAGAGGCACACGTACGTTTCCTCCAGCTCGGCGACGCCGAGGGTGGAGATATTGCCCGACGCGCCGACGATCTTGACGGGCACGCCATTGAGGAGGTCGCCATGGATGGCGCTCATTCGATGGCCCCCATCGCCTCGATTCGGTCCCGAATATCGGCGAGCAGTTCGTTCGATTTCTGGAGCTGGTTGACGGTGGGATCGAAGGTCTTCCCCGCGAAGTAACCGCCGCCGCCCATCCGGGCCAGGTTGTCGGCGACGACCTGGGCGCTCCCCTTGCCGGTGAGGTCTTTCAGGCGGCGCTCGGTGTCGAGCCGCTCGTCCCGGACGCGGTATTCGGCCTCGGTCTGGGGGCGCTTGACCTCGATCCGGACGAGGTCTTTCAGCTTTTCCTTGAGGACGGCGACCTGGTCGTCCTGGGGAAGGAGATCGATCTTCTTGTCTTCGATCCGCGCCCGGATTGCGGCGACGCGCTTCCGCGCCTCGTCGAGCTGCTGCTGGGTGCGCTTCTTTTCCTCGGCGTCCCGCTTCGCCTCCTCGCCGATCTGCTTCTGGACCTCCAGGAGCTTCTTCTCCAGGTCGAGTTCCTTGGCCTTGGCGTCGAGACGGGACCCGTTGGTGCCGAGGTCGGAGCGGGCGAGGATGGTCCAATAGGCGATCTGCTTTTGGATATCTGCCTCGCGGTCCTTGAGGGACATCTTCGCCTCCTCGACCTCGCGCTCTTTCTGCGCGACCTCGTCGGCCTTCTGGGAGAACTGTTCCTGGGAGGCGCCGTAAAGCGGCGTGTCCTGCGCGGCTTTCGCCAAGGCGACCTGCTTCTGCGCCTCCAAGGCGGCGATCTGTTCGGGGCCGCCGCTCTGCTCCTTCTTCGCCTTGGCGATCTTCTCCTCGTAATCGAGGGTGATCTTCGCCAGCTCGGCCTCGCGCATCCGGCCATGGATTTGCAGGTCGATGATCGCGGTCTGCTTGGCGAGCTGGTCGGCCTTGTCGTGGTCGAGGGCCTGGGTGTAGCGGGCGACCTGGGCGTTCGCCTCGGCCAGGGTCGATGCGTCGTACTTTCCGAAAAAGAGGTTGTACCAAAAGCCCTTGTCCCGGGCCGCTTCCTTGGAAAGCTCGATGGACTTCTTCAGGCCCTCTTGGAGCTGGTCGACCGTGGCGGTGTGGACGTTGAGAGAGCCGACTTCCTGGAGGCCGTCGTACAGCTTGTTCGCCTCCTCGGCGGTCTTTTCGAGCTGTTCCCGGAGCATCATCCCGGCTTTGACGGCGATACCGATGCCCAGGCCGAGGCGGAAGATGCCGTGCATCCGCTCCGCGACGGCCAGGAGGGCGTCCATCGGGGTCTGCGCCGCGCCGAGGTCGGCGACGAGCTTGGCGGCGTTCATCTCGACGCGGCGCTCGCCGTAGATGCCGCCCTCGACGCCAACCGTATCGAGGACGTGCTTCGCCTGTTCCCGCAGGTCGCGGAAACCGGACGGGTCGGGACGGATGCCGACCGGGACGGTTACGCCGGGCATTGGCTCTCCCGGGTGCGCCGCTCCAAGTCGGCGATGAGATCGAGGTCGGTCTCAGTCATCAGATTCAGATCCACTCCGTCGAGGAGGGCGTACGCGGTAGCCCGCCAGACGGCGCGGCCCCACGGCATCATCCAGACCTTTTCCTCGGGCCAGCCGGTCGCCTTTTCCAGGCGGGCGGCGACGGTGAGGACGGAGGGTACGTCGGGGGAATCCCCACCCTCGTCGTCGGGCTTCTCCCAGGCGGCGGGAGGGGCCATGTGGTCGGAGAGGTACACCTCGAAGGCGGCGGCGGCGTTATCGAGGGAGCCGCGCACCGCCCGATGGAACGACCAGACCCGGGAGAGCCGGGTCAGGGCATCGTCGCGGTCGAGCCAGGGACGCAGCCCCTCGAAGGGGAGGCGGCAGACCTGGGACGCCAGCCATAGCTCCCGCCACCCGTAGGCACCGCCAATCCAGAGGGGCGAGCCAATGGTTTCGAGGCAGAGCTGATAGTATAGGCAGAACGGACGGAGCCGGACGCCGAGGACGGTATGGGCGCCGCTGTGCCAGCTATGGAGGAACCGCTCGCGGGCGAAGGGGGGAGCCATGGCCGCGCAGGACGGCCTAGCCGTAGGTCATGCCGTCGTAGGACTGGAGCTTCACGTCCAGCTTCAGGGAGCCGCCGGTCTTGCCGGAGCGTTTGAAATCAGTGATCTCCCACTTCCGGCCCCCGGTGCCGGTTTCGACGACGAGCTGGCCGGGGTCGAAGACGGAAAGATCGGTGTTGAGGAGGACAACGAACTTGGCCGTGACCTCGTTGACGGGGTCGTTGCGGATCGTGGAGCAAGTCAGGCCGGTGGTGCCGTCGACGATCTCCTCGTTGACGCGGGCCTTCCGTTCCAGGGGGAAGTCCTCGACGATGACACCCTGGAAGGCGGGATACGCCTCCAACTGGACCTTGATGCCGTTGTTCGCGGGGGTGGTCGCCATGCCCCGGGGGGCATTTCAACCGGGAGCCAACACGGAATCAGCGGTCGGGCGGACCCGTGAAAATTTCTCGGAGCCGTTGGACGGCTGCGGGCGTCCCGTAAACCAGAAAGATAATCTCGTGATCGGAATCGTCGATTCTTTGGAAACCGATGGATTGAAGGATGCCTGCCATCTTATGTGACGCTTTGAAACAGCGGGCTACTAGCAACGCTCTCAATTTGATGACTCGAAGATATTCCTCCATCATCATCTTGCCGAGGCCTCGACCCCGATATTCGGGAAAGAGGCCCCCCATCCATGCTTCGTCAAAGGGTACGTTCCCGTCGGGAAAGCCCAGCTGCGTTTCGGAGGTGATGATAAAACCGACAGCTCGCTCGACGCCGGAGAACTTTCGGAACACGACATGTAGGCAAGCGCCGAGCGGGGCGTCGGTTCGTCGACCGAACCTAACGATCGAATCGAGAGTTTGCTGAAAGCCGAGGCTAACGGGTCCTTCCATGCCGGGAACTGTCTTGTAGTGGCCCTTAGCGCGATCCTCTTCGACCGTCGTAAGGATTTTGGGAATGTGCGGATCGTTCGGATCGGTTATAAAGACGAATCGCACGATCCATTGATATTCGACGGTGCCATTCGGTGCAATAAAATCAGGGGTCGTAGTCCGCCACAATTAAATCGAACGTCAGCTCCTCCCCCCAAGTCCGCTCGTCGTAGACGGCATTGCTCTCAGTGTAGTAGATGCGGCCAACAAAGAAATCGCAGACGGGCCGGTTCTCGGCGGGGGCGTTCAACGTCGCCTGCACGTCGGTCTGTCGGCACAGGATCGCCGCGACCGCCGAACCCCCCGCGTCATCGTCGGCCACCGTCACATCGTCCGCCTGGGAGAGGCATCCCACCTTCACCGTTACCTCATGGATGCCGACCTCGAAATGTCCTTCGACCTCCGGCTTCGCCGACTCGGCATGGACGACGATCTTCCGCGTGGCGGTGACGACCTGGGCCTCCTTAGAGGTCAGGATGGTTC
>FSUQ01000351.1_pt1 | contig 13938 bp, 9 predicted proteins | sample 1637471 | NCBI WGS metagenome assembly FSUQ01 (sample SAMEA3914816, study PRJEB12502) | metagenome | biome: forest; material: soil | place: USA | collected 2011-09-16 | depth 0.3 m | reverse complement strand
GGTGCCTGCGATCGGTCTTGGTATCGCCGCGCCGTTCCTCTTCCTGGCCTGCTCGACCGCCTCCCTTCCCTGGGCGATCGGCGGGCTGGCCGCCTACGGTATCGGCCGCGGCTGCCTCGATGCCAATCTGATGCCCCTCGTCCGCCAAGTCGTCGACGAACGCTTTAGCGCGACCGCCTACGGCGTCCTCAATCTCGCCGGCTGCGTCGCGGGTGGGGCGATGATCTACGCCGGAGGCCGCCTCCAGGACGCGGGCGGCGGTCTCCGGCCCGTTTTTTGCCTGTCGGCCCTCGGCCTGCTGATCACCGGCCTTCTTCTCCTGGCACTGGGCCGCCCGAGCCCTCTTCCTAAAAGTGTAACCCGATTTAGTAACCCGCCTCCCGAAAATGGGCACACATGAGCGCGTGTGGGAAACATCTCCGTTGGCCCCTCCCCAGAGAAATGCCCGCATGGGAACATATAGGATTACATGGGCAACTCGCCCGGAAACTCGGTGTAAAGGAGACGCTCTACCGCTGAGCTAACCGCCCGAAAAGGCTCTAAATAAAGGCTCCTTTGGAGGAAGGTAAAGATCCGTTTCGATTTGGGAAGGGCTGCCTTGCCGCACGACGGGAAAATTCGTTTAACGCTCGTTCGTTCCCTTGCCGGAGGCTTCGGTTCCTGCCCTACGACGACGGCGGGATGCTCTTGCGGGAACCGGCTTCCTGCAACGGCTCGACCTGGTCGCGGGTCGGGGCGGCCGCGGGCGGGAACTCCCTGCTTTGGTTCGCCCGCGCGAGCAGCTCGGCGGTGTTGTTCGGCAGGCGCGGCGGCCCGGCGACGCCGTCCTCGAAACGGAACGCGGAGGTCAAGTCGCCGAACGTCTTGCGGCGCCACTCGCTGATGTTGGTCTCGCGGACGCCGGTGAATTTCTCCAGGAATTGCAGGACCGAGGTGTGGTCGAACGCCTGGCTGGAGACCCATCCCCCGGCGGTCCAGGGGGAGACGATCAGGCAGGGGACCCGGAAGCCGCCGCCGATCGGAAGGCCCTGCAGGAACTCGTCCCGCGTGCCGGAAGGCGGCACGGGAGGCGCGACGTGGTCGAAGAGGCCGTCGTTCTCGTCGTAGTTGAGGATGAAGACGGTCTTCGCCCAGACCTTCGGGTTGGCGGCGATGGCGTCGACGATGTCGGCGACGAAGGCGGCCCCGGCGGCCGGCATGTGGTCGGGATGCTCCGAGGCGTGGCTGGGGGGATAGATCCAGGAAACGGCGGGCAGGTTGTCGTTGAGGGCGTCCTTGCGGAACTGGTCGTCGTCGGTCGGCGCGACCGCCTTGAGGTAGAGGGGGGAGTCGGGCTTGGCGTAGAAGTATTGCGGGAAGCAGGAGAGGACGCTGAATCCGAAGCTGAGGAGGTCCATCTGCCTCTCTTCGGTCTCCTTCTTCTTCTCCTGGTGGTAGACCTTCCAGCTGACGCCGGCTTCCTCCAGCCGTTCCGGATAGGTCTTCCACTTCGCCCCGTCGGCGGGAGGGTGGTTGTTGGTCATGGCGCCCTCTTCCGTTCCGGGCGGATGATTGGTCCCGGTCATCCAGTAGAGCCGGTTCGGGTAGGTCGGCCCCATGACGGAGCAGTGGTAGTTGTCGCAGATGGTGAACGCCTCGGCCAACGCGTAGTGGAAGGGGATGTCGGCGCGGGTGAAGTAGCCCATAACGCAGGGGCCGTTCTCCTGGTCCGCGTGCCGGTGGGCGGGCAGCCAGTTGTCCATCTTGCCGCCGTTCCAGGAGTGGTGCTGCGTCGCCCAGGTGTGGCTGGTCGAGGGAAGCTTCTGCGCGCTGGTCTTCGACGTGTCCAGGTGGAACGGCAGCAGGTAGCCCTCGGGGCTCTGGGGGTCGGGCTGGTAGAAGACCGACTTGCCATGGCTGAGCTTCATCGCGGTGGGGTCGCCGAACCCGCGCACTCCCGCCAAGGTGCCGAAGTAGTGGTCGAACGAGCGGTTCTCCTGCATGAGGAGGACGACGTGCTTGATGTCCTGGAACGAGGCGTCCGGCGGCGGCTCGGCCAGCACGCGGCGCAGGTTGGGCGGCAGCAGCGCCGAGGCGAAGGCGGCGGCGGCGATCTTCGCGCCGTTGCCCAGCAGGCGGCGGCGGGTCATGGGGGAGAAAGGCGTCGCCGCGTCAGGATTCATCTCATTCATGGGTAGGGGCTTCGTGTGGGCTGGCAAGGACAAGTCGGCGCGCGATGGTGACGATTTCGCCACACAGTCCGGCCTTCATTCGCGCACCGGCTCCAAAAAGCGGTCGACCACCTTGCCCGTGTAACGATCGATGGCGACGTGCAGCCAATAGCGCTTCTCCCCGTCGGGAAGGAAATTGTCGAACGAGGCGCCGGGGCCGAGCGTAGAAGGGTAGCGCCCCGACTGGGCGATGATGTCGATCAGCAGGTTCCACGTCCGGGCGTTGCCCGACTCGGAGAGGGCGCGGATCGCGGCCTCGCGCTGGATCTTGGAGGTCTGGGCGGTGTAGCCGGCGGTGGCCAGCGCGGTCTCCCCCGTGCCCGCGTCGAGGGCGGCGGTCACCAGCTCGGCGCGGGACCGCAGCGGGGCCGCGGTGGTCGCCGCGACCAGGGAGGCGGCCAGGGTGCCGGCCAGCGCCGGGGCGAGGGGGGCGGCCAGGACGTCGCCGCCCACATGGCTCGGATTGACGGCGGCGCCGCCCAGGACTTCGGCCAGGGCCTGCGCGTTGCGGGTATTGACGTCGATCGTCCCCGCGACCACATCGGCGTCGCTCACGCTGAAGAGGTCAAGCAGCCCGGCGTCCCCGCTCTCCTTCGTGAAGAAATCGAGGGTCTTCCACGGCAGGTCCCGATCGACGTATCCGAGCTCGCCCACCGAGCGGAAAGGGCGGTTGAGGAAGACGGGGCGGGCGAGATTGACGTTGGAGACGAACGATGAATTCGCCACGCCCGGATGGCCGTCCTGCGACGCGGCGCTGTCGTAGGCGGAGTCGCCGCGGCGCAGGACCCCGTCGGGATCCTGATAGTAGACGGGGGAGGCGGCGGTGTTTTCCGTGATCCCGCCCAGGTAATAAGGAGGGGCGGAGACGTTGTTGGGGACGGGCGGCTTGCCGGAGCCCAGCCAGCTCGCGCCGTAGGGAAGGCAGCTGTCGGCGGAGTGGCCTTTCGTGATGGCGTCGGGCCGCATCGTCTGGCTCGAGCCCACGGGATTGGCGTCGTTGGCGGTCTGGTCCGCGGTGTATTGGCTGGTGGAGAACCGGTCGGTCCGGGGATCGACCTTTTGGATGAAGAGGGCGTTCGCGTTGGAAGCTTCCAGGGTCCAGGTGGAGTTGTTCTTGCTCGAGGCGGGGATGGAGGAGTTCCCCGCCAGGGTCTGGTTCTTGACGAGGCCGTAGGTCCGCCACGTGTTGGAGGGATCCTTGTACTGCATGGCATACGTGACGCCGGGGTTCGCGAAGGAGGCGGGGGTGAAAGGGTTGACGCGCGCCAGGTTGTAGGTCACGCAGACCGGATCGATCGTGGCCGAGGCGACGGCCAGGGGGTCCGTCGGATACTGGGTCCCCGCGTTCCCCCCGCAGTAGCCCCAGTCGGGAGCGTAGGCGCTCCCGACGTACATCCCCGCAAAAGCGGTCCCGCCCGTCGTGGAGCTCCCGTCCTGCAGGCCCGGCGCCGGGCTCGCCGCGGCGATGTCCTGCGGGGAAACCAGCTTCGGCTCCGCGAAGCCGGAAAGGGCCGCGGGCTTCAGCTCGAGGTAGTTGCCGGCGAAGGTGCACGCCGTTTCCGACGCGGCGCCGGCGGTCGTGACCCCAGGTGCGTAGGTGGGCTGCAGGACGGAGGTGGCGACGGGGTCCTTGTGGGAGTAGACGTAGCCGTGAAGGCTGCCCTGGACCACGACCCGGAGGGCGGTCGGGGAGGGAATCGTGACGAGGGCCGAGGCCGGTGCCTGGTGGGGATTCCACAGCTCGACCTGCTGCCAGACCCCCACGTAAGGCTGGGTGTAGACCTTGCCCGGAAACGCGCCCGCGGGGAGCTTGTCGGCGTTGCTCAGGGGGGCGGGAGGCGCGGTCCAGCGCGCGAAGGTGTCGATGACGCGGCTGATGTAGGGGAGGTTCTTGATCCCGTAGAAGGTGCGGACCGCCGCGACCGTCTTCGGAATCCCCCCGTTCTGCCCGTCGACCGATTTGTCCAGGGGGTCGGGGCCGAAGCGGATCGCGGTGGGGAAGTTGTCGGCCCGGGCCTGGTCGATGATGTTCGCTCCGATCTGGACGAGCTGATAGGCCGGGACGCCGTCGTAGCCGGAGGTGTCGCCGCTTCCGCCATAGAGATAGAGGGAGCCGGAGGTGAAGGAGACCTGCGCGCCCCCGGTCTGCCCGAGCGACCCCTGCAGGATGCCGGCCTGGAGCAGCTCGAAGAAATCGGGCTCGCGCGGCGCGCTTTCCAGGGCGACCTGCGCCAGGGTCTCGATCGAGGTTTTGACCGCGGTGGCGGCGGGCGGGGAGGCGCCCCCGCCGCCGACGTAGGCCCAGGCGTTGTTGGCGCCGTCCCAGACCAGGCCGAAGGCGCGCCAGACGTCGGTGGCGCTCGCCCCGCCGGCCACGCCGTTATACCCGATCCACGCGAGGCGGCTGAGCGGGAAGCGGCGGGAGAAGAGAAAGTCGCCCGCCTGGACGGCGCGGGATTTGAGGAGGGTCCCCCCCGTGTCGACCGTGCCCCCGAAGGCGAAGCGCAGGGTCAGGAGGTCGGGGTTCTGCGCCGTCGCGGCGGGGGGGGAATAGGCCGGGGCGTTGACGGCCCGGTTGAACGTCCCGAGGTAGGGCAGGGCGGAGGCGATGCCCGCGTAGGCGGCATAGGCAATCAGGTCCTGGCGGCTGAGGAAGGTGTTGTCGTTCGGCTGGACGTGGAGGAAGCCGTTCGTCGCCGCGAGATTGTAGACGTAATTGGCGTACGCGCCTTGGCTGGCGGCGCTGGCCCGGTTGCGCCAGGAGGCCAGGGCCGAGGCCTGCGCGGGGGTGAGGACGCCGTTGGTCAATGGGGCCAGCGCCACGCTGCCCCGGTTTCCCAGGTCGTCGTCGGCCGCGACGCCGGGCGCCCCCGCAACGGTGGCGTCGAGCAACCCCCCCTCGTCGTAGACGGCGTAGGCGTAGCGCCCGTGGACGTAGTTCGGGTTGGAGGAGTCCCGGTTGTTGAGGGTGTTCCCGGAGGGGCCGAAGGCGATCCCGGCCGCGTTGGTCGGGCCGCTCCGCGTCATGAGGATCCAGTCGGGGGCGGGCATGGCCTCCCCGGGGAGCAGGAGCTGGGGCTTGGCCCAACGCTTGAGCGAGGTGAAGCTGCCGTCGAGGGCGTTGCTCACGGTCGAGCTGGCGACGGCGAGGTCGGCGGGAACCTGCGCGGCGTCGGGATAGGAGGCAGAGGGGTAGGCGGCGGCGTAGTTGTTGGCGTTGCCCGTGCTGGTGCGAATGAGATTGGCGAGGGAGGCGTTGGCCGTGTTGTACCGGGCCGGCACCATCGATCTGGTTTGAAGGGGGACGGGCTTGTAGTAGACGGGGGAATGGGCCGCCGCGTTCGTGTTGGCGGTCGATCCGGCGCGGATCTCCTGCTGGAAGTCCTGCTCCAGGCGGTCGAGGCCCCCCAGGGCGATCTGGTCGGCGCTGATTCTCTGGCTGTAGCTTTGCGTGGCGCTCCGCTCGACCCGCACGGTCCCCATGTAGACCAGCACCAGGACGCTCACGATCGTCACCATCGTCAGGACGAGGATCAGGGCCGAGCCCGCCCGGCGGCGCCGCCGTCTCCGGGGCGTCGTCATAGGCCGGCCCTCGGGATGTCGACGAAGCGCTCGAAGAAGCGCAGCCCGGTCTTCACCCGGAGCGGGTAGCCGTTCAGGACGTTCCGGGTGTCGACGGCGCTTTGCCAGGCGGTCTGGGGGCTGACGGCGTTGGTCGGGTTCCCGCCGTAGTTGCCCTCGAGCGCAGCGGCGAGGGTCTGGACCTTGCCGGAGAGGAGCAGCTGCCGGAGCGCCACCGAGTCGACTAGGGCGAGGGAGACCCCGACGGCGATCGAGTTGGTTCCCGAATAGGCGGTGGCATAGCTCCCGTCCTGCTGGAGGAAGGTGACCTGGAAGAGGACCACGCCGTCCAGGACATCGCTCGGCCCGGGCGCGGGCGCGGCGGGATTGGGATAGCCGAGGGGAAGGCTCCCGGACGGGGCGTCCGACCAGAGGCAGGCGTGGTCCCCTCGGTTCAGCGACGCGGCGGCGGCGGTCCGGCTCACCGTGTATTCGACGAACGAAAGGCCGCGGTAGCTGCTCGCCGACGGCGGGGCGGGGGAGACGGCGGAGCCGACGCAGCGGGTGAAGAACCCCAGGGTGGAGCTCGCGCCGTCCCAGGAGATCCAATTCGTCAGGTCGGACCGGTTCACACCCGACTCGAGCTCCTGGCTCATCAGGTCGAGGAGGGCGCGGGCGTTGCTCGAGTTCTCCGCGTCCTGGTGGCCGGAGGTGGAGATGGCGCAGACGGAGGCCAGGAGGGTCCCGAGGAACGAGACCATGATCGTCATCAGGGCGACCGCCACCAGGACCTCGGGCAGCGTGAAGGAGGACGGCCGGGCCCGCCCCGGGAAGGGGCTCTTCATTCCGGCATCCGCACCTGGGTGGTCACCTCGTATTGGCCGGCGGCCTTGCGCGGGTCGGCGGCGGCGGGCCAGGTGAAGCGCAGGTGGATGAGCGCCGTGCTCGGCGCGGCGGCGTTGGTGCCCACCTGGTAGCTCACCTGGTAGGCGGCGGCGCCTTGATTGGTGACGTTGCCGACCGAGTCGACCCAGGCCGAGACGGGCGTGGCGGACAGGGGCTGGTTCAAGGGGGGCAGGAGCCCGCCGGAGAGGACGTTGGTCGGGCAGCTGCGCCGGATGCCCACGAGCTGCGCCGCGATGTTGGCCGCCTGCATCTCCCCCCGTGAATCCCGGCCGACGCCCAGGCCGACCGACAGCAGGCCCAGCATCGCCACCAGGGAGAAGACGCAGACGCCGAGGGCGAGGACCACCTCGATCAGGGAAAAGGCCCGCTTCGATCGCCCGCTCATGGCCGGCATCATGGCCGGTACAAGGTCGGCTTCCCCGTCACGAATGCCACGCGCAGCAGCGCCACGTCCTTGCCGATCTCGGCGGTGGGGGCCGGGCCGGGCTGCAGGCCGAACTCGATGAAGTCGACCTGGGTCAGCCCGTTGTAGGCCTGCCCGGAGGGGGCGTACGCGATGACCCGGGAATACGTGCGCGGGCCCGCGGGGGTGGCGACCGTGAAGACGGGATCGGTGCTCAGGCCGTTCTGCGACGTCGCGCCCGCGCCCGGCAGCGTGGGGATCTGCCGGGGGGTCACGACGCCTGCCTCGATGAATTGGCACTGCGCGTAGTCCTTCGGCGGGGCCACCAGCCGGAACGCGGGATCGGGCAGCGTCACGACGCCGGACCACGCGGAGGCGAACGGGTTCGTTCCGTCGGCCGACGCCACGACCAGCGCCGACAACGAGTCGGCGGACGAGGCGGGCACCGCCAGCGCCACGAAGACATAGGTATTCCGCGCGACCGCCGTCTGGCGGGCCAGGTTCAGCGTCTCGTCCAGGCCGCCGATCGAGGCGTTGAACCGCCCCGCCTGGTTCAGGCCCTTCAGCGCGGGCAGCGTAAGGCTGGCCATGATCGCCATGATGGCGACCACGACCAGCAGCTCGGTCAGGCTGAACCCGGGGACGGCGCGGGGAAGCCGGGGCGGGGTCCGGTCAGCGCCGGCGCGGCGGGAATTTTTCGGGAAAGGACGCATGGAGCGGGGTCGATGGATTCGGAGGGAAGGCGGCCGGAGCGGTCATGACGTCGTGCCCCGGTTCGCCGTTCGATCTTCGCCCGCCGTGCCGTCCTCGTCGTGGGAGCGGCGGCTACGCCTGCTCCCGTTTGGCCTTGCGGAGAAAGGAGACCATCCCCGCCAGCCCCAAGCCCAGGCCGAGCAGGGCGTAAGTGCTGGGCTCGGGAACGGCGGCGACGCCGGTGAAATAATCGGTGGCGCCGCCGCTCGCCAAGGTATGGACCGTGCCGAAGCCGGTCGAGGAGTTCCAAGAGACTTCGTCGAGCTGGCTGGTCCCGCCATTGACTCCGCTGGGGGTCGTGCCGTTGAGCGTGAAGAAGATGATCGCGTCGCCCGCGTCGATCTGCTGCACGGAAAGCTGTTGGATCGCCTCCGCCCCGCTGAGGGTAAGACTAAGATATCCGGTAGCCAGATTCCAACTGCTGAAGGTGCCCGGGCTTCCGTTCGTGAAGACGTCGATCTGGTTCGTGGTGCCATCCGCGACGAAGAGCGTGTTGGTGCCGAGGAAACTCATGCCGTTGACGAAGTCTCTCGAGGCTCCCGTGTTGATGTTGCCCCATCCCGTTCCGGTCAGCAGATTCCAGGTCCCCGCCCCCGTAGGCAATCCCGACGCCATGTAGACTCCTCCTAAGCCCGTGGAAAACCGGCTATAAAACAGGTTGCCGTTGTTGGCGGTGATGCTGTTTACCGAAATGGCGCCAGCAGAATTCAGCGCAGTCGCCGACGTTCCGCCGACGCCCAGGAGCCCGGGCGAAGTCGCCGAACTCGCGCCGCCGATATAAAAGCCGGACCCGTTCGCGGTATAATTGGATCGAACGGTGTAGGCGGTATCGGTGGTGGTGCCATCGGCGGCTTTCGAGGAAAGGTTGAAGAGCACCTCGGTGCTTTTGCCCGAACTGTTGAAGCCCGCATAGCTGAGCATCGTCCCGTCGCCCGACAATTGAAGGGAGCCATCGGTAGCCGAAGCCCCTGTCGCAGGCACGCCGATGATGCCGTTCAAGGCATAAGTGTTCACCAGGGAGGCCGTGGTGGGCGCGCTGGCGTCGAAATTATATTCCAACAACGTCGAGGCACCGGTTCCCGCGTCCGTTTCGGCAACGTAGAAATCGACGATCTGCGCCTGGGCGCTGCCGCCGGCAAGCAGGGCGGCGAAGAAAAGGCCGGCCCCGAGCCATCGGCGACGGATCGAGAGCGGGGACAGCGGGGCGGAGATGTGCATGGGGAGGGGCGGTAAAAATGGAAAAGTGCGGAGATAAGAACACCGCGCGGCGAGCACTGTCGAGTACCCTTTGGGATGTCTAGAGAACGTGTCGCAACGCTCATGAGAGCGACGCGGCGACGTCATGATTTCGCCGCATTCGGTCGGCTTGCATGATGAAAAATGCGACCCGATCACGGAATTTCCATCCACCCCTTGACCTTCTCCCGCGCTTCCCCTTCCATCGCCGCCGTCGTTTCGGTTCGCGAAAAAACCCACCTCCTCTCCTCCCATCCATGATGTCTTCCCCGCTCCCCTTGCTGCGCCGGACGCTGCCCGTCCTGGGCATTCTGCTGTTCTCCCTCCAGGCCGTCTCGGCCGCCGACGTCGTCCTCTTCCCCGTGCCTCCGCGGCCCGCGGGAGGCAACCCCGCGACCGTCCCGGCCCCGCGAGACGAGTGGTTCGTCCATCTCCAGACGAACCTGGAGAAGAGCAAGGGGCAGCCGTACGACCTCCTCTTCGACGGCGACTCGATCACCGATTTCTGGCAGACGCGGGGCAGGGAGGTGTGGGCGCAGCATTACGGGAACCTGAAGGCGTTCGACTTCGGGATCTCCGGCGACCGCACGGAGAACGTGCTGTGGCGCCTCCAGCAGGGCCAGGCGGACGGCACGGACCCGAAGCTGGTCGTCCTGATGATCGGCACGAACAACATCGGCCGCGAGGCGGCGATCGAGTCGGTGGACCAGATCGCGGATGGGGTCAAGGCCGTCGTCGGCCAATACCTCGAGCGCTGCCCGCACGCGCACATCCTCCTGCTGGGCATCTTCCCGCGCGGGGCTGCGGCGACCGATCCCCTGCGCGCCCAGGTGATCGGGGTGAACAGCAAGATCGCCTCCCTCGACGACGGGAAGCGGGTGACCTATCTCGACATCGGGCCGAAGTTCCTCCAGCCCGACGGCTCGATCACGAAAGACGTCCTGCTCGATTTCCTCCATCCCACCGCGAAGGGGTACGCGATCTGGGCCGACGCCATCCAGCCCATCGTCGACAAGTACTGCCCGCGCTCGTGAGCGCGGCGGAGGGCATTGCAACAATTGGATGACGGCGGCCTGCAAGGTGGCGTTTCGCTTCCCCCCGCGATAGAGGTAGCCGATGATTCGACGTTTGAACGCGCTGTGGTGTGTCCTGGGCCTGGTTGGATTTTCGCTTCTGCCCTGCCCGGCGGATACGGCCACCGCGCCCGCGCCGGCTGCGGCCCCTCTCGAGGCGACGAAGGCCCGCCCGCCCTCCGATCCGGTCTACCTGACCGGGAAGGAGGAGGCCTGGGCCAAGTTCCCGAAGGCCCCGGCGCCGGGCTCCGACGTCGACCAGCAGGACCTGAAGACGACGCTCACGCTCCAGGCCTCGCGCACCGAGGAACAAAAAAAGGAGGCGGTCGCCGACAAGAAGTACTCGATCACGCTGGTGACCGACGTGATCGATCCGGCCTTCGCGACGAAGTATCCGAACGTCTACGCGGTCCTCGACCAGGCCGATAAGGACGGATACTACGTCATCGCGACGATCAAGGAGCAGAACGCCCGGCTGCGGCCTTACGAGCAGCATCCGGACGTGGTCCACTCCCTCTACCCGACGGGGGGATTCAGCTATCCCAGCGGCCACGCCACGGGGTCGGAGCTCGAGGCGCGCCTCCTGGCGACGCTCTTCCATGCGAACGGGCAGGACGCGCTCCTGCTCAAGCGGGCCCAGCAGATCGCCGACAGCCGCGTCGTCGCCGGGGTCCATTACGCCAGCGACGTCAAGGCGGGGGAGGACCTGGGCGACCAACTCTTCGCCGCGCTCGAGGCGAACGCCAAGTTCACCGCCGCGTTGGCCGTGGCGGCCAAGGCGGACAACGTCCCGACGCCGTAGCCGGGAAGGCCGGCCTCCGCCGCCCCCCCGCCGACATGAACGCGCGCGTCCTCCTGGGCCTCGGCGCCGGCTGCGCGCTCTCCCTGGCGTCGCTCCAGGCGGTCCCGGCGAAGGAGCCGGTCGACTACATCAATCCGTTCATCGGGGCGGGGAGTACCGGCGTCCCCAAGGACCCGGCGGTCGTCGCGAAGCTGAAGCTCGATCCCCGGTTCAAGGGCTTCTTCGGGAAGACGTTCCCCGGCGCGGCCACGCCGGGCGGGATGGTGCAGCTGAGCCCGGACACGATCACGGGCGGCAGCAACGGCGCGGGCTACTCCTACCCGAACACGACGATCCAGGGCTTCAGCTTCACGCACGTGAGCGGCGTGGGCTGGTTCGGGGAGCTGGGCAACTTCCTGGTGATGCCGACCACCGGGCCGCTGAAGACCTATTACGGCGAGACCGATAGCCCCGGAACCGGCTACCTCTCGTCCTACTCCAAGGAGACGGAGACGGCGCAAGCCGGATACTACGCGGTGACGCTGGACGACTACCAGGTCCGCGCCGAGATGACCGCCGCGCCGCACAGCGGCATCCTGCGCTTCACGTTTCCGAAGAACCCGCAGTCCCGCATCCAGATCGACCTGGCCCGGCGGGTGGGGGGCACGTCGCTCCACCAGACGGTCAAGGTGGTGGGGGACAACGCGATCGAGGGGCAAATCGATTGCACGCCGGACGGGGGGGGCTTCGGCCACGGGCGGGGCCACGTCCATTACACCCTTTATTACCACGCCGAGTTCAGCAAGCCGCTGAAGCAGGTGGGCGTCTGGAGCGCGGCGCTTCCGTCGGGCCCCTGGAACGACATGCTGGAAAAGCCGGAGTTCGCCGCGGCGTGCCGCGGCGCCGAGGTGATCCCGGGATGCCGGGAGAAGGAGGGCCAGCACCTGGGCTTCTACGCCGAGTTCCCCACGGAGGAGAAGGAGGCCGTCCTCCTCAAGGCGGGCATCTCGTTCGTCGGTATCGAGGGGGCCCGCGCCAACCTGGCCGCCGAGATTCCCGCCTGGAACTTCGACGCCGCGCGCAAGCAGGCCCGCGGCGCCTGGGCGGGGGCCCTGGACCGCATGTCGGTCGAGGGGGGCACCGAGGACCAGAAGACCGCCTTCTACACCGCGCTGTACCATGCCCTGCTCGATCCCCGGATCTTCGCCGACGTGACGGGCGACTATCCCGGCGGCGACGGCCAGGCGCACCACGCGGACGGCTTCACGAAGCGGACCCTCTTCAGCGGCTGGGACGTCTTCCGCAGCGAATACCCGCTGCTGACCCTCATCGCGCCGGGGATCGTCAACGACCAGATCAACAGCGCGGTGGAGCTGGCCACCCAGAACGGGACAGGCTACTACGACCGCTGGGAGCTGATGAACTGCTATACCGGCTGCATGAACAGCAGCCCGGAGATCGTGGTTCTCAACGACGCCTACCAGAAGGGCATCCGGAACTATGACGTGGCGAAGGCCTACGAATACGCGGTGAACACCGGCGAGAAATTCGGCAACGGCGCCAAGGGCTACCAGCCCGGGAAGCTTTCCGGAACGCTCGAAAACGCCAACGACGACTGGAACCTGGCCCAACTGGCCGCCGCCCTCGGCAAGGCCGACGACGCGAAGACCTATTCCGACCGGGCGCAGGCCTATCGGAAGCTCTTCGATTCCGCGCAGGCCTGGACGTATTACGGGGAAGGCGGCGATGGGGGCAGGGGATGGAAGGGATGGTTCCGCGCCCGGAACGAAGCCGGCGATTTCGTCCCTTGGGACGGCCTGGGCTCCTACAATACGACCATCCAGGCCTCGGTCTACCAGACCGGCTGGTTCGTACCCTACGACGTCCCCGGCCTGGTGGAATTGAACGGCGGCAAGGACCTGTTCCTGGCCAAGCTGGACGACTTCTTCGCGCGCACCCCCGATTTCACCGATTGGAACGACTACGAGAACCAATCCAACGAGCCCAGCCATCTCATCCCCTTCCTGTTCAACCGGGCCGGCGCTCCCTGGCTGACGCAGAAGTGGGTGCGCGCCGTCGCCGCGGCGGCCTACGGCGCCTCTCCCAACGGGCTGTCCGGGGACGAGGACGCCGGGCAGATGTCGGCCTGGTTCGTCCTCGCGGCCAGCGGCCTGCACCAGGCCTGTCCCGGCGACCCGCGCTTCGAGATCTTCACCCCGCTCTTCGACAAGGTGACGCTGAAGTTCGACCCGAAATACGCCCAAGGCGCGAGCCTGGTCATCACCGCCCACAACAACTCCCCCGCCAACGTCTACATCCAATCCGCCACCTTCAACGGCCGGCCTCTGAACCGCTGCTGGCTGAGCTACCGGGAAATCACGAACGGCGGCACGCTCGACCTGGTTCTCGGCGGCAGTCCCAACAAGGCCTGGGGAATCGAAGGGAACTGATCCCGGACTCCGCCGGAATGTAACCCGATTTTGTAACCCCCCGCCGAAAAATGGGCTCGCATGCGAGGCCCCCAAGATCCCGGAACCGGCGACGACCTGGACCTGGTTGCTCGAAACCCAACGGCAACTCGGCGCCCTCGGATCGCGTCTTTGAACACCGCGCTCCGCGAACGGGACCCGGCTTCGCCACCCGGCGCCTGAAAACGACCGTTGATAGACGGCGGAAAGGCGATCAACGCCGCTGCCCGGAGGGGACGGGGTCCAAGGCCCAGCTGAAGGAAAAGGAAGTTTCCTCCCCGGGGGCCAGGGCGGTCAGGGGACCGCACAGCTCGGCCTCGCAGAAGCCGGTGCGCTGGTCGCGGAAGACGATCACCGATCCGCCGCCCTGCGGATAGCGCCGGCCCGGCCCGGGCAGGGGTGCGAGGATGTCCAGGCGATGGACGCCGTCCGGCTTGGCCACCGCGATCTCCCGTCCCGGGAAGCCCAGCTGGAAAAGGGGCTTCGCCATGGGACGGTCGAGGTCGAGGGTGACGCGCGTTCCCTCGATGCGGCAGGCCGGCTCGGC
>FSUQ01000159.1_pt1 | contig 14621 bp, 8 predicted proteins | sample 1637471 | NCBI WGS metagenome assembly FSUQ01 (sample SAMEA3914816, study PRJEB12502) | metagenome | biome: forest; material: soil | place: USA | collected 2011-09-16 | depth 0.3 m | reverse complement strand
GTTGCGGAGGAGGAGGTGGAGCGCGTCGAGCCGCCCGGCGGTGACCGGGAAGAGCTGGGCCCGTCCGGACGCGAGCGGCTCCCACGTCTCCCCCTCCGCGACCTGGAGCGGGGCGTCGGAGGTCGCCGCCGCCGCCGCGCCGCACGCGAGGTCGCAGGGGTCCTCGTTCCGCTGGCGGAGGAGGGTGGCGTCGTCCCGCAGCAGGGTCTGCTGGAGCTCGGCGATCCGGGCCGGCCCGAGGGCGCCGGGATCGACCCCGTCGCGGCGGCAGATCCCGGCGGCGGTCCCGACCGCCTGGCCCATCGTCGCGATCGTGGCCATGACGCGGGTGGTCCCCAGGGCGACGTGGGTGGCGCTGATGTCGCGCCCGACCAGGAAGAGGTTCGGCACGTCGCGGGAATAGAGGCAGCGCAGCGGGATCTCGTACGGGTCGATGAACGTCTGCTCGGCGGGATGGCCCGGGTAGTCGATCCCCTCCGGCGGATGGAGGTCGATCGGCCAGCCGCCGTAGGCGACCGCGTCGGGGAAGGCGCGCCGTTCCGTCACGTCGTTCTGCGTCAGCATGTGCGGCCCCTCGACGCGGCGCGATTCGCGCTTGCCCAGGATCGGGCTGATGCGGACCAGGGCGTGGTTCTCCATGCCGTGGTCGCCGTGGTTCTTGAGGTGGTCCCACATGCCGTAGACGATCCGGGTCAGCTCCTCCTTGATCTCCTGCGTCTGGTGGATCATGTCGAGCTCGCCGCCCCACTCGGTCCACCACGGCGACCACTTCAGCTTGTGGTGGTCGCGGTGCGGGAAGGCGTCCGGGGAGGAGAAGTCGCGCGCGAAGGCGGGGGGGACGAACTTCACCGGGCGGCCGGTGTCCTTGAACTGGAACGGCAGGGTGCAGCCCAGCACCTTGTGGTCGGCGACGTCGGGCGCGAGGCTCTCCCCGAACTCGGCCTTCGCCTCCCGTCCCATCCGCCACGCCGCGCCCGCCTCGTGCGCCACCACGGCGTCGCCGGTGCAGTCGGCCGCCCAGCGGCAGCGCGCGACCAGCTCCCGGCCCGACTCGCGCAGGGCCCGCACCGCGGCGATCCGGCCCTCGGCGTCCTTCTCGACGCCGGTCACCTGGGCGTTCAGGTAGAGGGTCACGTTCGGCTCGCGCTCCAGCCACTCCCAGAGGATGTCGTCGAGCAGGCGGCACGACGAATCGGGGGAGCGGGCCTGGTTCTCGACCAGGATCTCCTCGATGATGCCGGTCTCGCGGGCGTCCTTGTTGTAGCCCATCGCGTTCGCCCCGGCGATCATGACGTTGATCTCGCTGCTGGCGTTGCCGCCCAGGACGGGCCGGTCGTGGACGAGGGCGACCGTGCAGCCGTGGCGGGCCGCCGCCAGCGCGGTCACCACGCCGCCGATCCCTCCCCCGGCGACAAGGAGGTCGCAGGCGACGGTTTCGGGCGGGAGCGAGGGGGCGGTACGGGGGGTCTTCATGGGGAGGGGGTGCCGGCCAGCCGGACCGGATCGGTGACGGTCTCACGGCCCTGCGCGTCGGTCAGGCGGAGCCGGAACGCCATCTCCTTGTCCAGGGGCCAGGGATAGACCGTGAACTCGTACGGGAACGAGTCGAGGGAGCGCGGAACGTCGTCGCCGTCGAGGAGCAGGGCCGCCTTCGCGCCCGCCGGGGGATGGCCGGTGAGGACGGCGTAGAGCGAGTCGTGCCCGAACGGCGAGCGGATGCGGAAGGCGTGCAGCGTCCCCCAGTCGCCGCCCAGGTCGCGGGTCTCCGGCGCGGTCCCGAGCGGCGGCGCGGCGGCGGAGAAGACCGGCTGCGCCGGCGCGGCGGGAAAGACCAGGACGGTGATCCCCTTCGGCGAGACGGTGGCGGAGCCGTCGAACGCGCCGTCCCGGGCCGTCTCGGCGCCGTCGGCGACGACGCGCCAGCCCTTGCCCGCGATGACGCCGGTCTTCGCGGCGTCGAGCGCGACGGGGCAGGTCACCGGCGCGTCCGACTCGTTCATGAGGATGAGCGCCCAGCTGTCGGGGCCGCGCGCGGTGAGGTAGTTGAGCTGGTCGGAGCCGACCTTCGCGGCGGCGCGGTCCAGCCACAGGCTCATCCCCGCCCGGCCGTAGACGGTGCCGGGCAGGTCGCCGTAGACGCGGTTGCTGAACCAGACGTAGCCCTGCTGCTTCGCCCAGGGGAAGGCGATCTTCCCGCCGGAACGGACCGCCGCCTCGGTGACCAGGTAGTCGATGGCGAAGGCGAGGTGCGCCGCGATGTGGTGGAAGTAGATGTCGTTGACGTCGGGCCCCTTGTCGGGGAACCGCGGGTCGTTCGGCGTGTCGGTATAGCCGTGGAGATAGTAGCCGGGATAGTTCGCGAACCGCCCCACCGCCGCATTGCGCGCGTAGGTCCGGTAGAAGTCATTCCCGGTCGCCCCGGCGAGGCGGAGCAGGTTCGGCGCCCAGGCGGCCATCTGGATGTTGCGCATCCCGGTCTCGTCCCCGTCGCCATAGTAGGTCACCGGCTGCTCCAGGCCGAGGCCGACCTGCGCCACCGTCCAGGCGGGGGCCTTCCGCTCCGGCAGGTCGCCCGGCTTCAGCGGGTAGCCGAGGCGGAAGGGGGCCTCGCCCTTCCACCAGATGCGCTCCTTGCCCGCGAAGTTGCGGGGCGAGTTCACCGCCGCGTCCCCCTCGGGCGGGAGCGGATGGGACCAGAGCCCGGCGATGGTGAGCCCGGCGCCGAACTCGGCGGCGGCGAGGTAGGCCGGCTTCGGGTCGACCGCGTAGAGGTCGAGCAGGTCCCACCAGTAGGGATAGAACGAGACGTTGTAGAACGGCATGATGCCGAGGTCGTTGGTCTTCCTTCCCTCGACCTCGGCCTTGAGGAACTGGTCGCAGGCCGCCTCGGCGGCGGCGAGCCGCTCCGGCGTCGGGTCGAGCCGGTAGGCGGCCAGCAGGTCGGACCAGAGCGGGACCGCGCCGTAGGAGGCGGCGTGGCGCACCTTGCCGTCGGGCTGGAAGGCGATGCCGCGCACCCAGGCGGTTTTCCCCCCGAGCAGCGCGTCGACCCCCTGCCAGAAGCTGGTGCCGAAGAACGTGGACGGGATCGTGATCTGGAGCGCCTGGGGCGGGATGTAGTCGGCGGCGATCCGGAGCGCGCCGGGGGTGATCGCGCCGCCCGCCTTCGGCATCTCGGCGGCGAAGTGGGGCTTGGGCCGGGAGAGGACGAACTCGATCGCGGGCAGCGCGCGGGTCCGGTAGAACTCCTCGTCCCGCGTGAGGAGCGCGGCGGAGAGGAGCGCGAGCGGCGCGGCCTCGGAGGCGGTCATCGGGCTCTCGATGTTCCAGAACCCCTTGAGGCGCGCGTCCCAGCCGCACGCCTTGTCATCCTTGATCAGGTCGACGATGTTGAACGCCGCCTCGGTGAGCGAGGTCCCGGCGTTGCTTCGGTAGTCGCGTACCGCGAAGACCTTGTCCGACGCCTCCTGGAGCGCGCCGCGCCAATCGCCGGGGCGGGCCGCGAGGTTCCAGCGGACCGTCCGCGCCTCCCCGGCCTGGAGGCGCGAGTCGGGCAGCCCCAGCACCGGGACGAAGAGGCACGGCTCGACCCGCCCCCCCTCGTCGAGGAGGGAGAAGCCGTAGCGGGCGTTCGTCGGCGTCGCCCACTCGAACGGGAAGCCGGACGGGTCGGCCTCCACCGCGAGGGAGACCGGTCCGGGAAACCCGGCGGGCCGGGTCTGGACGAGCGCGAGCGGCTGCGGCGTCACCGTGCTGGTGAGGAGGCAGGGGGAGGCGGGCAGCCGCTGGTACTGGTAGAGCGGAGGGAGCAGGTCGAACTCGACCTCGTCCCGCTTCCAGGCCTGGAACGCCTTGAACCCGAGCGAATACTCCCCCGCCTGCGCCGCGGTGAACGTCGCCGCCACCGCCAGCGCCGCCGCCCCGTCGACCGTCTTCCACTGGGTGACCGCGCGATGGCCCGCGTCGTCGGCGTACGCCACCTCGACGGTCGCGGGGTCGAGCTGGCGGGCGCTCTCCGGCGTGAGGACGGCGGCGGTGCCGGCCCGGAACGGGTTGGCCGCGTCGGCGGCGGGATAGCTCTTTCCGGCGATCGTCACCGTGGCCTCGACGGCGCCGTCCCAGCGGGGGAAGTACCGGCCCGTGCGGATCTTGCTCCCCGCCGACGACAGGAGCACCAGCGCCTCGTCCCCGGCCCGCAGCGGCAGGGGAATCCACTTGCCGTCGACCGAGAGCTCGATGTCCCGCCGCACCACGGGACGGTCGGCGCCATCGCGTCCCTCGACGAACGTGGCGCGGATGCGGTCGTTCCCCACCTCGGCGAGCTTCCGTTCCGGCTTCGCGGGATCGGCCGCGCGTGGGGAGGGGAGTGGCTCCATCCCCGAGACCGGCGCGGGTGCGGCGCGGAACGCGGCGAGCGCCTTCATGCCCAGCGCGTCGGGGGAGGCGTCGCCGGTGGTGAGGAAGACCGCATCGCAGCGGCCGAAGAACCTCGCCGTGTCCTGGAGGACGAGGGCGTGGTCCCCCGCGCCGAGATCCCGCACGCCGGCCTCCTCCCATCCCCAGCCGTCCTTCCCGACCGCGCCCGATTCCTTGCCGAGCGGCTCGCCGTCGATCGCCACGCGGTAGAGCCGCTTCCCCATCCCGTCGCCCGCGTAGTCGCGGGAACGGGTCCAGATGTGGTACGTGCCCGCCGCCGGGAGGCGGAACGCGGTCAGCGCCGAGGCCCCGCCGTTCGCCGTCTTGAGATAATAGCCGCCCGAGCAGTCGGACGAGAGCTCCCGCGTCCAGCTCCCGGGAAATTGGAACTCCTCCGCCTCCACGAGCACCGACGTCCCGTCGGCCCGGGCCGGCACGGCCCCGGCCATGCCCAGGGCGGCGGCGATCGCGGCGCGCCATAACGCAGCCCGCTTGCCGCCAATCAGTTCTGAAAGAATCCCCGACATGATTAGAAAACGTTTACCAAAATACTCTCTAGGACGAAACAATTCCTTCGTCAATCCTGTGATTTTCCCCTTCCTTTTCCTCCCTGCATAAATCATTGCCGTTGTCGCAGCTTAGGGAGAAACTCTTTTTTTCTCCCAGGAAAAGGCTTCTTTCGTTCCTCGTCCCCTCCGCGCCGGTTTTCCCGACCCGCTTCCGGTTCTCTAGGGAAAAGAAAAATTGGAATCGTTTACGATTTCGATGGATTTCCACACCCACTTCGCGTAAATGTCGTTTGAATCAATCCATCCAAGGAACGACCTATGCGCCGCTTCATGCTTCCGCTGTTTGTCGCCGCCTCCCTTGCCCTCGCCGCGGCGGGGCGGGCCGACACGGTCCTGATCGACAGCACGTTCTCGGCGGCGAGCAGCACCACGCTGAATAACTCCACGCCGGAGACCACCGTCAACAGCGCCAAGTGGGTCGCGAGCGGGCTTACCTTCTCCAGCGGCACCCTCGCGATGAACACCGCCACCCCCCAGATCGCCTATATCGACCTGGGGTCGGGCTACTTCGCGAGCAACGCGGGTATCTACACCCTGGCGGCGACCTACTCCCTTCCCGCCGGCACGAGCGCGGGCTGGCTCGGGCTGGGCTTCGTGGTGCCCAGCGGAATTGCGGTCCCGGGCATCACGAACACCTGGTCGACCAGCAGCACGCTGTCGTCGAACACGGTGGGATCGGAGCCCTGGCTCTTCAACCGCCAGGCCGGAAACGTGAACGTCTACGCCGGCCCCTACACCACGAACCCTCTCCTGAGCGGCGGAACCTCCGTCGGCCCGAGCGGGAGCAGCCTTACGGTCCAGCTTGTCCTCAACACGTCCCTCCCCCAGTGGACCCTCGATGCCTACGTCGGGTCCACCCAGCTGGACTTGAACGGGGCGGCCGCGGGCAACACCTATACCTATGCCACCAATCCCAGCTCCATCGAGGACATCGCCCTCGGCACCTCCGGCACCGGCAACTTCACCGCCTCGGTCTCCGAGTTCAAGCTGAGCTACGTCGCGGCGCCCGAGCCCGGAGCCTGGGCGCTGGCGGGGCTGGGGGCGCTGGCGCTCCTCCTCCGCGCGCGGTTCCGCGCCCGCGCGGCTTGACCCCGGGCATCCCTTCCTCTCCCCCTTCCGGCATGAAGATCGTCCGCCTCCTCGGGTTGTCGGCGGCGTTCCTTTCCCTGTTTCCCGCGCCGGTCCCGGCGGCGGCGCCAGGCTTCTTCGGCGTCCGCCAGGTCGAGGGGCGCTGGTGGTTCATCGACCCCGACGGGAACAAGTTTCTCTCCAAGGGGGTGACGACCGTCCTCATCGACCAGGACCTCGTCCAGGGGACCAAGGTCGCTCCCTACGGCGACGCGATGCGGAAAAAGTACGGCTCCGTCGACGCCTGGCGCCGGGATACCGCGGCGCAGCTCGCGGGCTGGAACTTCAACACCCTGGGCAGCTGGTCCGATCCCGAGGTCGCGCGCGCCTCCGGCGGGAAGCTGGCGTGGACCGGCTGCGTCAGCTTCACCTGGGACGCGGCGGCCCGCGCGGCGAACGGGGAGATCTGGAGGAAGAACCATTTCCCCGACCCGTTCGACCCCGAGTTCGCCGCCGGCTGCCGCGCGGCGGCGCGGGAGAAATGCGCCCCCGCGAAGGATGACCGGCGGCTGATCGGCTGGTTCTCCGACAACGAGCTGCGCTGGGGCCCCGACTGGCGCGGGGGCGAGGAGCTGCTGGCCCTCTTCTTCCGGCTCCCGCCCGGGGCGCCGGGACGGCAGGCCGCGTTCGCCCTCCTGCGCCAGCGGCATCCCGACGTGGCCGAGTTCAACCGGCTTTGGGAAACCTCGTTCGCCTCGTGGGACGAGGCGGAGAAGGCCCCGGAAATCGCGACGCCCCCGTATGCCCTCCACCGGAAGGGGCAGCAGAACATCCAGGTGGACCGCAACGGCACCGATCCGCGCTCCGCGGCATTCGTCGACGACTGCGACGCCTTCTCCGGCCTGGCCGCCGACCGCTACTTCGCGGCGGTGGGCGAGGCGCTGCGCGCCGCCGACCCGAACCACCTCTACCTCGGCTGCCGCTTCGCGATCGTTCCGCCGCCGCCGGTGCTGGCCGCGGCGGGCCGGGGCGTCGACGTGGTCTCGATGAACTGCTACGACCCGCGCGGGCCGGGCTACTTCCTCGACGCCTACGCGGCGACGGGGCGGCCGGTCCTGATCGGCGAGTTCGCCTTCCGGGCGCGCGACAGCGGCCTGCCCAACACGCACGGCGCCGGCCCCCTCGTCGACACGCAGGAGGAGCGGGCGGAGAAGTTCGCCTGGTACGTCCGGATCGGCCTGGGGCGGCCCAATTTCGTGGGCTACCACTGGTTCGAGCACGCCGACGAGCCCCGCGAGGGGCGGCCCGACGGGGAGAATTCGAACTATGGTCTCGTGACGATCGACGGAACGCCCTACGAGGCGCTCACCCGGGCGATGGCCGAGGTCAACGCCCAGGCCGAAACGCTCCACGAATCCCCGCCGGCGGCGGCCGCTCCCTGAGCGATTCCGGGATGGGAAAGGAATAGAAAACGTTTTCTATTCTTTTTCTATTTTAAAGAAAGCCTCTTTAATCACCCTGATAAAAAATAGCAATCGTTTACGATTTTGTTTGGAAGAGCGTTCGTTTTGAGTTATTGTTACAATAATAGCTGCCGATTCCAGTCCACCGCCTTCTCCCATGCGCTTTCCGTCCTTTCTCCGCGGCACCGCTTCCCGGGGCTTCTCGCTGGCCGAGCTCCTGGTCGTGGTCGCCATCATGGGTCTTCTGGCCACGATTTCCACGCCCGGTCTCGTCCGAAGCTACCGCGCCTCGACCCTCACGGCGTCGGGGAACCGGGCGGTCGACCTGGCGATGCAGGCCCGCCAGAACGCCCTGAGCCGAAACGCCATGACGGCCCTGGTTCTGGCCATCAACGGGGCGAGCCCGAACCAGGCGATGACGGTGATCGAACTCCAAGCCGACCAGACGTGGAAGCAGATCAGCTCCTGGGCGTTCCTCTCCCCGAACGCCAAGGCCTATCCCAACGGCGGCGCCTCCACGACGCTGCCCGGCACCGCGCCGACGCTGGTCCTCAACGGGAAGAGCCTGGGTGCGGGCGGCTATGCCTGCTACGTCTTCAACCCGGACGGGACGACCTACAACTCCGCCGCGGTCCTCCCCCAGCTCTACGTCCAGTACGCCTCCGACACCGCGCCGTCCGGCGGCGGCGGGAACACCGGCCTTCCCAATTACTATGACCTCGTCTTCAGCGATGCCGGGGGCATCCACATCGTCCGCCCCTGAGCGGCGCGGGCGGGGGGCGTTCAGCCTGGTCGAGGTGGCGGTGGCGCTGGGCGTCGTCTCGTTCGCCGTGATCGCCCTGCTCGGCCTCCTCTCCGCCGGCATGAAGGCGGGGAAGAGCTCCCAGCAGGACACCGTCCTGGCGCTGGCGGCCCGCTACGTCCTCTCCGACCTGAAGCGGCAGCCGTTCGGCGCTCCCTCGATCACCTCCTACTCGTTCGACTACGCCGGGGTGCCGACCGCCCCGGCGGCGGTGGCCCTCTCCTCGGCGCCGACCTTCTACACGTGCGCCGTCCAACTGCTCCCGCAGCCGCTCTCCTACGCGGCGTGGGACGGGACGGGAAACACGGGCGTGGTCGGCGTCCAGCTCACCTTCACCTGGCCGGGCCAGACCGCCACCTCCGGACCCCATGCCGAAGTGTTCCACACCACGCTGGCCGGCTACTGACCGCCCCCGGCGGAGGAGGCCCGACTCGTTCACGCTGCCGGAAATCCTCGTCGCCTGCGCCATCTTCAGCTTCATGCTGGTGGTGCTGCTCGGCCTGGTCTCCCAGGCCAGCCGCATCTTCCAGCAGAGCAACGGCCAGCGAGCGAGCCGGCAGAGCGCGCGCATCCTCCTGGGCCTGATCGGCCGCGACCTGGAGAGCGCCGTCTTCCCCGCGATCCCGTCGAGCCAGACCGGGTTCGACTTCCAGCTCAACCCCGCGGTGGGCGGCGGCAACTGCCTCAACCCGTCGGCCGCCTTCTGGCAGACCGCCGCCGCGGGGACGGGCGGGAACCAGGGCGACATCCAGGACGTCGGCTACTTCGTGAGCTGGGTCACCGTCGGCAACCAGGCGCGCGGCACGCTCTGCCGGCTCCAGATTCCGGCGGCCGACCCGGCCTCGATCTTCCAGAACCCGTCCCGGATATGGACCCAGGCGATCCTGGACCAGTTCGCCCCCGGCCTGACGAAGTCGTCGCTGACCGATCCGAACGCCTACAAGGGCCTGCTGGCCGAGAACGTCCTCGGCCTCTGGATCGCGCTCTACGACGCGGCGCTGAACCGCGTCCCCGTTCCCTACGACTCGCGGGCGACGACGGTCCGCCCCGCCTATGCCGACATCAGCCTGGTCACGATCGATCCGGTGGTCGGCCAGCGCCTCACCCCGTCGGGCCTGCCAACGGTGATCGCGCTCTACGCCTCCACGACCAACGCGGCGGCGTTCGCCGCCGCCCTGCCCGCCGTGCTGCGGCCGGGGGCGCAGGTCTTCACCACCCGGGTCCAGATTCCCTCCGGGACCGCCGCGCCATGACCCGCCCGCCCGCCGCCCGCGCCCAGCGGGGCGCCGCGCTCATCGCGGTCCTCGCCGTCGTCTCGTTCCTGGCGATCATCGTGGTCTCCCTGTCGGTCGCGATGCAGTCGGAGAGCCAGGCCGCCCACTACTACGAGGCCCGCACCGCCGCCGAGTTCATGGCCCGGGAGGGCGTCGAGGACGTCCGCGCCGCCCTCTTCACCGCCGCGGGGAAGACGCCCACCAACTTCTGGGCCTCGGCCCCGGGGATGCTCTACTGCAGCACAGGCACCGCCGCGCTCCTCTCCATCCCGCTCCTCTCCGACGCGTGGACGAACGGGACCGGCGTCCTCGCCGCGCCCGACCTCAACCGCCGCGCCGTGACCGACGACGGCCTGCCGGTCATCACCGGCCCGGTCACCGGGGCCGGCGCGATGAACGCGGGCTGGATCTACGTCCACGCCTCGGGCCGGCGCGAGACGGGCGCCACGCTCTCCCTGGCCGCCTCGGCGGCCGACCCGGTGATCGGCCGCTACGCCTACTGGGCCGACGACGAGAGCTCCCGCGTCAACGTGAATACCTCCCGGGGCCGGGCCGGCAACGCCCTCTCCCCGAACCATCCCAGCCAGGTCGGCCTGGACGGGCTGCTCGACGCGGCGGCGATCCCGCTGGTGGCGGGCGGGGCGACGAACAACCCGTTCGCGACCGTCGATCAGCTTCGCCTCCTCTCCGCGCAGCCGGGCGGCTCCTCGATCCCGGGCTCGGTCTCGTCGAACCGCTACTCCCTCACGGCGGCGAGCTTCAGCCCGCTCCTCGACCCGCTGGGGCGCCCCCGGATCGTCCTCACCACGCAGAAGAGCCTGGCGGGCTCCAGCACGAACTACCTCAACATCCTCACGACGGCGAACGCCGATCCGGGAAAGCTCTCCGCCCTCAACATGACGGCGGTCGCCGCCACGGTGTCGAACCTGACCGTGCTCCTCACCACCAACGTCCCCGCCTTCAACGCGAGCTTCGCCGCGAAGTACCATGCCGCGAAGCCGACCCGGATCGCCCAGCTCGCCCTCGACATCGTCGAGTACGTGCGCTGCGCCGAATCGACCAACGCCATCGTCGAGCCGCTCCGGGGGAACTGGAGCGCCAACACCTTCAACACGGCCAACACCGCCGTGAGCGACTCGTTCGTCGGCACCACGCGCCATCCCGTGATCCGCCAAGTGGCGATCTGGGTCGGCAGCACGCCGCTCTCGGCGGGGGTCTGGGTCATGCGGGCCGAGGTCGGCCTCTTCCTCCCCCCCGGTTACGGCCTCCCCTCGGCCTCGCTCACGAACTGCCAGCTCACCATCCAGAGCTACGCCAACCTGACGCCCCCCTCCGGCGTCGGCACCTGCAACAACATGATCCTGCCGACTGCGGCGGCGTTCCTGGGCACGGGCGTCGTCTCGTCGAACGGCTACTGCGTCGTCACGGGCGATTTCACCTACACCAACGGCACGATCCCGGCCACCTACCCGCTCCGCGTCGCGATCTCCAGCCCGGCGCCGAATCCCACCGTCTTCGACGTCGCGCCGATGGCCGCCACCTACGTCGTCGACGTACCGGTGACCCAGCAGGCCTCGGCCCCGGCGGTGGGGGACTCGCTCAGGATGGCGGTGGTCGACGATGCCCGGCAGAACAAGAACGCGTCGATGTGGACCACCGTCACCGACCGTCTCGGCCAGCTGCCCTCCTCATCGGCGCTGACCTCCACGAACGCGATCCCGCCCCAGGACACCGACAGCGTCGGCAACGTCACCGCCGCCGCGATGCGCCTGCCCGCCCCGAAGGGCACTCCGGGCGCCCCCGGGCAGGTCGGCTCGGTCGCCGAGCTGGGCTACCTGCCGACCGGCGTCGACACCTCGACCAACGGCGTCCCCTACCGCAGCCTCCGCCTCCAGCCCACCCCGGCGGGCAAGCGCGTCCTCCCTCCCGACTGGGCGCTCCTCGACTTCTTCTCCGCCCCGATCTCGACCAACCTCGCGGCGGTCTACCTGCCGTACTCCAACACGGTCGCGGGCCGGATCAACGTCAACGCCGGCCTCCCCTTCACGAACAATCCGTCCCTGGCGCGCCTCGCCCCGATCCAGGCCCTCCTCGCCGCCGGGGGCGGCCCGACCAACGCCGCCGCCGCCGTCGCCGCGATGACCCTGGCCGTCTCCGGCACGAACTACGGCGCCGCCGTCTACCTCTCCCCCGGCGAGCTTTCCGAGGTCCAAGGCGTCGCCGACGGGGGCGAGGCGACCGAGGCGAACCTGCTGCGCGTCGTCGACCTCGCCACCGCCCAGGGCGGCGCCTTCCGCGTCTACTCGGTCGGGCAGGCGGTCAAGCAGACCGCCGCCCCCAACCCCACCCTCATCGTCCTCTCGGAGCAATACCGGGAGGCGATCGTCGCCGGCCGCAGCGCCGCCGTCGCCAACGGCGGCGTCCTGCTCTGGAAGACCGTCGCCCCCTGACCCCTTCCCATGAAAACCACCGCCCTCCTCCCGATCGTGGCCGCGCTGGCCCTCGCGCGTCTCGCCGCCCAGAACGCTGAACCCCCGGCCCCGGCCACGCCGATCCCGCCCCCCGGGCCGGCCCCGCAGGCCAACCTCTACCCGCTGGAGAAGGCGCACCTCTTCGAGCCGTTCTGGAAGGGCAACACCGCCTACGGGGAGGCGGTCGCCCTCGTGAAGGAGCCGGACGACGCCACCCCGACCGGCACGCTCCTCTTCACCCCGGACAAGATCCTCGCGGTGCGCAGCTCCGACGGGAAGACCGAGTACGAGGAGGGGAAGGACTTCATCGTCGACGCGGAGAAGCGCCGCCTGGTCCTCACCCCCGGCTCGCGCATCGCGTCGGTCGAGCGCGCTGCGCTCTACAAGCAGAAGGGGGACAAGCAGGCCGTCCCCCACAAGATCGACGATCCCGACGTCTACCTCCTCTACGCCGAGGCCTGGTTCAAGACGATCCAGGTCGTCGTCGACTACACCCACGGCGACGCGTGGAGCGGCTTCGCGCCCGCCTTCGCCGGCGACGTCTTGCCCAAGACGATCGCGAAGCTGAAGTCGGGCGCCGGCCTCCGCATCACCGTGACCGGCGACAGCATCTCCACCGGCGCGAACGCCTCCAGCAAGGGGCCGCCGTTCTCCCCCGGCTACGTGATCCTGGTCCAGCGCGCCCTCCAGCAGGCCTACGGCGGGACGGTCGAGGCGACGAACCTCGCCCTGGCCGGGACGACCGCGTTCGGCGGCGTGAAGAAGGTGCCCGACATCGTCGCGACCCAGCCCGACCTCGTCGTCATCGCCTTCGGCATGAACGACACCGCCGGGAAGAGCCCGTCCCAATACGGCGGCCAGCTGAAGCAGATCGTCGATGGCGTCCGCGCCGCGCTGCCCGACGCCGAGTTCCTCGTCGTCACCTCCAGCGTGGCCAACCCCGAATGGAGCTGGTCCCCCGCCACGCAGTTCCCTCCCTACCGCGACGCGGCGAAGGCGGTGGCCGGGCCCGGGGTGGCGGTCGCCGACGTGACCGAGGTGTGGCTGGAGATCCTGGCCCGGAAGCGGTACCAGGACCTCGCCGGGAACGGGATCAACCACCCCAACGACTACGGCCACCGCCTCTACGCCCAGACGATCCTGGCGCTGCTGGTCGACGGCGCCGGGCCGGCTCCGGCCGCTGCCCCCGCGCCCTAGGCGGCGTTCCGCGTCGAGCGGGGGTTCTGGAACTGTGCGACGGGGGCCGGCGCCGGCCGGGCGCGGAATTGCCGCTGGTACTGGCCGGGGGTCTGGCCGGTGAGGCGGCGGAAGACCTTGGTGAGATGGGCCCGGTCGGTGAACCCGGCCTGCTCGGCCGCCTCGTCGATGAGCGCCTTGGGGTCGGCGAGGATCTCCTTGGCGTGGTCGATGCGCGCCTTCCGGATGTGGAGGCTCAACTCGGTGCCGGTGTGCTTCTTGAAGGCGCGGCTCAGGAAGTCGGGATGGCAGCGCAGGCTGGCGGCGATGTCCTTGATGTTGAAAGGGCCCCCCCGGTGGGAATCGACGTAGCGCAACGCCTCCTGGACGACGTAGGGACGGGGCGGCTCGCCCCCGTCGGTGAACTTGTCGAGGACGCCGCCGTTCGACGCGATCAGGTCCCGGTACCAGAACGCCGAGTCCTTCAGCGTCCGCTTCTGCGTGGCGTAGTCGACGTGGACCAGCCCGAAGCGGTGCTTGTATCCCTCGGCCCATTCGAAGTTGTCGAACGCCGACCAGACGAAGTACCCGCGCACGTCGACGCCGTCCCGGATCGCCCGGCGGAGCTGGAGGAGGTAGCGGGTCATGAACTCGATCCGCGCGTGGTCGTGGACCCGTCCGTCGAGGCCGACGTTGTCGCAGCTCGACATGCCGTTCTCGGTGATGACGATGGGGAGCTTGTAATGCTGCGCCAGGAAGCGGGGGCCCCAGTAAAGCGCCTCGGGCGTCACCTTCCAGAGGTGGTGGGTGTCGGCGTGGCCCGGCGGAAGGGGGGAGAGGACCGGGTTCCCGTCGGCGCCGGCCCGGATGCGCGCCGCGGGGAAGATGTTGCACCCGTAGAAGTCGATCGGCTGCCGGATCGTCTTCAGGTCGGCCTGGGTGAAGCGGGGGACCGCCGCGCCGTACGCCTTGATCCCGTCTTCCGGGTAGTGGCCCAGGACGACGGGATCGCCCCACCAGCGGTTGTTCCAGGTGTTGCCGGGGTAGACCGCGAGGGTGGCCTGCCGGGCCGCCTGCACGTCCTCGGGCGACTCGGTCTCGGGATAGTAGATGACGCCGGAGGGAGACCAGCCCACCTGGGCGGGTTGGCGGGACTTCTCCCGGATCACCTCGACGGCGCGGCCGTGGGCCAGAAGGCAATGGTGGCCCGCCAGAAGCACTTCGGGGAGGTCGAGGCGGAGCCCCGGCGCGTGCTCCCCGCTGAGATGGCCCAGGCCGAGGAAGCATTGGGGGTCGTTGACCGTGATCCAGTGGGAGACGCGGTCGGAGAGGCGCTGGACGACCGCCGCGACGTATTTGGCGAACCACTTCGGGCTGTCCGG
>FSUQ01000068.1_pt1 | contig 15173 bp, 12 predicted proteins | sample 1637471 | NCBI WGS metagenome assembly FSUQ01 (sample SAMEA3914816, study PRJEB12502) | metagenome | biome: forest; material: soil | place: USA | collected 2011-09-16 | depth 0.3 m | reverse complement strand
GGGCGGACCGTGATCGCGGAGCGGGAAAGCCTGACTCCCGAGACGAAGCGCCGGGAGCGGGTCCTTCTGGGCCTGAGGACGCGGGAGGGGGTGGCGCGTGGCCTGCTGGACGGCCACGACCGCGCGCTGGAAACAGCGGTGGAGGAGGGCCTGGCCGCCTGGACGGGGGACCGGCTGGTCCTGACTCCCCGGGGGCGCCGGGTGGCCGATGGGGTGGCCGGTCTTTTTGTCTAGTGGATTTGCCGCCAACCGGCTACAAGCGGGTGTCCCCGGACGTCAAAACCAAAGGAACACCATGATCTGGAAAGAGAAGCTGATGGCGCACGTAAAGCCGGAGAGCCTCGGCATCGAGATGGGTCCCGGCCGCGCCGCGCTTCCCGAACCCGGTAAAAATTACGACTGGATCGCCGCGATCCGCGTGGTCGAATACGCCCCCGACCTGGTCGGCTTCCTCAACGGGTGCGCCGCTTCGCTGCGCGAGGGCGGCCTGCTGTACGTGGTGGTTTCCGACCGGCGCTACACCGGCGACCATTTCCGTCCTCTGGCCGGCATCGGCGAGGTGATCGACGCCTCGCGGCGGCGTGACGCGGAGCTCTCCGTCGGCGCCCGGGTCGAGGCGCTCCTCTCCGACGTGACGAAGGGCGGCTTCGCGACGTGGCAGGCGGGCGCCCCGGGAGGCTACGCCGCCCGGTTCGATTTCGCCCGGGCGCAGGAGGCGTTGGCCCAGCCGAAGGACGATTCCTCCGTGCGCCGCTGGTGCTTCACCCCGATCTCGTTCCTGGTCCTGGTCTCCGACCTGTTCGGCCTCGGCCTGACGCGCTTCAAGATCGCCGGCTTCTATCCGACCGGCGGCAACGACTTCCACGTCGCGCTGGGGCTGAACCACGGGAAGCTGATCGACGGCCCGGAGCGGCTCAAGGCGCTCCTGGAGGTCTCCAAGGAACAGGTCCAGGGCGACATGCCCGACTTTCTGTAAGGCTATAGGGGGGTCTGCGGCCCTCCTAGCCCTCCGCTCTTTCGTCGCATGCCGGTGGGAATGCCTGCGCGATAGCGCAAGGTTTTCGTCAAGGGCAGCTAACTTGCATGGACGGGAGTCAACGGCACGTCTCCTTCGGGCTCCTGGCCTATTGCGGTAGATAGCGAAACGAAAAAGGCCGATGCGGATTTCTCCGCATCGGCCTTTTCTTTTCCGTCGTCCTAGCCGCCGGCTTTTTGCTCGGCGCGGCGGCGCTGGTCGGCGTTGAGGATCTTCTTGCGCATGCGCAGCTTGGTCGGAGTCGCCTCGACGTATTCGTCGTTGGCGATGTACTCGAGCGACCGCTCCAGGGTCAGGATGCGCGGGGCGGTGAGCTGGATGCCCTTGCCGTCGCCCTGGGAACGCATGTTCGTGAGGGCCTTGGCCTTGCACGGGTTGACCGCCATGTCGTCCGGGCGGGAATTCTCGCCGACGACCATGCCCTCGTAGACCTCCTCGCCGGGGGCGACGAAGAGGGTGCCGCGCTCCTGGATGTTGTTGATCGCGAAGCCGGTGGCCTCGCCGCCTTCCATCGAGACGAGCACGCCGTTCTGACGGGTGGTGATTTCGCCGCGCTTCGGGCCGTACTCCTTGAAGATGTGGCTCATGATGCCGGTGCCGCGCGTCAGATTGACGAGGTCGGTCTCGAAGCCGATCAGGCCGCGGGTCGGGATCAGGGCCTCCACCAGGACGGTCTTGGTGGCGTGCTTCATGTCGGTGATCTCGGCCTTGCGGGCCGCGAGGGCGGTCATGACGTCGCCGAGGGCATCCTGCGGGATGTCGACGTAGAGGTTCTCGATCGGCTCCAGGGTGTTGCCGGCCTCGTCCTTCTCGTAGATGACCTCCGGGCGGGAGACCATGAGCTCGAAGCCCTCGCGGCGCATCTGCTCCACGAGGACGGCGATCTGCATTTCGCCGCGCGCGCTGACCTCGAAGGCGGTGGCGGTGTCGGTGTCCTTGACGATCAGGGAGACGTTGGTCCGGGTCTCGCGGACGAGCCGGTCGCGGATGTGGCGCGCGGTGACGAACTTGCCCTCGCGGCCCGCCAGCGGCGAGTCGTTGACCAGGATCTGCATCTTGATCGTGGGCGGGTCGATGTCGACGAAGGGAATGGCGACGCGGTCCTCCTTGTCGGTGATGGTCTCGCCGATGTAGACCTCCTCGATGCCGGCGATGCCGACGATGTTGCCGGCGAAGGCCTCGGGAATCTCGATCTTGGCCAGGCCCGCGTAGGACTGGATCTGGGTGACCTTGCTCTTGGTCTTGCGGCCGTCCTTGTGGAGGCAGACGACCTGGTCGCCGACCTTGACGCTGCCGCCGTAGATCTTGCCGATGCCGATGCGGCCGACGTAGTCGCTGTAGTCGAGGTTCGCGACGAGCAGCTCGAAGTGCTTGTCCGGGTTCGCGGTCGGGGGCGGGATCTTCTCGATGATGGTGTCGTAGAGCGCCGCCATGCCCGCGTTGCGGATCTCGTCGGTGAGCGCGCCGCCCCAGGTCTTGGTGGCGAAGCCGACCTTGCCGGAGGCGTAGACGATCGGGAAGTCGAGCTGCTCGTCGGTGGCGTTGAGCTCCAGGAAGAGCTCGAAGACCATGTCGAGGACGACGTTGGGGCGGGCGTTGTCGCGGTCGACCTTGTTGAGGACGACGATCGGCTTGGCGCCGACGGCGAGGGCCTTCTTGAGGACGAACTTGGTCTGGGCCTGCGGGCCGTCGGTCGAGTCGACGACCAGGAGGACGCCGTCGACCATCTTCAGGGAGCGCTCCACCTCGCCGCCGAAGTCGGCGTGGCCCGGGGTGTCGACGATGTTGATGTGGTAGTCCTGATACTGGAAGGCGGCGTTCTTCGCCTTGATGGTGATGCCCTTCTCGCGCTCGAGGTCCATCGAGTCCATGACGCGCTCGGTGCTAGCCTGGGCCTGGTTGGAGCGGAAGGTGCCGGATTGGCGGAGGAGCTGGTCGACCATGGTGGTCTTGCCGTGGTCGACGTGGGCGATGATAGCGATATTGCGAATCTTTTCCATAAAACGGGGATTGAAGGAAGGGAGGTTCTAGACGGAATCGTTGGCGAGGGCAAAGGAAAAGCGCCGATTCCCGGGGAATCGGGCGTTTTACCCTGGTGGAAGGCCGCCTAATGAGCCGGCGGGGCGGCCTGCATCGTCGGCGGCGCGGGCAGGGGCGGCAGGTTCGCGAAGCCGTAGTCGAAGAGCAGGACCGCGTCCCGCCACTTGTCGGGGCTGTCCAGGATGATCAGCTCCAGCTCGTGCCCGTCGCGCGTGGCGGAGGCGGCGAAGGTGTGGCGGGAGGAGAGGGTCCAGCCGGTCTTGGACGGCCCCATGCCGGGATATTTGCCGAGGAGGCGGTTGTGGTTGTGGAGGATCTGCGAGCCGTGCGCGGTGACGAGGGAGTAGGTCTTCGTCTCCATGATCTCGCGGAGGACGGGGTAGGAGAGGGCCTTCTGGAAGATCCGGAGGAGGTCGCGGGCGGTGGTGACGTGGCCGGAGGCGGGGAGGCCGTTCGGGTTGACGAAGTGGGTCCGGGTGCAGCCCAGCTCGGCGGCGCGCCGGTTCATGAGGTCGATGAAGTCGGGGAGGGTCCCGGCGGTGGAGCGTCCCAGGGCCATCGCCGAGTCGTTGTCGGAGGCGATCAGCAGGGAGTGCATCAGGACGTCGACCGAGACGCGCTCGCCCGCGATGAGGGGGACGTGGCTGGGCTCGACGTAGGTGTCGTCCGGCTCGACGGTGACGGCGCCTTTCATCCCGGTCTTCTCGTAGACCAGGACCGCGGTCATCAGCTTCGTGGTGCTGGCGGGGTAGTGCTCGTCGTCGATGTTCTTGGCGTAAAGGGTCGTGCCGGTGGTGGCGTCGTAGAGCAGGGCCGACCGGGAGAGGAGGCGGTCCCGGACCGAGTCGGCGGTGAGGGGGGGCGGGGGCACCGCGGCCTTGTCCTTCGCCCGGGCCCCGGAGGGAAAGGCCGCCGCCAGGAGCAGGGCGGCGCCGGCGACGCGGAGGAGAAGGGGGGAGGGGAAAGGCATCGGGGACGGCGCGGCGGAAAATGGAAACCTAGGGCATTACGGTTTCGTGACACTCTTCGTAGAGGCCACGTCCTGTCCGCTCAAGAAGTTTTCCAGCTTTTTGCGGGCCTCGGCGTTCTGCGGGTCCTTGTCGACCAGGCGGTGCAGGGCCTGCCCGGCATCGTCCTTCCGGCCCAGCTTCAGGTAGGTGTCGGCGAGGTGGCTCAGGACCACGGGATCGTCCCGGGTGAGGAGCGCGGCGTGCTGGAGGAGGAAGGCGGCCCGGTCGTACTTCCCCAGCCGGTAATAGACCCACCCGAGGGTGTCGACGAACTCGCCCCGGTCGGGGGCGGCGTCGGCGGCCTGCTGGCTGTACTTCAGGGCCTGGGGGAGATTGCGGTCGGCCTCGGCCCAGAAATAGGCCAGGGCGTTGAGGATGTCGCCGCTGTGGGGGTCGAGGGAGAGGCCGAGCTTGAGCGAGTTCTCGCACGCGTCGGCCTGCCCGGCCTGCTCCTGGGCCAGGGAGAGCTCGTAGTAGTAGTCGGCGTCGAGGAGGTCGTCCTCCTTGTCCTTCGCCAGGAGGCGGGCCTGGGCGAAGCGGTCCAGCGCCGCCTGGGGCCGCTTCAGCTCGCGCTGGACGATGCCGTCGAAGAAGGCGAGCCGGGGCGCGTCGGGGAAGCGCTCCTGGGCCTCGCGGAGGGCCGCCTCGGTCTCGGGCAGCCGCTTCTCCTGGAGGAGGACGACGACGAGCTTCAGGTAGTCGGCGGCCTGCGCCTGCTTGCCCGCCGTCGCGAGGACGCGGCGATAGTTGAACTCGGCCTTGTCCAGGCGGCCCATCCGGGAATAGAGGTCGGCCAGCGCGCCGTAGGCGTCGGCCCGGCCCGGATTCTGCCGGACCGCCTCCTCCAGCAGGGCGGCGGCATCGTCGCTCCGTCCCGCCTGGACGTATTGCAGCGCCAGGACGTCGCGAAGCTGGGGGAAATCGGGCTCGAGGGCGTAGGCCTGCTCGTAGTAGGGGAGCGCCTCGCCGCCGCGGCCGAGGTCGGAGGCCAGGTTGGCGAGGCGCAGGTCCAGGGCGGCGTCGGGGACGACGTCGGACTGGGCGGCCGCCTTCTTCAGGAACTCGTAGGCCTCGTCCTTTTTCTCCAGGAAGAGGCTGAAGTCGCCGCGCTGCCGCAGCAGGTCGGCGCCGGGCGAGCCGAGGGCGAACGCCTTGTCGTAGAGGGGTAGGACGATCCCCGCGACCTGGAGGCGGGTGAGCTGGCCGGTGGCGCAGATCAGCTCGGTGTAGAGCCGGGCCAGCGAGGCCCACTCGTCCTGCCGCGCCGCCGGGATCTTGGCGGCGGCCCGGGCCAGGTCGGTCGCGGCGTCGAGCTTGCCCTGGTCGCGCAGCGTCTCGAAGGCGATGCGGTGCGCCAGGTTGTTGCAGGGGGAGAAAAGCTTCGCCTTCTGGGCGAGGTCGAACGCCTCGGGGAGCTTGTTCTGGGCCTGCTTGATGTAGGCGAGGCCGGCGTAGAGGTCGCCCGCCCGGGGATTGGCGGCGATGCCGTCGCGGAGGATCTTCTCGGCGTTGTCGGTCTGCCGCTGCTGGACGTAGTCGAGGCTGACCTTCAGGTAGAGGTCGACGAACGAGGGGTCTTTCCGGAGCACCTCGCGGTAGTAGGGAAGCGCGGCGAGGGGGCCCGCTTCCAGCTCGGTGCGGACCGCGATGGCGTAGGCGGTGCGGGCGTCGGCCCCGGCCTGGGACGTGGGCGCGAGGGAGGGCAGGCGAATCGCGACCGCCTGGGGATCGCCGCCGTCTTCGGAGAGGAGGGGGGAGGAGACGCGCGCGGGAGCCGCTAGGGGAACCGCGTCGTCCGCGAAGCCGTCCGGAGGCGAGGCAAGCAGGCCGAAAGCCAGGACCGACGCCGCCAGGGGCAGACGCCGAATCCCGCTTGCGCTCGCGCTCACGGACGAATTTAGGTCTAGGCCTTAGGCCTTGTAACGCAGACGCTTCTTGTGCCGGTTCTCACGACGCCGCTTGCGGCGCTTGTGGTTGTTGATCTTGCTCTTCCGGCGCTTCTTTAACGAACCCATGATGCTTTTCTATTTATTGGTGAACGGACATCCTACACATCCCGACTGGGAGGTCAATAGACCACCTTATTCAGCGGGTATTCGATGATCCCTTCCGCGCCCAGCTCCTTGAGAGGAGGGATCAGGTCGCGGATGAGGCTTTCGTCGAGAATGGTTTCCAGGGCCACCCACGCCTTGTCGGTCAGCGGGGAGACGGTGGGGCGGCGCAGGGCGGGGAGCTGCTGGAGGATCTTCTCCAGGTTCTTCTGGGGGACGTTCATCTTCAGGCCCACCTTGTCCCGGGCATTGAGTGCGCCGGTGAGGAGCATGGCGATCGACTCCAGCTTCTTCCGCTTGCCGGCATCCTTCCACGCCGCGTGGCTGCAGACGAACTGGGGGAAGCTCTCCATCACGGTGTCGAGGATGCGGAGATTGTTGGCGCGGATCGACGAGCCGGTCTCGGTGATGTCGACGATGGCGTCGACCAGCTCCGGGACCTTCACCTCGGTGGCGCCCCAGGAGAACTCGACCGACGCCTTCACGCCGTGCTTCTTCAGGTACGCCTTGACCAGGTTGATCGGCTCGGTGGCGATCCGCTTGCCCTGGAGGTCCTTGACCGACTTGAAGGGGGAATCCTCGGGCACGGCGAGGACCCAGCGGGCGGGCAGGCTGGTGGCCTTGTTGTACTTCAGGTCGCAGATGACGTGGACGCCCCCGCCGTTCTCGGCGACCCAGTCCTTGCCGGTGATCCCGGCGTCGAGGAAGCCCTGGGCGACGTAGCGGCTGATTTCCTGGGGGCGGATCAGGCGGACCTCGAACTGCCCGCCCTCGACGTAGGGGCGATAGCCGCGGCTGGCGGCGGTGATCGGGTAGCCGGCCTTGCCGAAGAGCTTGAAGGTCGCGTCCTCCAGGCTGCCCTTGGGCAGGCCGAGGCGCAGGAGGTGTCCGTTACGGACCTTGTTCTTGGCGGCGGGTTTGCTCGTCTTCTTGCTCATGAAAAAGGGGGCCGAGGGTGGTGCCAGCCGGACGGTTTGTAAAGTCCGATTTTGGGCGGCGCCGTTCCCGGGTCCGGGTTCCGAAAGGAAGGCGCCCTTTTCGCCATCCCGATTTAACCTTTCTCGTCTTGATCTTTATTTTAACGTGTCACATAACCCGAGGCATGGAACCTTCCCCACGCTATTCCGTCCTGAAAAGTCGCGGTCTCGGAAATTCCCTCGCACGGGTCCTCTGCCTGCTGGCCGCCACGGCGGCGTTGGCGGGAGCGGGCCCGACGATCCCCGTTCCCGCCGATTTCGCGGGCGTGAGCACCTATCCCGGCCAGGTGCCCCCGGCGTTGGCGGGGAAAGTCGGCGTTTTGGGCAAGACGCCCGGGACTTCCTGGCCCTACATCGAGAAAACGAGCAGCACGCCCAACTGGGCGCCCCTGGACCAGCAGCTCGCCGACATGCAGGCGCTGGGGCTGACGCACTTCGTCTATCTGATCGGCCTCACCCCGGGCTGGGCGGTGGCCAACCACGCGGTGGGCACCGGGTCGGTCAACTCGGCCACCGGCCAATGGAACTCCTGGCTGCCGCCCGATAGCATGGCCAGCTACACGAACTTCGTCCAAGCCCTGCTCACGCGATATCCCCAGATCGAGCTGGTCTACAATTACTGCGAGCCCCAGGACCAGCCCATCCCCTACGCCACGGCGATCGCGATGGACACGGAGCTGATCGACTACGTGCACACGAACTTCCCCGGCGTCCTGGTGGGCTCGCCCACCATCCAGCCGCGCGACACGGACGCGCAGAACATCGCGGTGGGAGACTGGTATTTCGACTATTGGAACCAGGGGGGGCCGGAAGATTTCGACGTGCTCCTCTGGCACGGGTACCCGGGACTCTCGAAGGTGACCCCTTCGGCCAACACCCCGGAGCGGGTCGCCTCCCGGCGGGGGCACATGCAGGCGCTGATCAACCACTTCGGCTTCCCGCAGCCGGTCTGGGACGAGGAGTCGTCGTGGGGCAGCACCGCCAACGCCACCACCAACGCCACCGATACCGTGGCTTTCGTCTCCCAGGACCTCCTCCTGCATTGGAACTTCGGGGACGCGCGGTTCGTGTGGTACGGGGCCGAAGGCCTCGGCTTCGGGACCCTCGCCAGCGGAGGCGTCCTGAACGCGACGGGGGTCGCCTGGAGCGCCACCCAGTCCTGGATGCTGGGATCGACCTTGTCGGCGGCCGGCATCCAGATCAGCGGCGCCGTCTACGACGCCGACGGCTCCGGCCAGGCCATCGCCGGAACGCGGTCCGGCGTCTGGACCCGGCCCGGCGGCTACAGCGCGATCTCGATATGGACCGTCGACGGCAGCGCCTCGACGTTCGCCGTCCCCGCGAACAGCCCGCCGTATGCGCAGTACCGCGACACGGCGGGCAACGTGACTCCCATCACCGGGGGCAGCGTGCCCATCACCGGCAGGCCGGTCTGGATCGAGACGGCGGGCGTGTCGCCGATCTTCGAGGACGATTACAGCGCCGTTTCGGGCGCCACGCGCGCGCTTCCGTCCAACGGCTACAGCACGATCGACACCGGCGATCCCTTCACCCCGTCGAGCGCGGCCTATCTGGAATCGGCGATCCCCGTCGGCACGCCGGCCGGCGGCCAATACAGCGTCGTTACCTATACTCCCACGGCGCCGGCCAATTCATGGTCGTCCCTCGTCGGGTCGGTCACGGTGGGCGGCGTCTCCTACAAGACCCTGAACGGCGCTTTCGACGTCTTCGTCTCGGTCAACGCCTCGGAATCGGGATCGGCCTGGTTCCATCCGGTGGACGTCGACGGGCGGTCCGGCACGTCCGGGATGCGCCTGGTCTTCGCGGGGACCGGCGGCACCGGCGCGCTCGGGTTGGAGGTACAGACCGGCTCGCCGACGGGATTGGGCACCGCACCGGGCACCTTCACCGCGAACAACACCTACAGCCTGTCCAGCCCCATCAACAACGTCCCCAACCCGTTCGTCGCCGATCCCGTGATGCATTTGGGCATCGCCTTCGCGACGAACCCGGCTTCTGGCCAGGTGACGATGAAGGTCTTCGGCGTCCCGGGCACGGGACCGATCGACACCACGACCTCCGCCGACCTGCTCAAGAGCCAGTCGTTCTACATCTCCGGCAGCGCGGTCGGGGCGACGGCGCTGCCGTCCGGGGCGTGGTCGATGTGGGCGCGGCCCTACAACGGATCGTCGTTCACGACCCTCGACGACGTCGATTACGACACGCTGAGGCTCTACCAGACTGTTCCGGCGGCGTTCCCCGGCCTTCCCTAAGGACGCCTGGGACGCGCCGGGCTCAGGCCGTGCCCGCAGGGAGCAGCTTTTCGGCGAGGAGCCGGTGGACCGTCTCCAGGTCGCTGGGGTGGACCCGGACGTCCCCGGTGGCGGTCATGAAGTTGGAGTCGCCGTTCCAGCGGGGGACGAGGTGCCAATGGAGGTGCTGCTCGATCCCGGCCCCGGCGGCCGAGCCCAGGTTCAGGCCGACGTTGAAGCCGTGGGGGCGGAAGGCGGCCGCGATGGCAGCCTTGACCCGCTTCAGGACGAGGAGGCACTCCAGGAGCTCGTCCTCGGCCAGGTCGTCCAGGTCGGCGACGACGCGGTAGGGGACCACCAGGGTATGTCCGGTATTGTAAGGATAGCGGTTCAGGACGGCGAAACAGGCCTTGCCGCGCAGGACGATGTGGTTCACGGCATCGTCGGACGCGGGGGCCTGGGCCAGGCGGGAAAAGATCTCCCCGCGGGGGGTGGCCGAATCCTGCACATAGGCCTTGCGCCAGGGGGCCCAAAGATGTTCCATGATTCCCCCATCAGACCACGCGTCCCGGGGACCGACAAGTATGGAAATCGACCGTATCGATCACCTCGTCCTCACCGTGCAAGACATCGCCGCGACCTGCGATTTCTACGGCCGGGTGCTGGGCATGGAGACGGTCGAGTTCGGCGCGGGCCGCAGGGCACTCGCGTTCGGCGCGCAGAAGATCAACCTCCACCAGTCCGGAAAGGAGCTCGAGCCCAAGGCGGGCAAGCCGACCCCGGGCTCGGCCGACCTCTGCTTTATCTTGAAGGGGACGCTGGAGGAGGCCGGGGCGCATTTGAAGTCGCGCGGCGTGTTGGTCCTGGAAGGCCCGGTCGAGCGGACCGGGGCGCGGGGGAAGATCCGCTCCCTCTATTTTCGCGATCCCGACCTGAACCTGGTCGAGGTCTCCGTTTACGCATGAAACCGGTCACCGTCTTCGCCGGGTCCGACCATTACGAGGTCCAGAAGGCTGCGCTGGCGCTCGCCCAAAAGCTGACGCCGGACGATCCGCTCAACTTCGAGGTCCTGAACGCCCAGGCCGACAACGCCGAGGGCGCCCTCTCGGCCATCGCCTCCCTGAGGGAGGCGGTCCTGACGCTGCCGTTCCTGGGCGGCGGGAAGCTGGTTTGGTGGAAGAACGTGACGTTCCTGGCCGACACCGTCCTGGGGCGGAGCGCCGCCGTCCTCGAGGCGCTGGAGGCGCTCCTCCCGGTCCTGCAGCAGGTCGACGGCACCTCGGTCACCGTGATCGTGAGCGCCCTGGGCGCCGATAAGCGCCGCGCCTTCTACAAGAACCTCGGGAAGTTCGCCGAGATCAAGCCGTTCGACCTCCCCGACGCCCGGAAGATGGACGCGGGCGACGTGGTCGACATGATCGAGGGGAAGCTCGCCCAAGCCGGGCTGAAGGTCGAGCCCGCGGTCGCGGAGCGGCTCTACCAGGCGTTCGGCGCCGACAAGCGGGGCCTGGAGGAGACGATCGAGAAGCTGGCGGTCTTCGCGGGCGAGGCCCGGACCGTCAGCGCCGCCGAGGCCCGCGCCCTGGTGGGCGGGAACAAGGAGGTCGCGATCTGGGACTTCTGCGACGCCGTCCTGGCGGGGAAAGGGAAGGCCGCGCTGCTGGAGTTGGAGCTGCTCCTGCGCCAGGGGGAGTCGGAGATCGGCGTCCTCATCCTGCTTTCCCAGCAGGTGCGCCTCGCCGCGCTGGGCGGCGTCCTCCTGGAGAACAAGCTGATGCGCGTCGTGCCGAAGGGGAGCTTTACCTCGGCCGAGCTGACTCCGCAGGCCGACGCCTACCTGCCGCGCAAGAAATCGGGCGAGGCGATCAGCACCTGGCAGCTGGGCCAGGTCTGCCAGAAGTCGCGCCACAAGCCGTCGTCGTTCTGGATCGCGGCGGTCGAGACGCTGCACCACGTCAACCGCCAGATCGTCACCGGCGCCGCCGACAAGCAGCGCGCCCTGGAGTGGGCGGTCCTGCAGCTCACCGCCTAGGAAAGAGATGCCCAAGCGTACTTCCTCCTGGAATCGGTTCATTTTCGGCACCTATCCGGGGATGCCGTTCGACCTGCGCCGCGAGGTCTACCTCCTCAACGGGGCAACCTGGTCGCTCCTCATCGCCACCACCCTGCTGCTGGTCATCTGGCTCTTCTTCCGCCGGGGGGCGGGAATCTGGATGGGCCTCGTCATCGAGGTTTTCGGGGTGCTCCTGCTCTGGATGATCTCCCGGCGCCGGTATCAGACGGCGGCGATCCTGCTTTGCGCGGTGATCGGCTGCGCGGTCGTGTACCAGAGCTATTACTTCCAGACGGGCTCCCACGTCTATCTCCTGACCATCGTGGCGTTCGCGACGTTCCTGATCCGCAGCCCCCTCTGGCGCCGGAGCCTTTCCCTGGTGCTGGTCGGCGGGTATGTCGTGGTCCAGGCCCTCCAGATGGGGCAACGGCCTCCCGCCGCGGCGCTGCCGGTGCGCTACCTGATCAACATGGCGCTGGCCGGCTTTTTCATCTACGGCATCTGCGCGCTCTTCCGCAACATCAGCGACGAGTACCGCCGCCGTCTCGACCAGCGGAACCGGGAGCTCCTGGAGGCCAACGCGGCCAAGGAGAAGATCTTCTCGATCCTCGCCCACGATCTCCGAGGCCCCATCGCCGCGCTCAAGAACGGCCTCGACTTCCTCGACGACGGGACGATCAGCGCCAAGGAATTCGTCGAGATGAAGGACGACCTCAAGACCGGGGTCAGCTCGGTCTACAACTCGATGGAGAACCTCCTGGAGTGGTCGGCGGGGCAGATGCACGCCATCCGCCACCAGCCGGTCCAGGTCGACCTCCGGGCCGCCCTCGCCGAGGACCTGCGCCTCCTGGAGCAGACCGCCGCGGCCAAGGAGATCGAGATCGAGAACCGGCTGCCCGAGGGGACGCTGGCCCGCGCCGACCTGCACCAGGTCCACGCCATCTTCCGGAATCTGGTTTCCAACGCGCTGAAGTTCACTCCCCCCGGAGGCCGCGTCCACGTCTCGGTCGCTCCGGAGCAGCCCGGCTGGTGGCGCCTCGCGGTGCGCGACAGCGGGGTGGGGATGGCCCCGGAGCAGGCGGCGCGCCTCTTCGACGGCAAGACGTTCGACTCGACCCGGGGGACCGCTGACGAGAAGGGCCTGGGCCTGGGCCTCCAGATCTGCCGCGACTTCGTGCAGATCCACGGCGGGCGGATCGCGGTGGAGAGCTCCCCCGGGCAGGGCACCATCTTCCGCTTCACCCTGCCCGCCTGGAGCGCGTAGGGGGCCTTTTCCATTCCCAAGCCCGCCCCAAGCTGGTAAATTTCCCGCTTTTCTCATGAGCGACCGCCCGATTTTCTCCGTCGTCGTCCCGTTCTTCAACGAGGCCGACAACCTGCCCCCGCTGATCGCCCAGATCGACGCGGCGCTCCAGGCGCTGGGCCTTTCCGCCGAGATCGTCCTCGCCAACGACGGCAGCACCGACAACTTCGTCAAGACGCCCTCCAGCCCGAACTATCCGGTGCGCTGGCTCGACCTCACGGAGCGTTCCGGGCAGAGCGCCGCGATGTACTTCGGGATGCAGGCGGCGCGGGGCGAGTTCGTCGGCCTGCTCGACGCCGACCTCCAGAACGACCCGGCCGATCTGCCGAAGCTCCTCGCCAAGCTCCGCACCGAGAACCTCGACCTCGTGACCGGCATCCGCGCGAAGCGGAACGACGACTGGGTCCGCCGCGCCACCTCGAAATTCGCCAACGCGGTGCGCTCCCGCGTCTTGGGCGACCACACCACCGACACCGGCTGCTCGCTCAAGGTCCTTCGCGCCGAGGCGGCGAAGCGCCTGCCCGCCTGGAACGGGATGCACCGCTTCATCCCCGCGCTGGTCAACTCGATGGGGTTCAAGACCGGGGAGGCGCCGGTGAACCACCGCGCCCGCCACGCCGGCTTCAGCAAGGTCCTCCAGGGCAAGCGCGCCTGGCGGGCCACCGTCGACCTGCTCGGGATGGTCTGGCTGGGCCACCGCCAGTTCAAAGGCCGCCTGGTCAGCTAGGATATGGCCGACGAACCGATCGATTTCCAGGGGCTGCAGGGCCGCGTCACCGGCCTGCGCCGCTTCCTCGACCCGGAGAAGCTGAAGACTCGCCTCGCCGAGATCGAGGAGAAGATGGCCGAGGGCGACTTCTGGAGCGACACGAAGAAGGCCCAGGTCCTGATCGCCGAGTCGAACCAGATCAAGGCGAAGCTCAACCCGATCAAGGAGCTGGAGGGCCGCGTCGCCGACCTCAAGGCGCTCGCCGAGCTGGTCGCCGAGGACCACAGCCCCGCCGCGCAGAAGGAGCTCGCCGCCGAGGCGAAGGCGACCGAGGCGGCCCTCTCCGCCTTCGAGATCAAGATCCTCCTTTCCGACCCGATGGACATCAAGAACGCCATCATCAGCCTCCACGCCGGAGCGGGCGGGACCGAGGCGTGCGACTGGGCGAACATGATGATGCGGATGTACCAGCGCTTCGCCGAGCGCGAGGGGTTCCAGGTCGAGGTGCTCGACATCCTCTCCGGGGAGGAGGCGGGCATCAAGACCGCGACGCTCCTCATCAAGGGCGAGTACGCCTACGGCTACCTCAAGGCGGAGCGTGGCGTGCACCGCCTGGTCCGGATGTCGCCGTTCAACTCCCAGGGGAAGCGGCAGACCTCGTTCGCCTCGCTCGACGTGATCGGGGAGGTCGACGACGAGATCAAGATCGAGATTCCCGAGACCGAGATCCGCGTCGACGTCTACCGGGCGGGCGGCCACGGCGGGCAGGGGGTCAACACCACCGACTCGGCGGTCCGCATCACCCACATCCCGTCCGGCCTGGTCGTGACCTGCCAGAACGAGCGCTCCCAGATCAAGAACCGCGCCTCGGCGATGGGCGTCCTCAAGTCCCGCCTTTACGAGCTGGAGAAGGACAAGAAGCGGAGCGAGATGGAGAAGTACTACGGCGAGAAGGGCGAGATCGGCTGGGGCCGCCAGATCCGCTCCTACGTCCTCCAGCCCTACCAGATGGTGAAGGACCTGCGCACCGGCGAGCAGACCGGCGACGTCCAGGCGGTCCTCGACGGCGACCTGGAATCGTTCATCGAGGCGTACCTGCGCGGCAAGAAGCGGACCGACACCGATCCGGACGACGAATAAGCCCGAATAAACCCGAATAAGCCTCCGATCAGCCTTCCTCCCATGCACATCAAGATCGAGATTCCCGCGGGCCCGTTCGACGGCTACGTCTTCGACTGCGACGGCACCCTGGCGAACACGATGCCGATCCATTACCGGGCCTGGCTCGCCGCCTTCCAGAAGTACGAGACGCCGTTCGTCTTCGACGAGGACTACTTCTACCACCTGGGCGGCACGCCCACCGCGCGGATCGTCGAGATTTTCAACGAAAAGTACGGCACGAGCTTCGACGCGCACGCGATCGCCCACGGCAAGGAGGACATCTTCACCGGCATGATGCACGAGCTGACGCCGATCGACGAGGTGGTGGCCCTCGCCCGCCGCTTCAAGGCGGAGGGGAAGCCGGTCTCGGTCGCCTCGGGCGGGATGCGCCACATCGTCGAGAAGACCCTGGAGATGATCGGCCTGAAGGATTTCTTCCCGATCATCGTCACGCCGGAAGACGTGAAGCGGGGCAAGCCGTTCCCGGACATGTTCCTCCTCGCCGCCGAGAAGATGGGGACCGCGCCCGACCGTACCCTCGTCTTCGAGGACGCCGCGACCGGCATCGAGGCGGCCAAGGC